>Ga0209913_1001366_pt1 | contig 13824 bp, 13 predicted proteins | sample PersoiDNA2013203_FD_185805 | JGI IMG/M metagenome (GOLD analysis project Ga0209913, IMG submission 185805) | Permafrost soil microbial communities from the Arctic, to analyse light accelerated degradation of dissolved organic matter (DOM) -... | ecosystem: Environmental > Terrestrial > Soil >... | reverse complement strand
TCGCCAGTGAAAAACCTGGAATGGCTATATGGCGTAAAAAAATCTTTATTGGTCTATTCAGGTCAGCTGAGACTATTACCAACCAATTTAAGTTACCACCGAATCGCGTAGTGGAGCTTGGCTCGCAGGTCTCTTTTTAAGATAAGGCTCAATGCGCGACTAGTATTTATAACTTCATTTCGCCAAATCATTTCTTATGGTTTGGATTGCGGATGGTTTAGCGTAAACTTTTTAAATCGACATCAACCTATTTGCAAATTCAACGTTACTATTTCAGCCGCCAATAAATGCTTCAATCTGCGATAAATAATCAAATTAGACTTTAAGTATCACAAGGATTTTATTATGAAAATACAAACACTAACCTTCAAAAAATTAACATTGGTGTTTATCACCATCATTGCCGCCCAAATGAATGGTTGCGCAACCACTACTAAAGATAGCGTTTCTGGCGTAAATCGCTCGCAGTTTATGTTAATACCAGCTTCACAAGTCGTTAGCATGTCTGGCCAAGCCTATACTCAAACACTGCAAGATTCGACCAAAAAAAATACGCTGAATACCGACAAAGTACAGTTAGCGCGTGTACGCGGCATTTCAAACAGACTTATTGCACAAGTAGGCATCTTTAGGCCAGATGCAGTGCAATGGAAATGGGAAGTCAACGTAGATAAAAGCGATCAAGTAAATGCCTACTGTATGCCAGGTGGAAAAATCATGGTGCTGACTGGCCTTATTGATCAACTGCACGCCACTGATGATGAGCTAGGTGCGGTCATTGGCCACGAAATTGCGCATGCCTTACGTGAGCATGGTCGTGAGCGTATGTCTACCGCTTTAGTGCAACAAGTCGGCATACAAGGTTTAATTGCCATGGCTACTGGTAGCGGCGCTGCTGCACAATTAGGCGTCAAAGCGGCAGAGATGGGTTCACAACTATTTTTTGCCTTGCCTAACAGTCGCTTACAAGAAAACGAAGCCGATAAAATTGGTTTGGAACTCTCTGCACGTGCTGGATTCAATCCTGATGCCGCAGTGACGCTATGGCAAAAGATGAACAAATTAGGTGGTGCAAAACCAAATGAGTTTTTTAGTACCCACCCTTCAAATGAAAATAGAATTGCCGACTTAAGCGCACTTGTGCCAAAAGTACGTCCACTATACGAAGCGGCAAAAGCAGGCAGAACTAAATAAAAAGCCTTTGCCAAACGTAATTTAGACTACGTTCTAGATTTTTATAAGATTAGGGTAAAATAGCGTTTTCGCTTTTTACCCTTTTTTACGCAGTATATTTTTGGAATATTATTTAAATCATCATGAGCCAACTACAAAACATCATTGAAGCCGCATTTGAAGACCGCGCGAACATCAATCCAGCCACTGCCAGCCCAGAATTAAAAGATGCTGTAGCAAGCGTAATTGCGGATCTTGATGCAGGTACTTTGCGCGTTGCGTCGCGTATTGGCAACACCCAAAATTGGGAAACGCACCAATGGCTGAAAAAAGCGGTTCTACTGTCATTTCGCTTAGATGACAACGTGTTGTTAGAAGATGGCTGCACCAAGTATTTTGATAAAGTACCGCCAAAATTCGCCAATTACACAGAAGAAGACTTTAAAGCAGGTGGCTTCCGTGTAGTGCCTAACGCTATGGTCCGTCGCGGTTCATTCATTGGTAAAAATGCCGTACTGTTACCTTCTTACGTGAATATCGGCGCATATGTCGGTGAAGGCACCATGGTCGACACCTGGGCAACAGTAGGTTCATGTGCGCAAATCGGCAAAAACGTGCATCTATCAGGTGGAGTGGGTATTGGCGGCGTACTAGAACCTGTGCAAGCTGGTCCAACGATTATTGGTGACAATTGCTTTATCGGCGCACGTTCTGAAGTGGTTGAAGGCGTGATTGTCGAAGACAACTGCGTGATTTCAATGGGCGTTTATATTGGTCAATCCACCAAGATTTACGACCGTGAAACAGGCAGCGTAACTTATGGTCGCATTCCATCCGGCTCAGTGGTCGTATCTGGTAACTTACCATCTAAAGATGGCAGCTATAGCCTTTATTGCGCTGTGATTGTTAAAAAAGTGGATGAAAAAACACTAGGTAAAGTCGGTATCAACGAATTACTACGTGGTATTTAAGCCTGCATTAGTAAATTTTTTATACTAAATACTGTCATTAATGCGCATGATGTGTCAATTACTTGACACATCATCAAAAGAATCACCCTTAACACCCGCCTTGTGCGGGTGTTTGTTTTTTAGCGCTCTTTTCATTCAATAATAAATTGCAGACTTAATATATTGTTTTATATATAAAAAATATAATATAAGAACAATGTTTACATAAAAAACATCTAGCTTACTCACGCGGATATGCTTAAGGAACAGAAGTTGCTAATAAGTTAATACTATTCACGACTTGTTAGAAAAACGATGCTTAGTTTTATTATTAACAATAATCTGTGGTTAATCACAATTTCACTCTTTGTTGCTTTTGGTGCTTCAGTGCCAACGTTTCGCCTTGCGACCGGTTTATGGTTCAGCAAACCTAATCAGGCAAAGCTATGGCTGGCGAGTGGCCTAATTATTACAGCACTCGGAACATGGTTCATTCATGCCATTTGCATTGCAACTATTAACGATGAACCTACCCTGATTTTTCTGACAACTGCGCTCTGCGTTACCAGCTTAGTATTAGCAACGCTATTAGCTGCTGTGCTTGATTTTTATTTAAGAAATAGAAAACTTGCCACGAATCATTCAAAAGAAAATTTATCCCAAATGGCGATGGTAGACACCCTGACACACCGACCAAACCGTCGCGCCTTATTGCAAAGTCTTGAAGCGGCTTGTAGGCGAAGCGAAAGGTCTGGCACAAGCTTAGCCGTGGCTTTTGTAGATATTGATAATTTTAAACAAGTTAATGATGTGCTTGGGCACAAAGTAGGCGATGACGTACTGCAAGAAGTAGCTAAAAAACTAGTCGCTGCCGTACGTGGCTGTGATGAGGTTGCGCGTATTGGTGGGGATGAGTTTATAGCTGTAATAGAAGAAGTTAAAACCGACGAGGACTGCATAATCATCATTGAACGCATGGTGAGTTCAATCCGTGAAATTTCCGTCCCCAGCCATGCCGAGTTTACATTAACCGCCTCAATTGGCGTGGCTATGTTTCCTCGAGACGGCAGTATTGAGCAGCTCATTAGCGCGGCAGACACTGCAATGTATCGCGCTAAAAAAGATGGTAAAAATCAATTCCGCTTTTTTAATGCTGAAATTGCACAGGCATCCGATCAATTGCTTGAAACACAGTTTGACTTAAAAAATGCGCTGGCCAACGATGAGTTTAAGCTCTACTTTCAAATTAAAATAGACAGTATCACCAGAGAGCCAGTGGGTGCTGAAGCGTTGCTGCGCTGGCAGCACCCCGTCAGAGGTTTGTTATACCCTGCTGATTTCATGCAAGCAGCAGAACGTTTTGGTTTAAGCAGTACCATTAGCGCTTGGGTGATTGAAGAAAGTTGCCGGACATTGCATCGCCTGAAGTTTATGGAAATTCCTTTTAGCATTTCAATTAACTTATCGTACCAACAACTAAGAAATATTAATTTGGTCGATGATATTAACCAGATGCTGCAACGCTTTGACTTACCAACATCAAGCCTGATCTTTGAAATATCTGAGTATGCCGCGATTCAAAATGAGTCATTGTTTAATAGTTTACTTGCCCGTTTTAACGCCGCTGACATTAAGATTGCAATTGACGACTTTGGTAGCCATCCTTCCAGCTTGGCTTACCTAAAAAACATGAATGTTAACGAACTTAAATTAGATCCTAGTTTTATTAACGACATCGACAGCAATCACAAAACACGCGGCATTACCCAAGCAATTATTGAGCTTGCGCACGTACTTGAATTGAACGTGGTAGCCGAAGGCGTTGAAACTGAAGATCAGCGTAAAGTACTTGCCGATCTTGGCTGCGACCAAATGCAAGGCTTCTTGATCTCACGTCCGCTACCTGAAGAAAGACTGATTGGTTTGCTAAAAAACTTAACTTTACGGGCTGAAGAAACTGGACAGTCTTTTATTAAAGAACTTAAAAAATAACTTAAAAAATGACCTTGAAAAATAGAATAATTCAACCGCAGGCCAAATACTTGCCAATAACTTAATGAGCATCTTGTTTACCTATTCGATGCTTACACTTAATGCAATCACTCAAGCATAATTTCTGCACTTTACCGTAATACTGTTAAAATACGTTTTTAATTAAATAGATGGCCTCAAAACGTCCATCGCAAACACCAAACTCATGCAGCTATTCGGCATTCCAAACTGTAGCACCGTAAAAAAAGCACGTGATTGGCTGACCAATAATGGCATAGCTTACGAGTTTCATGACTTCAAGAAAAATGGTGTTAGTCATGATTTACTTGAAGGCTGGTTAGGCCAAATGCCTTGGGAAAAGCTCGTCAACCGTGCAGGAATGACCTGGCGTAACTTAACTGATGCTGAAAAAGCAGCCGTGGTCGATGCAAACTCTGCACTTAATTTAATGCTGGAGAAATCTTCCGTTATCAAGCGACCAGTGTTGGTGAAAAATGGAAAAATCGTATGCTTAGGATTTACTGAAGCTGCCTACAAAGAACTACTATGACAAACTCAACCGAGAGCAATACATCACACAGCAAAACCTTAAGCCTGGCAATTGATTTGCTGACGCGCCGCTCCAACACGCCTGAAGATGCTGGCTGCCAAGACCTGATGATTTCTCGCCTGGAACCACTTGGCTTTAAAATTGAGCGCATACGTTTTGGCAATATCGACAATCTGTATGCCCGTCGTGGCACCGCTGGCCCACTATTAGTATTTGCTGGCCATACAGACGTAGTACCGACCGGCCCGCTGGATAAATGGCACACACCGCCCTTTGAACCGACCATTAAAGACGGAATGCTCTATGCACGTGGTGCAGCAGACATGAAAACATCGCTGGCTGCGTTCATTACCAGTATTGAAGAATTTGTCGCTGAAAATCCAGACCATACCGGTTCTATTGGCTTGCTGATCACCTCTGACGAAGAAGGCGTGGCTGTAGATGGCACGGTTAAAGTCGTTGAAGCGTTAAAAGCACGCGGCGAATTGATTGATTATTGCATCGTTGGCGAACCCACCAGCAACAAAGTAGTTGGCGATATGATTAAAAATGGTCGCCGTGGCTCACTTTCTGGCAAGCTTGTGGTGAAAGGCGTGCAAGGCCATATTGCATATCCGCATTTAGTGAAAAACCCCATCCATTTGGTCGCTCCAGCCATAAAAGATATGGTGGATACGATTTGGGACAATGGCAATGAATACTTTCCGCCTACGTCATGGCAGATTTCCAACATAAACGGCGGCACGGGCGCTACCAATGTTGTGCCCGGCGAAGTGGAAATTTTATTTAACTTTAGATTTTGTACAGCAAGCACCGAAGCTGATTTAAAAGAACGCACCCATGCCATTTTAGACAAGCATGCGCTCGAATATGACTTGGATTGGGAATATTCACCGCCCTACATCACGCCACGCGGCAACTTGGTGGAAGCGATTACTGAAGCGATTCAACAGGCTTATGGTGTAACGCCGGAATTATCCACTACAGGAGGAACATCCGATGGTCGATTTATTGCTGATATTTGCAAACAAGTGATTGAGTTTGGCCCACTCAATGCAACGATACATAAACTGAATGAATGCGTAGGCGTGGCCGATATTGAGCCGCTGAAAGAAACCTACAAATTAACGCTAAAAAAACTTCTCAAATAAAAAATATTACCGAAAAACCAAGTGAAAAATCAAGTAATGACAACTAACAACCCTGACAAGCATCCTGTGACTACCGAACTATTCACCATTCGTGACTGGATACGCTTTGCGGTCAGCCAGTTCGGAGCCTCTGACATATTTTATGGTCATGGTACTGATAATGCTTATGATGAAGCAGTTTGGCTCATCATGAGCGCGCTACATTTGCCTATGGATACGTTGAATAACTTTTTAGATGCCAGGATTACAACGACTGAACGCACCAAGCTAGCCAACTTCATTGAGCAACGTATTACACAGCACACCCCAACCGCTTATTTAGTAAAAGAAGCCTGGTTGCAAGGCCTGAAGTTTTATGTGGATGAGCGCGTGCTTATTCCACGTTCGTTTATTGCTGAGTTATTAAATAACGACCTAAGTCCGTGGATTGAATTCCCGGAAATGATAGAAAGCGCTGCCGACATTTGCACAGGCAGTGGCTGCTTAGGTGTGTTACTTGCCAGCGTTTTCCCTAACGCAGCGATTGATGTCATCGATATTTCACAAGATGCGATTGACGTGGCAAACATCAACATTACCAATTATGGTTTAGAAGCGCAAATTACCGCCATTAAGTCAGATATGTTTAGTGCGCTCCGAGATGAAAATAATGTCTGCAAAAAATACGACATAATCATCAGCAATCCACCCTACGTTGATGCTCCGTCCATGGCCACATTGCCTGCCGAATATCAGAACGAACCACAACTGGCATTAGGCAGCGGGCTTGCCGGTTTAGACCACACGCACACCATTCTGCGCGAAGCAGCAAACTACCTGAATGATGATGGCATACTGATTGTTGAAATCGGCCATAATCGCGAAGCCTTAGAAGCCGCATACCCAAACATTGTATTTACCTGGTTAGAAGTTTCATCCGGCAATGAATTTGTATTTTTACTCACGAAATCACAGTTACAATAAATCGACCGTTACAATAAATCACCGTTACTTTAGGCAATCACATTTTGAACACTTCACACACTACTAGCCAACCCGTCAGCCAAACCATCAGCTGGCAAGAAGCTGGTAAAACAAAAACCAGCGTATGGCACTCTGAAAATGACGCGCCCGTACCTAAAAAAGTACAAATTACCGACGATACCATCAAGGCCGATGACGCCTATAAGCTCTGTTGCGAAGGCACAGCCCTACTTTGGCGCGGTGACTTTCAAAATGCCAAGTTACTCATGCAAGCACTTTCTCGCAGAATAGACCGTCCACGTAAAAAACCGAAGAAAACTGGCAGCACTATGCTTGAGGCGTTTCATTTGCATCGTCAGGCGCAATCACAAAAAGCACGTATTTTAGGCATGTTAGTCATTGAATTAAACGTAGGTTACAACATTAGCTTACGCCGTGCACCTGATGTAAAAGCCGCTTGCGAGCATGCCTACGGTAAAAGCACACAAACTATCGTAGTTTCATTACGTGAAATCCTAGGCTTAGTTGGCGCTTATGAGTGGAGCAAAAATGGCGTAGATATTCCTGCGATCAATAATAAAATCTACCCGAGCTATGGCGTGTTTTCACCAATCCGCGGTGAATATTTAGACTTGGTGGATACGGCCCCGCTGCCTAGACCTTGCAATCTGGCATTTGATGTTGGTACGGGCACTGGCGTGCTTGCCGCCATATTGGCAAACCGTGGCGTTACCAAAATTGTTGCCACGGATACTTCACATCGCGCTTTAGATTGTGCGCTCAAAAATATCAATCAGTTAGGGCTGAAAAGCAATGTCGCCTTGGTTGAGGCCAATCTATATCCAAAAGCAGAATACGGCAAAGCAGATTTAATTGTATGTAACCCACCATGGCTACCTGCACATCCCAGCTCAGCGCTAGAGTCTGCGATATACGATGAAAAAAGCCAAATGCTTAAAGGGTTTTTAAATGGCCTAAGCGCACATTTAAATGCTACAGGTGAAGGCTGGCTAATACTTTCTGACTTTGCTGAACACTTGGGCTTAAGAACCCGCGACGAGTTACTTGGATGGATAGCCACAGCAGGCTTAAAAGTAATTGATAGAACAGACACTAAAGCAAGACACAACAAAACGTTAGATGCCAGCGACCCGTTACATGCCGCGCGAAAGGCTGAAGTAACCTCATTGTGGCGTCTAAGTAAGCAGTAACAGGCTCTCAAAAGACTGGAGAATTATGGCGAGAAAGGTCACGCATCTACTTGGTATCGCTGGGGTTGACCCCAGCGAGCGAGCTATTGCCGTAACTTGGGCGCAACGGCTTGAATGGCCAGTGCTGCTCGTCGCCCTTTGGATTCCAGTGCAATGGTACCTAGAGGAAACTGGTACGGTTAGCCTCGCTGCAGCCCGTTGGTTTGATTGGGTAATCTGGCTCGTATTTCTGTTTGAGACTGCGCTTCTAACTTCACTAGTGCGTGACAAAAAACGTTATTTGCTGACTAACTGGATGAATCTGATCATCATTATAGCTGGCGTGCCAATGGAATGGACCTACACGCCACTGATTGGTGTACTACGCAACCTGCGCTTACTACTCATGATGTTTCTGCTAATGCGTCTATCACATCGCATTCGCAGCTATCTCGCACGTGGTCACCTAGGTATCATGATGCTAATTACAGGCATCATCATAGCGCTTGCAGGCATCATTATCAGCCGACTAGACCCTTCGATTGGCTCTATTTGGGATGGTATGTGGTATTCATGGGTGACCATCTCGCATACCGGTTATGGGGACATCGTGCCCAAGACTGCTGGTGGACGGATTTTTGGCGGTATTCTTATTTTCCTAGGCGTGGCATTAGTGACTGTATTTACCGCCAATCTTTCAGCATTTCTGATCGAAGGAGATGGGAAAGTAACGCGCGGCGCCCGCGGTGTCAGAAAAGCAGATAAAGAGTCTGAAGCTAATCTGCAAGAAATCTTGGCGAGGCTCAATCGCATCGAACAGCTGCTAGAGGAAAAGCAACGCTGATCCCCAGCAGATATCAATTAGAATAAAGCGCAGCAAATCTCAAGAACTTAAGCAATACCAGCTAGCAGCGACTTAACCGCGCCCTCTATTCCGATCACTTTTCTTCTGCATTGTCGGTGCCGCCAAATCACTGGTCTGTCGCACCCGACGGTTCTCATTCTTTTTTGGAGCCGGTTTTTTGACTGCCGAGGTTTTAGATGCCGAGCTTCGAGTTGCATCTGTTTTACCACGGTACGGCCTAGCTTCACCATCAGCAGCATCACGCGGCGGTCTATCTAGTGCGCTTACCCGTTGTTTACGCACTTTGGGCACAAACACAGAGGTGGCTTTAAGTTTTTCACGCTGCGTGAGTTGTCTAAGCGGTGCGCTTGGTACTGGCAAACCGGCCCATTCCAGCAAGCCGACGACTTCCTTCTGCTCCAGCTTTAACATTGTGCCACGTTTGACGCGAGGCGGTAAATTCACTGGGCCAAAGCGTACGCGCATCAAGCGGCTTACTGGTAACTGGAACGCCTCGAATAATCGACGTACTTCGCGGTTACGGCCTTCACGTAGAATGACTTGATACCAGTGATTGGCACCTTCGCCACCCTGCGCTTTAATACTATCAAAGTTTGCAGGACCATCTTCCAGCTCAATACCCTCAGTGAGTTGTGCCATTTGCCCTTCAGTAAGCTCGCCAAAAATACGTACCGCATATTCACGCTCAACTTCATAGCGCGGATGCATAAAGCGATTCGCTAACTCGCCAGACGTAGTAAATATAAGCAAGCCGCTGGTGTTCATATCTAAACGACCAATAGCGATCCATTTTGCATTTTTCACTTTTGGCAATTTATCAAACACGCTGGCACGGCCTTCAGGATCGTCTTGACTGACGATTTCGCCTTCTGGTTTATGGTAAATCAGCACTTGTGGCAACTCGGCTACAAAAGGCAATGTTAATGGGCGGCTATCTAAGCGCACTACATCATATTGCGTAACTGCTTGACCAACCGTGGCTGGCGCGCCGTTTACCGTGACACGTCCACTGGCAATGAGCGCTTCCATGTCGCGGCGTGAGCCTAAACCAGCCAGCGCTAATAGCTTATGCAGTCTTTGCGTGGGCTCTGGGGGCGCATTTTCGTCAACCGCTAATTTAGTAAAGCTGGTTTTAGGGCGGCGAGGTGTTGCTTGCGGGTCGCGTTGTGTTTTAAAGGGACGTGCCATAAGGATAAACTATTGATTGTAATAGCGCATTTTACCGCAGTTAGCGATAATCACCGCACATTAAATGGTTTTACTAGAAATGGTTTTACTACAGGCTTTATGATTTCGTCACTTAAGCTTAAGTCGCTATAAGTTTACAAATCTAGAAGCTTATAAGTCTAGCTGTATTTCTTGCCGGGTAAACTCTTCCATAGGCGGCAAGTCAGCTAGCGAGCGCAAATTAAGATCGTCTAAAAAGTGTTTAGTCGTCGCATATAATGAAGGCCGCCCAGGCACTTCGCGCTGGCCCACCACATCAACCCAGTCACGTTCTAGCAATTGGCGCATCACATTCGGGTTAACCGCAACACCGCGAATCTCTTCAATATCGCCCCTTGTAACTGGTTGCCGGTAAGCAATAATCGCCAGTGTTTCCATTACCGCACGTGAATATTTTGACTGTTTTTCAGGGTTCAAACGTGCTAAAAATACTGAATACTCGGCGCGCGCCTGAAAACGATAGCCAGTTGCCACTTGCACCAACTCCATGGTGCGTGCATCCCAATCTTGCTTGAGTTCATCCAGCAGCATACGCAAGGTAGTGCGCTCCATGCGCTCGGCGAACAATCGCGCCATATCATCTAAAGATAATGGCTCAGGCGAAGTTAACAATGCCGCTTCTAATACATTTTTCAACTCACGAATATTGCTGTGCTCACTCATGGCATTTACTCATGACTGTTTAACTGTACATAAATAGGTGAAAAAGGTGCTTGTTGTGTAATGCGTAACAATCCTTCACGCGCCAGTTCTAATATCGCTAAAAAACATACCACTAACTTAGGAATGCCATCTTGCACCACATCAAATAATTCTGAGAACTCCAGCAGATTATCAGCTTTTAAGCGCCGTAGAATAAGGCTCATATGCTCTCGCACCGAAAGCTCAGCCTTACCTACCTTGTGGTGCGTAAAGTGGCTGGCACGTTTCAGTACGTTACGCCAAGCCTCGGCCAAATCATCCAGACTGAATTCTGGCGGCTTTACTTCACTAATCTGCTGATAGTAAGCGCTGGCAACACTAATATCTTCACCGACCTTAGGCATTTCGTCTATTTTTTGCGCGGCCAGCTTAATGGCCTCGTACTCCATTAAACGTCGCACCAACTCTGCTCTAGGATCTTGTTCAGACTCAACATCGGCAGGCTTAGGCAATAAAAACCGTGATTTAATCTCTATCAGCATGGCCGACATTAGCAAGTAGTCACCCGCCAACTCCAGCTTGATGGCATGCATTTTATCGACATAAACCATATATTGACGCGTTAAATCCGCCATAGGAATATCAAGAATATTGAGATTGTGTTTGCGGATCAAATACAGCAATAAATCGAGAGGGCCTTCAAAGGCATCTAAATAAACCTCTAATGCATCAGGTGGAATATAAAGATCCTGAGGAAGCTGGGTAAAAGCTTCACCCTTAATTTTTGCATTGAGAGGAGTTTCTATCACAATATTAACAACTTCCCAGTGGAATAAAACTAGCTAATAAACTAGTTCTAATAAACCAGCTCCAATAAACTAACTATAGTTCAGCCCCATCGCTTCTCTAACATCGCGCATCGTTTCTCTTGCCAGTTTACGCGCCTTTTCACAGCCTTCTGCCACAATATTTTTAACCAAAGTAGGATCTTCAGCATATTGTGCAGCACGCTCTTGAATAGGTTTTAGCTCGGCTAACACGCCTTCAATCACAGGGCCTTTACATTCGATACAACCAATACCAGCGCTCTTACATCCCGCTTGCGCCCAGTCTTGGGTGGCTTGATTTGAATAGATTTGGTGTAATTGCCATACAGGGCATTTTGCCGGGTCACCTGGGTCTGTGCGGCGCACGCGTGCAGGGTCTGTTGGCATGGTTTTGATTTTTTTAGCCACAGAATCTACATCTTCACGCATTGAAATGGTGTTGTTGTACGATTTAGACATTTTTTGACCATCTAAGCCTGGCATTTTTGAAGCGGGTGTAAGTTTGAAATCCGGCTCCAGCAAAATCATTTTGCCACCGCCTTCTAAATAGCCAAGCAGGCGCTCTTTGTCGCCAATGCTCATACCCTGCTGCTCCTCAATCATGGCACGTGCTGCGTCTAGCGCTTCTGCATCGCCGCTTTGTTGATAAGCATTGCGGATTTCTTCATATAGTGCGCCGCGTTTGCTACCGAGCTTTTTGATGGCGGCTTCGGCTTTTTCTTCAAACCCTTTTTCTTTGCCATAGATGTGATTGAAACGGCGGGCAATTTCACGGGTAAATTCAATGTGCGGAATTTGATCTTCGCCAACAGGCACTTGTGTGGCTTTGTAAATTAAAATATCCGCGCTCTGCAATAACGGGTAACCCAAGAAACCGTAGGTTGATAAATCTTTACTTGCCAGTTTTTCCTGCTGATCTTTGTAGGTTGGCACGCGCTCTAACCAACTAAGCGGTGTAATCATACTCAATAAAGTATGCAACTCTGCATGTTCTGGCACACGTGATTGAATGAAAATCGTTGAGTTAGCCGGGTCAACACCCGCTGCCAGCCAGTCAATGACCATTTCCCACACACTTTCTTCAATGATTTCAGGCGTATCGTAATGCGTAGTAAGTGCATGCCAATCTGCCACAAAGAACAAGCATTCATGCTCGTGCTGCAGCTTAATCCAATTTTTAAGTACGCCGTTGTAGTGTCCTAAATGCAAATTACCTGTAGGACGCATGCCTGATAAAACACGTTCGATTGCCATGTGATAAAACCTTAAATTTAATACTTGAGTTAAATATAGTCGCTATTATACAAACAAGCTTAACCAAACAAGCTAATTATTAGCGCGTAAACCACATTGATTAATGGGTTTAAAATCTTGCTAAGTACGCCAGAAAACATTAACGCAATTAAAATAATAAAACCATAACGTTCTAATTGTGCAAATTTCATGGCGTATTGCATAGGCAGCAAACTCACAGCAATGCGGCCGCCATCTAGCGGCGGTAATGGCAAAAGATTTAATACCATCAAAACGATATTAACACTGATTCCAGCTTTACCCATCACAACCAACGGGTATGAGAGGTAGGCTGGCGCATGCAAGGCAAACTTAATGACAAATACCCAAAGTATGGCCATCACGAAATTAGAGGCTGGACCAGCGGCAGCCACCCACAGCATATCTTTTTTAGGATTTCGTAACCGGCTAAAATCTACAGGCACGGGCTTTGCCCAGCCAAATAAAATTCCACCAAGCGCGACACTTAACGCTGGCAATATAATCGTGCCGAAAAGATCAATATGTCGGGTAGGATTAAGGCTGATGCGGCCCGCTTTATATGCCGTCATGTCGCCAAAATATTTAGCCGCATAGCCATGAGCAGCCTCATGTACTGTAATGGCAAAAATTACAGGCAGCGCATAAATAACAATTTTTTGTATCAGTGACAATTCCATTCTTTACTCTTTTTAATAATAAATAAATATCAACTTCTAAGTTACATTTACTCGAATACACCTGTAAATAGAACTTAGAACTAAAGCCCAAAAGGCGCTAAATCACCTATACCTGCACGTATTAACACAGGAGCATCGCCGGTTAAATTGATGACAGATGTCGCACCAGCTACACAATCCCCAGCATCAATCACTAAATCCACAGTATGCTCTAGTTTATCGCGAATCTCCCAAGCCTCGCTTAAGACGCTGTCTTCATCATGGATGAAGAGCGTCATACTTAACAAAGGTGCATTGATGGCTTCCAATATGGCTTGCACAATGGCATGTTGCGGCACGCGC
>Ga0209913_1001365_pt1 | contig 13839 bp, 13 predicted proteins | sample PersoiDNA2013203_FD_185805 | JGI IMG/M metagenome (GOLD analysis project Ga0209913, IMG submission 185805) | Permafrost soil microbial communities from the Arctic, to analyse light accelerated degradation of dissolved organic matter (DOM) -... | ecosystem: Environmental > Terrestrial > Soil >... | reverse complement strand
TGGATGCCGGCCGGGCCACTGGTCAGCGTCAGGCAGGAAATCTGCGGACCGCCCTCCATGCGCAGCGGTGCCATCGCGGCGTCGATGCCATCGGTCACGCGTTGCGTGCTGTTGGGGTTGATAACATAGATGTGAGGCTGCATTGCGGTACTCCGGCAAGCCGCAGTTTGCGGCGTTAAGTTAGGTTTGCGAAGTCGTTATTCGCGCAGGCTTCGTCACCAGTTGAAACTCTACTCCAAGGCCATTGGCATATTCCTTGCCTATTTGTTGGACTCCCTTAACATTTAGTTATGCATGCGAGCTTATATGGCACTCAATTTGCGTCAGATCGAAATTTTCCGTGCGGTCATGATCACCGGCTCCATCAGCGGCGCGTCGGAACTGTTGTTTGTCTCTCAGCCCGCTGTAAGCCGCTTGCTGTCACATACCGAGCAACGCGTCGGCTTCGCACTGTTTGAGCGTATCAAGGGCCGTCTTTACGCCACGCCCGAGGCTAAGAAGCTGTTTCATGAAGTCGAAAACGTCTACCAGGCGGTACAGCGGGTCAACGAATTGGCCCATGATTTGTCGGAGAACCGCAGCGGCATTCTGAACATCGTATCCAGCCCAAGTATTGGCCAGATGCTGATTCCGCAGGCGATCACGATGTTTCGTGCCAAACATCCCGAGGTCAAACTGACCTTCAACTGCCTCAGCTATGGCTATCTCAAGGAGCGCTTGCTCAATCGCCAGGCCGATCTGGGCATCATCATCCTGCCGATGGAGCATCCCAATCTGGAAGTGGCACCGTTGTGCAGCAATCGCCTGGTCTGCGTGCTGCCTTACAACCACGAATTGACGCGACGTGGCACGCTGACGCTGGCCGATCTGCGGCCGTTCCCACTGATCTCCTATGACAAGGATTCGCCGTTCGGCGGCATCGTTGGCCGCCTATACCTGGAGCATGACGAGGCGCTCAAACCCATCATGGAAGTCGGTTCGCCGCAGAATGCCTGTTCCTTGGTACAGCTGGGCGCCGGCATTGCCTTGGTGGACGAGTTCTCGGTGCGCAGTTGGTCGGCCAATAGCCAGCTGGTGGTGCGTCCGGTGGCCAATGCGCCTATTTTGCAGGCGAATTTGGTGCACGTGCGGCTGGAGCCGCTATCGCAACTGACGCAGGCTTTCATCGTTGAACTCAGAAAATTGGTGCAAGGACAGGGCTACGGCGTGCCGGCGCTGACGCAAGTGGCTTAACATAAAGTTAATGCCTTCGCACAAAATGGCATGCGACAGCGGCGATAGTCTCTACCACAATGAACTCCACATCTCGTCATCGCCCTCGGAATTCACATGTCATCGACCGCACCTGCCACCGTTTCCCTGCATTCGCTCAATACCGCTCGCGGTGTTTATACGATCTGCCCGACGCCGTTTCATCAGGACGGCACACTGGATCTAGACAGTATCGCTACGCTGGTCGAGTTCCAGATCGCGGCCGGCGTGTCCGGTCTGGCCATCCTTGGGTTTCTGGGTGAGGCGCACAAGCTGTCCAACCGCGAGCGTCGCGTGGTCACCGAAACTTTTGCCAAGTGTGCGGCCGGTCGCGTGCCGGTGTGGGTTGGCGTGCGCGCATTGGGTCTGGCTGGCGCCATCGAGCAGGCACAGGAAGCTGCACAGGCAGGTGCAGCCGCCATTTTTGCTGCGCCGCTGGACAACGCCTCTGACGCGCTACAGTTTGATTACTACCGTTCGCTGGCGGCAGCGCTGACGATTCCGGTGGTGATCCATGACTTCCCGGATTCCTTCGGCACCGAAATCAAGGCGGAAGTGATCGTCCGTCTGGGGTGCGAAGGCAATGTCAATTTCATCAAGATGGAAGAGCCGCCGGTGGGGCAAAAGATCAGTCGAATCCGCGATCTGGCTGGTGACTCCATGCGCATTTTCGGCGGCCTCGGCGGCGTGTATTTCCTGGAAGAGTTGCAGCGCGGCGCCGTCGGCACCATGACCGGTTTTGCTTTTCCTGAAATTCTGGTGCGCATCTATGACAAGTTCGCGGCTGGCGACCTGGCTGGTGCTGCCGCCACCTTCGACCGTTATTGCCCGCTGATTCGTTACGAATTCCAACCCAAGATCGGTCTGGCGCTGCGCAAGTATGTGTATCGCAAGCGCGGCGTGATCGCGTGCGAAGCGATCCGTGCGCCGGGCATGCGCATCGACCCGGAGACCGAACGCGAACTGGAGGCTGTGATCGCACGTGTGGGCCTGTCGCTGGATCAGCGCGGCGCGCTGGTGATTGAATAACGGCGCTAATCTGCGTCGCCTCATATGCAAGAGAAGAGGATCAGATGGACTTAGGAATCAAAGGGCGCAACGCCATCGTTTGCGCATCGAGCAATGGTTTGGGAAGGGCCTGTGCATTTTCGTTGGCGCGGGAAGGGGTTAACGTGGTCATGATCGCGCGCGGCAAGGACGTATTGGAAGTGGCGGCAGAAGAAATTCGCGCCGCCACCGGCGTCACCGTAACCACGATCGTGGCCGACATCACCACCCCGCAAGGGCGTGCGCTGGCGCTGAGCGCTTGTCCCCATCCGGACATTCTGGTGACCAATGCCGGCGGTCCCAAACCGGGTGATTTCCGTGACTGGTCGCGTGACGATTGGATCGCTGCACTGGACGCCAACATGCTGACGCCGATCGAATTGATCAAGGCCACGGTGGACGGCATGATGGTGCGCGGTTTCGGTCGCATCGTCAACATCACCTCGGCGGCGGTGAAGGCGCCGATTGATATTTTGGGTTTGTCGAATGGTGCGCGTTCCGGCCTGACCGGTTTCGTCGCCGGTCTGTCGCGCAAGACCGTGGCGCGCAATGTCACCATCAACAATCTGTTGCCCGGCCCCTTTGAAACCGACCGTCTGCGTTCCACCGCGATCGGGGCGGCTAAGGAAAGCGGCAAGACTGTGGACGAAGTGCTGGCGGCGCGCCGGCTGGGAAATCCGGCGCTGCGCTTCGGTGATCCGGCGGAGTTCGGTGATGCTTGCGCTTATCTGTGCAGTGTACAGAGCGGCTTTATCACCGGCCAGAATCTGTTGATGGACGGCGGTAACTACCCTGGCACGTTCTGATACCCGTGCTGATCGATGACAGCGCTAATTTGACCGACGATTTTCAATAAAGATATGAACGACGCTCAAACATTCGACCTGACCATTCGCGGCGGACGCATTTCCACCGACAAGGAAACCTTCGAAGCCGACATCGGCGTGAAGGACGGTGTGATCGTCAAGATTGCCCCTGGTTTGCCGGCCGGCCGCGAAGACATCGATGCGAGCGGGCGCTGGGTATTGCCCGGCGGGATTGATAGCCATTGTCACATCGAACAGTTGTCGGGCATGGGCTTGATGTGCGCCGACGATTTTTATTCGGGCACGGTGTCTGCCGCCTTCGGCGGCACCACCACGATCATTCCCTTCGCTGCGCAACATCGCGGCAAGCGTATCCCCGATGTGATTGCCGACTATGCCAAACGGGCGCGCGAGAAGGCGGTGATCGACTACGGTTTTCACCTGATCCTGTCCGACCCCGACGAGCAGGCCCTGCAGCACGATCTGCCGCAGGCGATTCACGCCGGCATTACCTCGCTCAAGGTCTATATGACCTATAACGCGCTCAAACTCGACGATTACCAGTTGCTGGACGTCATGGCGCTGGCCGGCCGTGAGGGCGCGCTACTGATGATTCATGCAGAGAATCACGACATGATCCGCTGGATCGCTTCCAGGTTGCTGGACCAAGGCCACAGCGCGCCGAAATTCCATGCCGTGGCGCACGATGCGCTGGCAGAGTCGGAAGCCAGCCATCGCGCCATCGCCTTGTCGCGCCTGATCGGCGTGCCGGTGCTGATCGTGCACGTGGCCGGTGCTGAAACCGTGCAGACCATTCGCAACGCCAAATTGCTGGGGGCGCAGATTTATGCGGAGAGCTGCCCGCAATATCTGTTTCTCACCGCCGAAGATATTGATCTGCCTGGCGTCGAAGGCGCCAAGTTTTGCTGTAGCCCGCCGCCACGCGATGCCAAGTCGCAGGAGGCGGTGTGGGAAGGGCTCAAGGATGGCACGCTAGGCATGTATTCATCGGACCATGCGCCTTATCGTTTCGACGCCAGCGGCAAGCTGCCGCACGGCGAAGACACTAGCTTCAAGGAAATGGCCAACGGCGTGCCGGGCATCGAACTGCGCTTGCCACTGTTGTTTTCCGAAGGTGTTCTGGGTGGCCGTATCAGCATCAATGAATTCGTGCGCCTGAGCTCGACCAACCATGCGCATATGTATGGTTTGTCGCAGCGCAAGGGCAATATCGCCGTTGGCCTGGATGCCGATCTGGCGCTGTGGGACCCGCAGCGTAAGTGCACTATCAGCAGCGCCATGCTGCATGACAATGTTGGCTACACGCCGTATGAAGGCCGTGCAATCACCGGCTGGCCGGAGACTGTCATCAGTCGTGGCCGGGTGGTGGTGCAAGACAATCAATTGAGGGTGCAGCGCGGCTCTGGTCAATACATCGCACGGCAGTGTCCGGATCCGGCCAGTATCGGCTACCGTCCCGCGCGCGGCGACTTGCCGAGTTTGCTCGGCCTGAAAGGAAAAGTATGGCAATCGATTTGAACAAGAGTGCATCCGGCAAGCGCAGCTTCGGTCTGGCGGTGGCGCAAATGGGGCCGGTGCATCTGAACGACAGCCGCGTCGCCGTGGTGGCGCGCCTGCTGGACATGATGCGCGAAGCGGCAGCGCGCGGTGCGCGGATGGTGGTGTTTCCGGAGCTGGCGCTGACGACTTTCTTCCCGCGCTACTGGATGGACGACGCGGCAGTCAACGCCCGTTTCTTTGAACCCAGCATGCCCAGCGCCGAGACCCAGCCGTTGTTTGATCTGGCGGCGCAACTCAAGATTGGTTTCTATCTTGGTTACGCCGAATTGACCGAAGATGGTCATCGCTTCAATACTTCCATCCTGGTAGATGAGAATGCCAGGATTGTCGCCCGCTATCGCAAGATCCATTTGCCCGGTCACTCCGATCACAAACCGGATGCGCCTTTCCAGCATCTGGAAAAAAAATACTTCGAAGTCGGCAACGACGGCTTCGGCGTCACCGACATGCTTGGCACCCGCATTGGCCAGTGTCTGTGCAACGACCGCCGCTGGCCTGAGACCTATCGGGTCATGAGTCTGCAAAGCGCGCGCATCGTCGTGCTGGGCTACAACACGCCATCGTGGAATATTCATTGGAGTGAACCGCCGCATCTGCGCATGTTTCATCATTTGCTGTCGCTACAGGCCAATGCCTACCAGAACGGCTTGTGGGTGGCAGCAGCGGCCAAATGCGGCGCCGAAGACGGTTTTCATATGATAGGCGGCTCGGCCATCGTGGCGCCCAGCGGCGAGATTGTGGCGCAGGCGCAGAGCGAAGAAGACGAAGTCATCTTCACCAACTGCGATCTGGGCTTGGGCGAGACCTTCCTGCAGCACGTCTTCAATTTTTCCAAGCACCGCCGCCCGGAACATTACCGGCTGATCGTCGACCGCGTCGGTGCTGGCGAGCCCTTATCTCCCTCTGCACTAAAAACCACCCCATTTCAGGAGTAATGCGATGCCGATGTTTTCGATGAAACTTTCTCTCAAGCAGCTGTGCGCCATGACGACAGGTGTTGCGGTATTAGCGATGCTGGCCGCCAGCGCTGGGGCACAGACTGGCGCTGCACCATTGCGTACCGGCGTCGACGCCACTTTCGCACCGCATGCGATGGTCAAGCTCAGCGGTGGCTTGCAAGGCTTCAACATCGATCTGGGTGAAGAACTGGCGCGCCGCCTGGGACGCAAGATCGAGATCGAAGGCACCGAATTTTCCGGCTTGGTGCCGGGCCTCAATGCCAAGAAATACGACTTCGTGCTGGCACCGGTGACGGCCACGCCAGAGCGCGCCAAGGCCATGCTGTTTACCGAAGGCTATCTGGATACTGACTATACCTTCGTGATCAAGAAGGGAGGCACGCCAATCAAGGGGCTGGAGGATCTGAAAGGCAAGACCATCGCGGTCAACAAGGGATCGGCCTATGAAAGCTGGACGCATGACAATGCGCCGAAGTACGGTTTCAAGTACGACGTCTACGGTAGCAACGCCGATGCCGTGCAGGCCGTGCAATCCGGCCGCGCCGATGCCAATCTGGCCGGCAGCACGGTCGCCGCCTGGGCCGCCAAGCAGAACCCGGCAGTGCAGACTACCTACACCATCAAGACCGGTCTGGTCTGGGCCTTGGCCTTCCGTCTGGACGACAAGGCCGGCCGCGATGCCGCAGGCAATGCGCTCAAGTGTATGAAGCAGGACGGCACACTGGGCAAGCTGGCGCAAAAGTGGTTCGGCTATGTGCCGGCTGCCGATGCGACGGTGGTCAAGGTCGGCGTCGGTCAGGGCGTGCCGGGTCTGGATGGTTACGATCCGACCCCGGTCACGCCTGTATGTAAATAAGATTGAGGCATTTCAGTCTTTCCCGTTCATCATTCAGCGGATCATCAACATGCAAGCTGCCCCCATCCTGGAAATCGTCGGACTGCACAAATCCTACGATAACAACGTTGTACTGCGCGGCATCGATCTGCGGGTGCGTCCGGGGCAGTTGGTCTGCGTGATCGGCCCCTCCGGCTCCGGCAAGAGCACCATGCTGCGTTGCTGTAACCGGCTGGAAGAGCCGACGGCGGGGCAGATCGTGGTGGACGGCATACAGATTATGCATCCACGCGTGAATCTGAATGAAGTGCGCCAGCGCATTGGTATGGTGTTTCAGCAATTCAATCTGTATCCGCATCTGAGCGCGCTTGGCAATGTCATGCTGGCGCTGAAAAAGGTGCAGCGTCATTCGCAAGCCGAAGCAGAAATGCGCGCCCGCAAGGCGTTGCAGCAGGTTGGTCTGGAACACAAGGCCGACAGCTATCCAGGCCAGTTGTCCGGCGGTCAGCAGCAGCGCGTCGGCATTGCCCGTGCGATTGCGCTGGAGCCCAAGGTCATGCTGTTCGATGAACCTACCAGCGCGCTCGATCCTGAGCTGGTCGGCAGTGTGCTGCAAGTCATGCGCGCGTTGCGCGAAGCCGGCATGACCATGCTGGTGGTCACACATGAGATGGCGTTTGCGCGGGCGGTGGCAGATCGTGTGGTCTTCATGGACGGCGGCAGCATCGTTGAAGAAGGGCCGCCAGAGCAGATTTTTGGTGCGCCTTTGCATGAACGCACGCGTGCTTTCGTGTCGCGCTTCGCCGGCCATTTGTCACACGCCGCGGCTGCGGCCTGAAACGGGGCAGGGCATGCAGCAATTCATCTTTACGTTCTTCAACGCTGATATCGCGGCGCGCTACTGGCCCGATATTGTGCGCAGCATGGGTGTCACCATCATGCTGAGTCTCGCAGTGGTTGCCGCCGGCCTGCTGTTGGGTCTGGCGCTGGCGATTGTCCGCGCTGCACAAAAGCGCGCGCTGGTGTTGCTGGTGGTGATGTTCGCCGACATCATGCGCGCTTTGCCGCCACTGATCATCATCATCGTGCTGTTCTTCGCGTTTCCTTATATCGATTTGGCAATGTCTGCGTTTACCGCCACCTGGCTGGCATTGACACTGGTATTGGCAGCGTATGCCGAAGAAAGCATCTGGGCGGGGATCCAGTCGCTGCCGCGCGGCCAAAGCGAAGCTGCGCGTTCCACCGGACTGAGCTGGTGGCAGAGCATGCTCTGGGTGGTGTTGCCGCAGGCGATGCGGCTGGCGGTGCCGCCGCTGACTAACCGGGTGATCTCGATTACTAAAAACACGGCGCTCGGCTCGGTGGTGGCGCTCAGTGAAATTTTGAACACGGCGCAGGCCGCCAGCAGCAATGCCGGCAGCCCGACCCCGCTGATGCTGGGCGCGGCCGCTTATCTGCTGATCTTTATCCCGGTGGTCTTGTTTGCGCGTTGGCTGGAAAGCCGCTGGCGCTGGAAGAGGTGAGCGGCATGGATGCTTTACTGCAAAATTTCTTCAACTACCAGGTCTACTGCGATGTGCTGCCGTTCCTGCTGCGCGGATTGTGGACCACCATTTGGCTGTCCTTGCTGGTCATTCCGACCGGTGTGCTGTCGGGTCTGGCGCTGGCGCTGCTGAGCACGCAAAGCCGTTCGCGCACGGTGCGTGTGCTGGTGGCGGTGTATGTTGATTTGTTTCGCTCCTTCCCGCCGCTGGTACTGTTGATCTTGATTTACTTCGGTACGCCATTTCTGGGACTGGAGTTGCCCAAGGTGGTGGCAGTGGCGATCGGTTTCATGTTCAACAACGCCAGCTACTTTGCCGAAGTGTTCCGTGCCGGTATTGAAAGCGTGCCGCAAGGGCAGATGGAGGCAGCACGCTCGACCGGACTATCGCGCCTGCAAGCGCTGGCCTATGTGGTCGTGCCGCAGGCTACGCGCAATTGTCTGCCGGATCTGCTTGGTAACGGCATCGAAGTGATCAAACTGACCACCATTGCCAGCGTGGTCGCTTTGCCGGAACTGCTGCGCGTGGCGCGCGATGCACAATCGCTGGTCTACAATCCTTCGCCCATTGTGCTGGCCGCGTTGCTTTACCTGATGTTGCTATGGCCGTTGGTGCGCTGGCTGAGCCGGCTGGAACACAAGGGCCGGGCGTTGCCATGATGCGCTGTATTGAGCCGATTTCTGGCGTACTTTGAGGAAAGCATAGAGATGAAATGTCATAAACCAGGCATATTTGCACCTACTTTTACGCTAGCCTTGAGCCTGTTGTGCGGGGCCGGAGCGCATGCTGAAAAAGTCTTGCGCATTGCCATGACCGCCGGCGACATTCCCCGCACTCTGGGCCAGCCGGACCAGGGTGGTGAAGGTATTCGTTTCACCGGCATTCCCATGTATGACGGCCTGACCCAATGGGACTTGAGCAAGACCGATCAGACCAGTGCACTGATTCCTGACCTGGCCGTGTCCTGGGCGGTCGAGGCCAAGGATAAGACCAAGTGGATCTTCAAGTTGCGCCCCGGCGTCAAGTTTCACGATGGCTCGGCCTTCAATGCGGATGCGGTGGTCTGGAACGTGGCCAAGGTGCTCGACAAGGACGCCCCTAATTTCGATCCCAGTCAGATAGGAATGACCGCTTCACGCGTGCCCACGCTGCGTTCAGCCAAAAAAATCGACGATCTCACGGTGGAGCTGACGACCTCGGAGCCGGATTCCTTCTTGCCGATCAACCTGACCAATCTGTTCATGGCCTCGCCCTTGCAATGGGCCAGAAAGCTGGCCGCCGTACCTGGCTCGGTGACCGATAAGGCCGAGCGCACCAAGCAGGCCTGGGCCGCATTTGCTGCCGACGCTTCCGGCACCGGCCCGTTCAAGATGAGCAAGTTCGTCTCGCGTGAGCGGCTGGAGTTAGTCAAAAATCCCGACTACTGGGACCCCAAGCGCCGTCCCAAGATCGACAAGGTGGTGCTGTTGCCTTTGCCGGAAGCTAATTCACGCACGGCGGCCTTGTTGTCGGGCCAGGTTGACTGGATCGAAGCACCGGCGCCCGATGCCGTCGACACCATCAAGGCGCGCGGCTTCAAGATTTATTCCAATCCGCAGCCGCATGTGTGGCCGTGGCAATTGTCTTTCCTGCCCGGTTCGCCCTGGCTGGACAAGCGCGTGCGCTACGCTGCCAATCTGTGTGTGAATCGTCCGGCCATGAAGCAGTTGCTGGGCGGTTTCATGGCGGAAGCCAGCGGCACTGTCGAGCCAGGTCATCCATGGCGCGGCAATCCGCAGTTCCACATCAAGTACGATCCGGACGCCGCGCGCAAGATGATGCAGCAGGCCGGGTATTCGGCTGCCAAACCGCTCAAGATCAAGGTGTTGATTTCGACCTCCGGCTCGGGGCAGATGCAGCCGTTGCCAATGAATGAATTCATGCAGCAAAACCTGAAGGATTGCTTCTTCGATGTCCAGTTCGACGTCATCGAATGGAATACGCTTTACACCAACTGGCGCTTTGGCGCCAAGGATCCGAACGCGCATGGCGCCGATGCCGTCAACGTCAGTTTCTCGGCAGCCGACCCATTCTTCGCCATAGTGCGTTTCGTCAGTTCCAAGGCCATGCCGCCGATGTCGAACAACTGGGGTTACTACAGCAATGCGGAGGTCGACGCCTTGATCGCCCGTGCTCGCACCACCTTCGATCCCAAGCAACGCGATGCACTGCTGGCGCAATTACATGCCAAGATCGTCGATGAGGCACCGTTCATCTGGGTCGCCCACGATACCGGTCCGCGCGCCATTGCAGCCAAGGTCAAGGGCGTGGTGCAGCCGCAAAGCTGGTATATCGATATCGCGACCATGTCCATCGATTGATCAGGAAACGCTGCGCCGGTATTGCCGGGCGGCGTAGTTCTCTTGAGCGCTAATAGCTGAGCAGCTTGTCGACGATGGATTGACGGATGTTATTGATGTGGCGCGTGGTTTTCGCTGCGGCTGCCACGGCATCGCCGCGTTTGAGCGCATCAATCATGGCCAGATTCTCCAAGCAAACTGACGTGAGCCGATTGTCCTGGCGCTTGAGTGAAAACATGCGTGTCTTGCGGCGTAGCTCGGCAATCATGTCGGCCAGTAATTGATTTTCGAAAAAACCGGCAATCATGCCATGCAGTTCGGCATCCAGTTCCTGGTGCTCCTTACTTGCCGGATCATCCAGGCTCATCAGGAACTTGATGCGTTCGCGTAACGCTTGCACCTGCCGCTGTATCGCCAGAACGGTAGACGGCACGTGGCATCCATCCTCAACTACATCTGCCATCAGCCACTTTCGGAGCCGATGATGTTCTCTACGTTGGATAGCGAACAGACGTCAAATTTTCCGACGAGCATGATTAGATCACGGATTTAAATCAGCAGATGTGCAAGCCAGATCGGCATGGCAGGAGTTACCAATGAAAGCACTGATCTATAAAGGGCCAAACACCAAGGCAGTCGAAGACCGCCCCAAACCTGAGATCAGCGCCCCCGGCGACGCAATCATCAAAATACTGAAGACCACTATTTGCGGCACCGATCTGCATATTCTCAAAGGCGATGTCGCCACCTGTACGCCCGGGCGCATCCTGGGGCATGAAGGCGTGGGTGTGGTCGATTCGGTCGGTCCCGCCGTCACCGCTTTTCGCAAGGGCGATCACGTTCTCATTTCCTGTGTATCGGCCTGTGGAAAATGCGAATATTGCCGACGTGGCATGTATTCGCACTGTTTGACCGGCGGCTGGATACTGGGCAATCAAATCGACGGAACTCAGGCAGAGTATGTACGCACGCCACATGCCGATACCAGTCTCTATCCTGTGCCAGTCGGAGCGGATGAAGAAGCGCTGGTGATGCTGAGCGACATATTGCCGACCGGTTTCGAGTGCGGCGTGTTGAACGGCAAGGTGGCGCCAGGTTCTACCGTGGCGATTGTCGGCGCAGGGCCGATCGGCCTAGCGACCTTGCTTACGGCGCAATTCTATTCACCCGCGCAAATTATCATGATCGATCAGGACGCCAACCGTCTGCTTATCGCAAAACGTTTCGGCGCCACCAACATCATCAATAGTGCCAGCGGTCGAGCCAAAGAGACGGTGATGGAAATGACGCAAGGCAGAGGCGTCGATACGGCGATTGAGGCGGTGGGCATTCCGGCAACCTTCGAGCTATGCCAGCAGATTGTGGCAGCAGGCGGGATCATCGCCAATATCGGCGTTCATGGCGTGCCGGTGGCTTTGCACCTGGAAAAACTCTGGGATCGCAATATCTCCATCACGACGCGCCTGGTCGATACTGTCAGCATGCCCATGTTGCTCAAGTCGTTGAGCGCCAACAAGATCGACGCCAAGTTGCTCATTACTCATCGTTTCAAATTCGACGAAATTCTTGAGGCATATGACACCTTTGCACATGCCACCGACACGAAATCTCTCAAAGTTATCATCGAGGCCGACTGAAGTCTCTTACCCAATCCTCTTAAGAATAAGCGCGCATGCCTGATCAACGATTGTTCATCGCAAGTTGCGTCGTCACATCCGATCATTTTCAAGTCATTCACGATGTCCAACAAGGAATACGCCATGAGCTATCAAAGTATTAATCCGTATGATGGAAAGACAATCCAGTCATTTGAAGAAATCAATGACAAGCAACTCGAAGTAGCAATTGCCACGGCTACAGCATGCTTTGAAACATGGCGCAAGAAGAGTTATGCCGAACGAGCTATCGTGGTTGCCAAGGCCGCGGCGCTCATGCGCGAGCGCATCGAAGAGTTCGCTCGCCCTGTCACGCTGGAAATGGGGAAATTGATTGCACAGGCACGCGGCGAGGTCGAACTCAGTGCCGACATCATTGCTTACTACGCCAAGCATGCCGAGTCTTTTCTGGCGCCAGAGAAACTGCATCCGAGTTCCGGCTCGGCGGAAATTGAGAACGCGCCGTTCGGCGTACTATTCGGCGTCGAACCGTGGAATTTTCCTTACTATCAGCTGGCGCGGTTCGCCGCTCCCAATATTATGGCAGGCAATGTCGTGATGGTGAAACATGCCGGCTGTGTACCGCAATGTGCGATCGCTTTCGAAAAACTCTGGCGGGATGCCGGTGCACCTGCCGGCGTCTATACCAACCTGTTAATTTCGTATGAGCAGGTCAATCGTGTTATTGACGACCCACGCATTAAGGGCGTTGCGCTGACCGGCAGCGTCGAAGCAGGCAAGGCCGTGGCTGCCCGCGCCGGACTGAATCTGAAGAAGTCGACCATGGAGCTCGGCGGTAGTGATGCCTTTATCGTGCTGGAGGACGCGGATCTCGACAAGACCGTCGAGTGGGCAGTGTGGGGCAAGATGAACAACACCGGACAGTGCTGTGTCGCGGCGAAGCGGTTTATCGTGGCAGAGGCATTGGCGGATCGTTTCCTGGATAAATTCCAGACCGCATTGTCGGTACTCAAACCGGGCGATCCGATGGATGAAGCGACCACGCTTGGTCCGCTATCGACTGAGGGAGCGCTGCTCAAGCTGCTCGACCAGGTCAAACAGGCTGTCGATAAAGGCGCAAAGCTGGTGATGGGCGGAAAACGCATCGATCGTCCCGGCGCCTTTATGGAACCGACCATCCTGAGTAATATCACGAAGGATAATCCCGCCTTCCGCGAAGAATTCTTCGGCCCGGTGGCGCTGTTTTTCAGAGTCAAGAACGAGGATGAGGCGGTTGCTCTGGCCAATGATTCCGAGTTCGGCCTCGGCGGCTCCGTCTTCACGAAAGACGTAGAGCGGGGAAAACGTCTTGCCAGCCGCATCGATACCGGCATGGTATTCATCAATCATCCTACCTGGACAACGCCTGATCTGCCGTTTGGCGGCATCAAAAATTCGGGATATGGAAGAGAGCTGTCAAGCATGGGGATTCAGGAGTTCGTCAATAAAAAACTAGTTCGTATCGCCGCCATTGATGCGTCGGCATAGGTGTGGCCATGTACATCACCATTGCTGTCTTGAAGGAAACGCTAGCGCATGAACGGCGTGTCGCCATCGTACCGTCGGTTGCGGCGAGGTTGCTTAAGCTGGGCATCCGACTGCATATGCAGTCGGATGCCGGTGCGGCCGCCCGGTTTGAGGATACTGACTATCCGGGCGTCGTTTTCGCCTCGGATCGCAGCCAATTGGTTCGCCAAGCCGATGTCGTGCTTGCTGTTCAGCCACCGGCATTGGATGTCATCGACGCGATGCAGGAGGGGGCAATTTTGATGTCGTTTGTTTATGCAGAGAAATCGCCCGCGTTGGTGCAACACTTGCTGGA
>Ga0209913_1001364_pt1 | contig 13844 bp, 14 predicted proteins | sample PersoiDNA2013203_FD_185805 | JGI IMG/M metagenome (GOLD analysis project Ga0209913, IMG submission 185805) | Permafrost soil microbial communities from the Arctic, to analyse light accelerated degradation of dissolved organic matter (DOM) -... | ecosystem: Environmental > Terrestrial > Soil >... | reverse complement strand
TGCCCCTGGCCACCTCCCTTGCCTTGATGGGCGTTGCCCAGGGGCCCGCCCTGGCCCAGACCGCCAAGCCCGCGAACGGGGCCAAAGCCGCCGAACTGACCCCGGTCAGCGGCGGTGTGCTCAATGTGGCGGTGTCGCCCGAGCCCACGCTGCTGACCTCGGCCTTCATCACCACCATGAACATCGGCCAGGTCTCCAGCAAGGTGCTCGAAGGCCTGGTCAGCTTTGACCTGAATCTTCAGCCCGTACCGGCGCTGGCCACCTCGTGGCAGCAATCGGAAGACGGCCTGACGCTGCGCTTCAAGCTGCGCGAGAACGTGAAATGGCACGACGGCAAGGATTTCACCTCGGCCGACGTCGAATACACCTTGCTCAACGTCTGGAAGAAGTTGCACCCCTTCGGCCGTGCCGCCTTTGCCAACGTCGAAAAGGTCGACACCCCCGACAAGTACACCGTGGTGATCCACCTGTCCTCACCCGCTCCCTACCTGCTCAACTACATCAACAGCTACGGCGCCCAGATCCTGCCCAAGCACCTGTATGCGGGCACCGATGTGCTGAACAACCCGGCCAATCTGGCGCCGGTGGGCACGGGCCCCTTTGTGTTCAAGGAATGGGTCAAGGGCAGCCATGTGCGGCTGGAGCGCAACCCCAACTACTGGCAAAAGGGTCAGCCCTACCTGCAGGGCATCGTGTTCAAGTTCATCCCCGACGCCGCAGCCCGGGCGGTGGCCCTGGAGGTCGGCGAGATCGACGTGGCGCTGGGCTCGAGCATCCCGCTGTCCAACCTCGAGCGCTTCAGCGACCCGGCCAAGTGGACCATCAACCTCGACGACGGCCGCTACCTGTCGACCATCTTCCTGACCCAGTTCAATGTGCGCCGCCCCTACCTGAGCGACAAACGTGTGCGCCAGGCCTTTGCCCATGCGATCGACAAGAACGCGCTGCTCAAGGTGGTGTTCTGGGGCTATGGCAAGCCGGCCACCGGGCCCGTGCCCTCGTCGGTGGTCAACTACTACTCGCCCGACACCCGCCAGTACCCTTATGACCTCAAGAAGGCCGAGGCCCTGCTCGATGAGGCGGGCTTTCGCAAGGGTGCCGACGGCAAGCGCCTCAAGGTCACGCTCGATTACGACGGTGGTGGCGGCGGCAGCCGTGAGGCCGAGTTCATCCGTCAATCGCTGGGCCGCATCGGCGTCGAGGTGGTGCTGCGCGGCGGCGACACGGTCAGCTACCTGCGCCGCATCTTCACCGACCAGGACTACGACCTGATGATCTCCAGCCTGCACCGTCTGCCCGACCCGACCCTGGGTGTGCAGCGCCTGTTCTGGACCCGCAACATCATCAAGGGCGCCCCCTGGACCAATGGCTCGGGCTATTCCAACCCCGCGCTGGACAAGATCATGGAAGCCGCCGCCGACGAAGCCAACCCGGCCCGGCGCAAGGCCCTGATCACCCAGTGGCAGCAGATCGTGCAGGAAGACCTGCCCGTGCTGGACCTGATCGAGCAGACCTGGGTCACCGTCTCCACCGCGCGCTTCCACAAGACCGTGGCGCAGGGTGATGGCTTGTTTGCCTCGTATGCCGACGCCTGGCTGCAGCCGGCGGGCAAGTAAACGGCGTCAGTGACAAGGCCCATGGCCCCTTCCGGGGGCCATGGGCCTTTGTCTTGACGCTGGAATCAGCCGAACTGCTTCAGAACAAGCCAGTGGTCGGCGGCGCCGTTCCACTCAGGTGCCAGGCGCCGCTGGCGGCGGCCTTCCATTGGCGCGGGTTGTGGCTGGCCACGGTGCGGGCATTGCGCCAGTGGCGGTCGAGGTTGACGTTGCGGTCGGTGGCCGAGGCGCCGCCCACGTCAAAGGCCAGCTCGGAGGCTTTCAGGGCCGCATCGGCCGCAAAGTACTGGGCCTGGGCGACTTCGATCGAGGCCTGGGTCAGGGCGCTGTTGCTGAGCTGGTCGGCCCAGGCCGCGTCAATCGCGTCGGCGGCGCGCAGCACGGTGGCTTCGGCGGCATAGGCCTGGGCGGCGATCTGGCCCACGGTCTCTTGCACATAGGGGTCGTCCACCGAGCGCGTGGCCGTGCTGTGGCGGATCGGGCGTGCCTTGTGGCGGGCAAAGGCCACGGCGTCATTCAGGGCGTTGCGCGCAATGCCCGCCTGCACGGCAGCCAGGAAGAGCTGGAACAGCGGTGCAATCGGGCTGCGGCGGTCACGCGGGAACGAGTTCACCCGCACCTCTTCGGCCCGCACCAGCACGTCGTGAAAATGCGTGCTGCCGCTGGCCGTCAGGCGCTGGCCGGTGGTGTCGAAATCGTCCACCAGCTCCAGCCCCGGGCGGTGCCGTGGCACGGTGAAGGCCACCTCGCGGCCTTCCTCATTGAGGGCCAGCGAGCCGATCCAGTCGGCAAACAAGGCGCCGGTGCTGTAGTACTTGCTGCCGCTGATGCGGTAGTGCTCGCCTTCGCGGCGCAACTGAGCCGTGTTGGCACCATGGGCGCCCCCGCGTTCCAGCCCGGCATTGCCGAAGATCTCGCCGGCCAGCAGGCGCGGGAACCAGCGCCGCTGTTCGGCCTCGGTGCCCCCGTACAGCAGGCTGTCGACAGTGCCGAAATTCGGCCGCAAGGCCTGGGCCACGTTCGAATCCGCCGCCGCCAGGTCGATCACAAAGCGGATCACATCGTGCACCGAGGCGCCAGGGCCGCCCTGGGCTTTGGGGATGCGCCAGGTCAGCAGGCCGGCTTCGGCGATGCGGCGCACCAGGGCATAGGGCAGCTCGCGCTTGCGCTCGCGCTCGGCGGCGCCGGCCGCGATCTCGGGCAGCAGGGCCTGGGCGCGGGCATGCAGGATGGCGGCATCGGCCGCCGGCGGCAGGGCGTGGCCCAGCGGGGCAGGGTGGGGGTTGACCTGGGTGTCGCTGTGATCAGCGGTGGCGGTGCTCATGGGGACTCCTTCAGAAGGCCGGCACCAGGGCGCCGTTGAACTTGCTTTCAATGAACTGCTTCACCTCGGGCGACTGGTAGGCCGCCACCAGGCGTTTCACCCAGGGCTGGTTCTGATCGATGCGGCGCACCGCGATCAGGTTGGCATAGGGGCCCTGGGGGGCTTCCTTGATCACGGCGTCGCGCTGCAGCGAGAGGCCGGCCTGCGAGGCGTAATCGTTGTTGATCGAGGCGATCACCAGGTCGTCCAGCGAGCGCGGCAACTGGGCAGCGTCCAGCGCCACCAGCTTGAGCTTGCGCGGGTTGCTCACCACGTCCAGCGGGGTGGCGGTGTTGTTCTTCACGGCTTCGGGCTTCAAGGTGATCAGGCCAGCCGACTGCAGCAGCAGCAGCGCCCGGTTGCCGTTGCTCGGGTCGTTTTGGATGCCCACCGAGGCGCCTTCGGACAGGTCGGCGATGGACTTGATCTTGCGCGAGTAAAAGCCCAGGGGCGCGGTGATGGTCAGGCCCACCGGCACCAGGTCAAAGCCGCGGGCCTTGATCTGGTTGTCGAGAAAGGGCTTGTGCTGGAAGGCATTGGCATCGAGGTCGCCAGCGGCCAGGGCCGCATTGGGCAGCTGGTAGTCGTTGAAGGTGATCACCTCGATGTTCAGGCCGTCACGGGCCGCCACCTTCTTGACCACGGCAAAGATCTCTTCGGCATGGCCGACCGAGATGCCGACCTTGAGGGTCTTCTTGTCCTGGGCCAGGGCCGGGCTCAGCGCGGCGAGCGACAGGGCCAGGGCGCTCAGGCCCAGGGTGAGGTGGCGGCGGGTGGGGCGTGCAGAAAACAGGGACATGGCAAATGCGGGCGGTTCAGGCCGCCGTTTCAGTTCAGACAGGCGACCCACTGTGCAAGCCTTGGCGCGCGCTGCCAAGGAAGCAATTCGCATGTGCTTATCGGGTGACGGTGACGCGATCGCGGGCTGGCTGGCTTATGCGCAAACCGGATAAGCGTCGGCTGTTTCATTCGTTCCGCTTTGGCGGGGGCTTGCTGATACTGCGGCCTTTCTTCATCACCCCCCAACCCATGACTGGTTTAACTTCTCCGGCCGCCGAGGCGGCCCCCGTGATCCGGCTGGAGGCGGTGCGCAAATCATTTGCCCTGCCCGGCGGCGCCGCCTTCGATGCGGTGCGCGAGGTGTCGCTGAGCATCCAGGCCGGCGACGTGTTCGGCCTGATCGGCAAGAGCGGCGCGGGCAAGTCCACCTTGCTGCGCCTGATCAACCTGCTCGAAAAGCCCGACGGCGGCCGTGTGCTGGTGGCCGGGCGCGACCTGACCGCGCTGACGCGCCGCGAGCTGCGCGACACGCGCCAGAACATCGGCATGATCTTCCAGCAGTTCAACCTGCTGCAGAACGCCACCGTGTTCGACAACGTGGCCTTTGCGCTGAAGATCCACGGCCGCCACAGCCGCGCCGAGATCGCCGAGCGCGTGCACGAATGCCTGGCCCTGGTGGGCCTGCCCGAAAAGGCGCAAAGCTACCCGGCCCAGCTCTCGGGCGGCCAGAAGCAGCGCGTGGCGATTGCCCGCGCCCTGGCGCCGCGCCCCCAGGTGCTGCTGTGCGACGAGCCCACTTCGGCGCTCGACAGCGAGACCACCCGCTCGCTGTTGGAAACCCTGCGTGACATCAACCAGAAGGTGGGCGTGACCATCGTCATCGTCACCCATGAGCTGTCGGTGGTCGAGCTGCTGTGCCGCCATGTCGCCATCCTGGAGCAAGGCCGCCTGGTCGAGCAGTTTGCGGTGGATGAGCTGGGCGTGGAGCGCCAGACCGTGCTGGGCCGCGAACTGGCCGAGCTGGTGCGCAGCCGCCCGGCCCGCGATGCCGCACGAGACAGTTCGCGCGCCTCCCTGAACCCTGTCACCGCCAAGGAGTTGGCCTATGCCTGAGAACATCGCCGCCATCCTGCCCGAGCTGTGGGTGGCCACCGCCCAGACCTTTCTGATGCTGGCCATCGGCCTGTCGGCCGCTGTGCTGATCGGCGGCCCGTTGGGGGTGCTGCTGTTTCTGCTGGGCCCGGGCCAGTCGCTGGACAACAAGCCGGCCTTTCTGGTGCTGAACTGGCTGGTCAACACCGTGCGTTCATTCCCTTTCATCATCTTGCTGGTGGCCCTGGTGCCGTTCACGCGCTCCATCGTCGGCACCTCGATCGGGCCGCTGGCGGCGGCCGTGCCGCTGTCGTTTGCCGCCATCCCCTACCTGGCCCGCCTGGTGGACCAGTGCCTGCGCGATGTGCCGCGCGGGGTGATCGAGGCGGCCCACGCCATGGGTGCCAGTGAGCTGCAGATCGTCTGGCGTGTGCTGCTGGTCGAGGCCCGCTCGGGCCTGGTGCTGGCCCTGACCGTGCTGGCCGTGAGTTTTCTGTCGTACTCGGCGATTGCCGGTGTGGTGGGCGGTGGCGGCATCGGCGACCTGGCCATCCGCTACGGCTACTACCGCTTCCAGACCGATGTGATGGTGCTCACCGTGGCCCTGCTGGTGCTGCTGGTGCAGGCCGTGCAGTTCACCGGCAACACCGTGGCACGCCGCCTCGACAAGCGCTGAACCCTTCACCCCCCCATTTTTGAAAGCCTTCCCATGACCGCATTCCAACGCCTTCTTCCCCGCCGTGCCTGGCTGTCGGCCCTGGCCGCCACCACCGCCCTGGCCTTGCTGGGCCCGGGCGCCGCGCTGGCCCAGAGCGCCAGCAAGAAAGAACTGGTGATCGGCGGCACCGCCGGCTCCAACATCGACCAGCTCAAGGCCGGCATCGTGCCGCTGCTCGAAAAGAAGGGTTACCAGGTCAAGCTGGTCGAGTTCAACGACTACGTGCAGCCCAACCTGGCCCTGGCCCAGGGCGCGCTCGATGCCAACTTCTTCCAGCACCGCGTGTACCTGCGCAAATTCGCGGCGGACCAAAAGCTCGATCTGGTCGAACTGGTGCAAGGCCCCATCGCCCCGCTGGGCGTCTACTCCACCCGCCGCAAGACCCTGGCCGAAGCCCGCGAAGGCGACCGCGTGACGCTGCCCAACGATCCGAGCAACCTGGCGCGCGCCCTGGTGCTGCTGGAGCAGAACCACCTGGTCAAGCTCAAGGCGGGCATCGACCCGCTGCGCGCCAGCGAAAAAGACCTGGAGGCCAACCCCTTGAAGCTCAAGCTGATCCCGCTGGAGGCGGCTCAGTTGCCGCGCTCGCTGGGGGATGCCGAGTTCGCCATCATCAACGGCAACTTTGCCATCTCCTCGGGCCTCAAGCTGACCGAGGCCGTGGCCCTGGAAAAGACGCCCGACCACTACCTGAACGTGGTGGCCGTCAAGCGCGCCGATCAGGACACGCCCTGGGCGCGCGACATCGCCGAGGCCTACCGCTCCAAGGAGTTCAAGGCCGTGGTGGACAGCCGCTTCGCCGGCTACGCCAAGCCCGCCTTTTTGCAATAAGCGCCAGTACAACGGCAGAGGAGGGGAGCGCATGGCTGCATTGGCACTCTTTGATGCCACCGGGCAGTGGCAGGACACCCTGGTGTGCGAGCACCGCATCGGCCCCTGGCTGCAGGGCCTGGGGGTGAGCTGGGGCGTGCTGCAGCTGGGCCCGGCGCCCGAGCCCGATGAGCCCGGTGCCGAGGCCTGGCTGCAGGCCCAGCAGGGCCGTCTGGCCACCCTGGGTCAGGGCTTGGGCCTGCACCGCATCGACCGGGTGCGGGTGACCTCCGGGCAGCCCGGCTGGCCCGCACTGCGCCAGCAGTTCACCCAGGAGCACCGCCACAGCGAGGCCGAGTTGCGCGTGTTCCTGGCCGGCGCCGGCCTGTTCACCGTGCGCCACCCCGAGGGCTTTGTGGGCCTGCTGTGCGAGGCCGGCGACTGGGTGGCCCTGCCGGCCGGTCTGGCCCACAGTTTCGATGCCGGGGCCGAGCCCCACTTTGACGCGCTGCGCCTGCTGGGCCAAGCCGAAGGCTGGGTGGCCCAGCCCAGCGGCCTGCAGCGCCCCGAGCTGCCTGACTTTGACGCCTTTGTCAGCCAGTTGCTGGAGCAGACCGGCTACGCCAGCCCCGACGACCTGGTCTGCTGAGGCGCGGCTTTACTCAGGGCTTGCCTTTCTGGTTGACCTGGGTCAATTGTTTCCGTGGCCCACTGGGCTTCAATGACCAGACCGATCAAGCCTGATCGACCGCCCTTTGTCATCGCTGCGCCATGCTGCCGGGCGACGATGGGGCCCTTGGGCTTGCCTCGTTCCAGTCACCCATGCCCACTGTTCTTTCTTCTGTCTCGCCCACCCTGGCCCGGGGTCGCGTGCTCGCCGTGCAGGGCGGGGTGGTCGATGTGCGTTTTGAGGGGGGCTTGTTGCCGGCCCCCGCCAATGCCTTGCAGGTGCTGTGGGATCAGCCGCAGACCCTGATCCTGGAGGTGGAGGCCCAACTCGATGCCGACACCGTGCGCACCGTGGCCCTGCAAGACACCCAGGGCCTGGCCCGTGACACCGCCGTGCTCGACACCGGTGCGCCCGTCACGGTGCCGGTGGGCGAGGCCCTGCTGGGCCGCCTGATCAATGTGCTGGGCGAGCCCGGCGACGGGGGCCCGGCCTTGGGGCCGCAGGTGCCGCGCCGCCCCATCCATGCCGAGCCACTGCCGCTGTCGCGCCGCCGTGCCGTGGCCGAGGTGTTCGAGACCGGCATCAAGGTCATCGACCTGCTGGCCCCGCTGGCCCTGGGCAGCAAGGCGGCCATGTTCGGGGGCGCGGGCGTGGGCAAGACCGTGCTGGTGATGGAGCTGATCCACGCCATGGCCGACACCTACCAGGGCCTGTCGGTGTTTGCCGGCGTGGGCGAGCGCAGCCGCGAGGGGCATGAGCTGCTGATGGACATGCGCGACTCGGGCATGCTGGCCAAGAGCGTGCTGGTGTTCGGGCAGATGAACGAGCCCTCCGGCGCGCGCTGGCGCACCCCGCTGGCCGCGCTCACCCTGGCCGAGTATTTTCGCGACGAACAGCAGCGCAACGTGCTGCTCTTGATGGACAACGTGTTCCGCTTTGTGCAGGCGGGTGCCGAGGTGTCGGGCCTGTTGGGGCGGCTGCCCTCGCGCGTGGGCTACCAGCCCACGCTGGCCACCGAGGTGGCGGCGGTGCAGGAGCGCATCGCCTGTGGCGAGCACGCCGCCATCACCGCCATCGAGGCGGTGTACGTGCCGGCCGACGATTTCACCGACCCGGCCGTGGCCGCCATCGCCACCCACCTGGACAGCCGCATCGTGCTCTCGCGCAGCCTGGCCGCCGAGGGCATGTACCCGGCGGTCGATCCGCTGGCCTCGCAGTCACGCCTGCTCGACCCGGCCGTGGTCGGGGCCGAGCACTGTGCCCTGGCCCGCGAGGTGCGCGAGACCCTGGCCCGCTACCGCGAGCTGCAAGACATCATTGCCCTGCTGGGCGTGGCCGAGCTCAGCCCCGAAGACCAGCAGCGGGTGGCGCGGGCACGGCGCCTGCAGCGCTTTCTGACCCAGCCTTTTGCCGTCACCCAGGCCTTCACGGGCAAGCCTGGTCGCCAGGTGCGCCTGGCCGACACGCTCAAGGGCTGCCGCGCCATCCTCGACGGGGCGGGCGACGCCTTGCCTGAAAGCGCCTTCTACATGGTGGGCAGTTTTGAAGAAGCCCAGCAGAAGGGGGCCACATGAGTGAGCCCGGCACGGCTGAGGCCCGTTTGCCCGCCTGGCCGCAGGTGGCGGGCCTGCACCTGGTGTTGAGCAGCCTGGGCTCGGTGCTGGTGGACGAGGCCGGTGTGCGCTCGGTGCGCGCCCAGGATGCCAGCGGCGGCTTTGGCTTGTGGCCGGGCCATGCGGACCTGCTTTCGTTGCTGGGGGTGGGGGTGCTGAGCTGGCGCGATGGGCAGCAGCGCTGGCACTACTGCGCTGTGAGCGGCGGCGTGTTGACACTGCAGCGCGGCTGCGATTTGCACGTGGCCGCCCGCGAGGCCGTGCTGGGCGACGATCTGGACCAGCTGGAGCACCAGGTGCTGGCCCGCCTGCGTGAGCGAGAGCAACGCGAGCAGGCCGCGCGCCGGCACAGCCGGCACCTGGAGGTGCAGGTGCTGCGCGAGCTGATCCGGCCGCTGCAACGGCACCCCCAAGTGCCCTGGAGCACACCATGAATGAGCCGCGCCCCGACCCGGCCCCCAGCGCCGACCCGCCGGCCCTGCTGCAAGAGGTGCAGCGCCAGGCCGGCCGGCGCCAGCGCAGCCTGCGCGAGGGCGAGCCCACGCTGCTGCGGCAACTCTCCACGCTGGGCGTGCTGGGCTGGGTGATCGTGCTGCCGATGCTGCTGGGCCTGGCGGGCGGCCGCTGGCTGGACCACCGCCTGGGCACGGGCATCACCTTCAGTGCGGCCTTGCTGCTGCTGGGGGTGGCCGTCGGCGCAGGGGCGGCCTGGCGCTGGATGCACCAAAAATGAGGACATTTGCGGCATGAACCCGATCTTGGTCTTGTACTTCGCCCTGGGCCTGGCGCTGGGCGCCTGGCACTTTGGCTCGCTGCGCTGGCTCAGCCGGCAACTGGTCGACCCCGAAGGGCCACCGCGCTGGGGCCGGCTGGCCGGCCTGCACCTGCTGCGCCTGGGCCTGCTGGGGGGCGCGTGCTGGGCCACGGCGCGCCAGGGGGCGCCGGCCCTGCTGGCCCTGGGCCTGGGGCTGCTGCTGGCGCGCCAGTGGTGGGTCGCTCGCGCCAAACGCGGCCTGGCCGGGTCACAACACCGGCCGCAAGATCGGTCGCAACACCGGCCGCATGACGCAGTGCAAGAGGGCCAGCCATGAAGGCCCAGCCTTTTCTGCACGAGGTGGTCTGGCAACTGGGCCCGGTCGGCATCACCGGCCCGGTGATCAGCACCTGGGGGCTGATCGCCGTGTTGGCCCTGCTGGCCGCCTGGCTGCGCCGAGGTCTGTCGGTGCACAGCCCCGGGCGGGTGCAGCTGCTCGCGGAGATGGCCCTGGACACCCTGCAGGCCGAGATGCGCTCCACCATGAGGGCTGACCCGGCGCCTTTTCTGCCGCTGATCGCCACGCTGTTCATCTTCATCCTGTGCGCCAACCTGTGCTCCCTGGTGCCGGGTGTCGAGCCGCCCACCGGGGCGCTGGAGACCGATCTGGCCCTCGCCCTGGCTGTCTTTGTGGCGGTGCTGGGCTGGGGCGTGCGGCGCCACGGCCTGTGGGGCTACCTCAAGACCTACACCGAACCCAACCTGCTGATGCTGCCCCTGAACCTGATCGAGGCCTTGACCCGGGTGGTGTCCATGACCGTGCGCCTGTTCGGCAACATCATGAGCGGCATGTTCATCTCGGCCGTGGTGTTGGGCCTGGCCGGGCTGCTGGTGCCCGTGCCCTTCATGGCGCTGGAGCTGCTCACCGGGCTGATCCAGGCCTACATCTTCACGGTGCTCGCCATGGTCTTCATCGCTGCCGCGGCGGGCGACCACGGCGACTGATCCCCTTTCTACTGGAGCTTTCACATGGACACTGGCTGGATTCAAATCGTGAGCATCATCTGCGCTGCCCTGGCGGTGGCCTTCGGGGCCATCGGGCCCGCGCTGGCCGAGGGCCGGGCCGTGGCCGCGGCCATGGACGCGCTGGCCCGCCAGCCCGAGGCCGCCAGCACCATCTCGCGCACCCTGTTCGTGGGCCTGGCCATGATCGAGACCATGGCCATCTACTGCCTGGTGATCGCCTTGCTGCTGCTGTTTGCCAACCCCTTTGTGCACTGAAGCCCGCCCATGCACATCGACTTCTGGACGCTGTTGCTGCAGGCCTGCAACCTGGTGGTGTTGCTGCTGTTGTTGCGCTGGCTGTTCTACCGCCCCTTGCTGGCTGTGATCGAGGCGCGTCGCCAGGCCGTGCAGCAGACCCTGGCCGAGGCCCAGGCCCGCCGCGACCAGGCCCAAACCGAGTTGGGCGCCCTGGCCCAGCAGCGCCAGGCCGCCGAAAGCGCGGCCCAGGCCACGCTGCAGACAGCCCGCGAGCAGGCCGAACAGGACAGCGCGGCGCGCCTTGAGGCCGCCCGCGTCGCCGTGCGCCAGTGCCTGCAAGAGGCCCAGGCCCAGATCGGGCGCGAGCGGCTGCAGGCCGGCACGGCCCTGTACCAGGCCTCGGCCACGCTGGCCACCGAGCTGGCGCAGCGCCTGCTGGGCCTGACCCCCGTGCCCGACGAGGCCTTCTGGCCGGCCTTGCTGGCCCGCCTGCAGGCCACACCGGCCGCGCAACGGGCGCAGTGGCTGGCCACCGGCGACAGTGCGCCGTTCCTGGAAGTGGCCAGTGCCCACCCTTTGTCGCAGCCGGTGCAGGCTCGTTTGACTCTGGACCTGAAGGGCGTCCTGAGCCCCGACGGCGACCCCATGGAGGGCGCTGAGCTGAGCTGCGTGTTCAAGCCCGATGCTGCCTTGTTATGTGGCCTGGAGTTGCGCTTCGCCCATGGGGTGCTGGGCCTGAACTGGGCCGCCGAGTTGCAGGCGGCCCGGGTCGAGCTGCAGCAACTGGCGGCCCAGCCCGCACCGGAGCAGGGCGCATGACGGCCCCCGAACCGAGCTCGGATCTGACCCGGGGCCTGGCCGGCTGGCGTGAGCGCGCCAGCGCGCAACTGGGCCGCCTGCAGCCGCAGGCGCGCTTCGAGGAGCGGGGCCGGGTGCTCAGTGCGGCCGATGGCATTGCCCGGGTCACGGGCCTGCGCGGCGCGCGGCTCAATGAGTTGCTGCATTTTGACGACGGACGCCTGGGCTACGTGGCCGGCCTGCAGGCCGACAGCCTGGCCTGTGTGCTGCTGGACGACAGTCGCCGCCTGCGTGCCGGCGAGGCGGTGCTGCGCAGCGGCGATGTGGTGCGCGTGCCGGTGGGCCCGGCGCTGCTGGGCCGGGTGGTCGACCCGCTGGGCCGGCCCCTGGACGGGGGCGGCCCGATTGACGCCAGCGATTGGCTGCCCGCCGAGCGCCCGGCGCCGGGCATCCTCGAGCGCGACCTGGTGCATGAGCCGGTGCACACCGGCACCCTGGCCGTGGATGCGCTGTTCCCCCTGGGCCGCGGCCAGCGTGAGCTGATCATTGGCGACCGGGGCACCGGCAAGACCGCGCTGGCGCTGGACGCTTTGCTGGCCCAACGCGACACCGAGCTGGTCTGTGTCTACATCTCGGTGGGCCAGAAAAGCGAGTCGGCTGCGGCCGTGATCGCGGCGTTGAAGCGCCATGGCGCCTTTGAGCGCTGCATCGTGGTGGTGGCCAGTGGCACCGATGCGCCCGGCCTGCAGTGGCTGGCGCCGTTCGCCGGCTTCTCCATGGCCGAGCATTTTCGCGACCATGGCGGCCACGCCCTGGTGGTGGTGGACGACCTCAGCCAGCACGCGGCCACCCACCGCGAACTGGCCCTGCTGATGCAGCAGCCCCCGGGCCGGGAGGCCTACCCCGGCGACATCTTCTATGTGCATGCCCGGCTGCTGGAGCGGGCCGCCAAGCTCTCGGCGGCGCGCGGGGGCGGCTCGCTGACCGCCTTGCCGATTGCCCAGACCGAGGCCGGCAACCTGTCGGCCTACATCCCCACCAACCTGATCTCCATCACCGACGGGCAGATCGTGCTGGACAGCCGCCTGTTCGACCTGGGCCAGTTGCCGGCGGTGGACACCGGACTCAGCGTCAGCCGCGTGGGCGGCAAGACCCAGGCGCCCCTGATGCGCGACGCCGTGAATTCACTGCGCCTGGACTACGCGGTGTTCCAGGAGCTGGAGATGTTCACCCGCTTCGGCACCGAGCTGGATGCCCGCGTGCAGCAGCAGATGGCGCGCGGCCGCTGCATCCGTGCCGTGCTGGCCCAGCCCCGGCTGGCCCCTCAGCCCGCAGCCTTGCAGGTGGCCTTGCTGATGGCGCTGCAGGACGGCTTGCTGGACGGCCCGAACCCGGCCGCCCTGCCGGGTTTGATGGAGCGCATGCGCATGGCCTTGCCCGGCGTGCCTGAGCTGGCCGCACGGCTGGCCTCTCGCAGCGCCCTCGATGCCCAGGCCTTGAAGGGCCTGCACCAAGACCTGGCCCGCTGGCTCAGCCAGGTGGCTGGCGCGCCCGCCGGAGGCCCGGCATGAGCCAGACCGGCCCGGCCGAGGTGCAGGCCCGGCTGGCCACCGTGACGGGCTTTGGCGGCCTGGTCAATGCCATGCGCGGCATGGCGGCGGCCCGGGCGCAACAGGCCCGCACCCTGATCGCCGGGGTCAATACCTACGCCGACACCGTGGCCCAGGCCATGGGGCAGGTGCTGAGCCTGCTGCCGGCCGACCAGGCCCCCGACGCCCGGGCCGGCCTGCCGGGCAGCGCCACCGCACGGGCGCAGGGCCTGTGCCTGGTGTTTGGGGCCGAGCAAGGTTTCAACGGCGGGTTTTCCGAACAGGTGCTGGCCGCCATCCCCCGACCGGCCCCGGGGGCGCCCGGTCTGCGTTGCCTGATGCTGGGCTCGCAGACCCGGCGGCTGGCTGCCACGCGCGGCCTGCCGGTTGAAGGCGGAGCGCCCCTGGTGGCCCACGCCGAATCGGCCTTGGCGGCCGGTGAACGCATCCATGACTTGCTGCTGGAGGCACTGCACCGCCAGCCGGCCAACGCGGTCGAGATGGTCTATGCCGAACTGGGGCCGGGTCAGCACTTCCATGTGGTGTGCCGCCGCCTGCTGCCGCTGGACTGGCAGGCCCTGCCCGACGCGGTGCGCGCCGCCCCGGTGGTGCATGAAAGCCCCGAGCGCCTGCTGCAAGGGCTGGCCGGCGAGTACGTGGCCGCGCGCCTGGCCCAGGCCGTGCTGCACAGCCATGCCAGCGAAAACCTGTCGCGCCTGCAGGCCATGGCCGCCGCGCAAGAGAACATCGGGCACATGAAAGAGACCCTGCAGGCCGA
>Ga0209913_1001362_pt1 | contig 13864 bp, 14 predicted proteins | sample PersoiDNA2013203_FD_185805 | JGI IMG/M metagenome (GOLD analysis project Ga0209913, IMG submission 185805) | Permafrost soil microbial communities from the Arctic, to analyse light accelerated degradation of dissolved organic matter (DOM) -... | ecosystem: Environmental > Terrestrial > Soil >... | reverse complement strand
TGAGGTAAGCGGCTGCCGGGCCGCACCCGGCAAGCTCGTCCGAAGAAAACAAAGACTCAACGACGCACTGAGGTAAGTGGCTGCCGGGCCACTTCCGGCTAGGTAGTCCGAAGAAAACAAAGCATCAGCATCTAAGAACCGACCGATGTTTCTTAACTGAACAGCATGAAGACTGTCACGCAGTTGTATTGAACTGTCGCCACAGCAGCGCAACACGAGTGACGCCGATTCTGCCACACTGGCGGCATCGTTTTCTCAAGGAACCTGCGCCTATGCCCTCCCACTGGACTGACGGTTACGTCACCGACATCGGCTATACCCATGGCTATTATCCGCCGCTCAATCCGGCGCGCCTGCAAATGGGCTTTGCCGCCGTCGGCATCGATAGTCCGCTGGTGCGAACGGCGTGCGAACTCGGTTTCGGTCAGGGTTTGAGCATCAATGTACATGCCGCCGCCTCGTCGGTGCGCTGGCATGGCAATGATTTCAACCCGCAGCAGGCCGCCCATGCGCAAACGCTGGCCAGCGCCGCGGGCGGCATGGCACAATTGCAGCAGGCTAATTTTGCCGACTTCTGCGCCCGCGAGGATTTGCCACAGTTCGATTTCATTGCCTTGCATGGCATCTGGAGCTGGGTCTCGGCCGCCAATCGCGCCATCATCCGGGATTTTGTCGGTAGCCATCTCAAGCACGGCGGGGTGCTGTATGTCAGCTACAACACGCAACCGGGCTGGGCCGCTTTCCTGCCGTTGCGCGATCTGTTGCTGCGCCATTTCGAGCTGCCGACCAATGCCGGTCGCAGCAGCGCCGAGCGCATTGAGGCCGCGCTTGCATTCGCCACTGGCCTGTTTGCAGCCGATCCGGTTTATGCACAAGCCAATCCCTTCATGCGTGAACGCCTGGAATTGCTGAAAAAGCAAAGCCCTCACTATCTCGCGCATGAATATTTCAACCGTGACTGGCAGGTTGAATCGTTTGCCAGCATGGCTGAGATCTGGACCGCGCTGGGCCTGGAGTTCGCCTGCTCGGCCGATTTTCGCGATCATCTCGCCATGGCCAATCTGACGCCGCAGCAACAACGCTTCTGTGACGACATTGACGACCGTCATTTGCAACAGGGCGTGCGCGATTTCATGGTCAACCAGCAATTCCGACGCGATTATTGGGTCCGCGGCGCACAGCGGCTGGAGCCGGACACTCACCACGCCGTGCTGGCGCAGCAGCGGGTGGTGTTGCTGACAGTGCCAGCACAAATTCCGATGACGCTCAAGACCGTGGCAGCGGAGATTACGTTGAACCAGCAAATCTATGGTCCCATCATCGAGGTGCTGGCGGATCTGCAGCCGCACAGCCTGGGCCAGATTGCCGGTATTGTCGGCAACCGCAGCCTCGGCCTGCAACAGGTGCTTGATGCTGTGATGATGTTGATCGGCAGCGGCCACGCGGCACCGGTGCAGGCCAATGCCGATATCGAGCAGGGGCGCGCTGGCAGTGATGCGCTTAATCGCCATCTGATCAGTCTGGCAGCCGCGCATGGCGATATCGAACATCTAGCCAGTCCGGTCACCGGCGGTGGTGTTGCGGCCGATCGTATCCAGCAATTATTCATGCTGGCGGTACTGGAGCAGCAGCAAACGCCGGATGACATCATCAGTTTTGTCTGGCGTCTACTTTGTGCGCAGGGCAAGAGGCTGGTTAAGGATGGCGTGCGGCTGGAAGCGGAGCAGGAAAATCTGGATGAACTTTCGTCGCTGGCACAGCGTTTCTTTGTCGAGCGCTTGCCTTTGTTGCAGAGTTTGCAGGTGATCTGAATTGACCTGCTGCATCGTTTAGAATGACGCGCTGGTGATCATGCGAATGGTGATGGAATTGCCCAAAAGAAAAATAATTATTCAGTTGAGGGGAAGCGATTGCTGCGTCTGAAATGGACACTCAAAACTAAGGTCATCATGGTGGTGATGGTTGCCGTGCTGTTGACCACGGCGGTGATCGTTTCGGTGTCGCAATACATCATGAAGCGCGACCTCAAGCACTTGATCAGTGACCAGCAATTCGCCACGGTGACGATGATTGCAACCGCGCTCGACGAGAGTTTTCATAGTCGCCGCATCGCTTTGCTGGCCTTGTCGCAAGGTGTGTCGAAGGCCTCCATGAGCGACCCACACCACTTGCAGCAATACCTGCGTCTGCATTCCAGCCTGACCGAAATGTTCTTCAACTTTTCGGTGTTTGATGCCAACGGCGAGCTGATCGCCAATTACATTAATACCAGCGTGGTCGGCAAGCTCAATGTGGCCGACCGAGAATACATGCGCCGCACATTGCAACAGAAGCGGGGTGTGATCTCAGAGCCATTGCGCAGCCAGTTGTCTGACCGCTCTGTGGTGTTGATGACCGAGCCGGTGTTTGATGCGGCCGGCAATGTTGCCATGGTGTTTGTCGGCTCCATTGATTTACATCAGGCCGACTTCCTGCGTAAATTTACCAATACCAAGATGGGTGAGAATGGCTTCATTTTCATCCTGACCGCGGGCGGTATTGTGGTCGATCACGTCGACAAGTCGCGTATTCTGCAACATGTCGACGACGTTGGTGGCAAGAGCGGCGGCACTGAGCGCGCGCTGGCCGGTTTTGAAGGTAGCTTGGAAGGCCTCAGTCGTAGTGGTCAGGCGGCCTTGCTGTCGTACAAGCGGATGCGCAGTACCGACTGGATCATCGGTTCGATTTATTTACAGCAAGATGCTTTCGCCCCCGTACGCGACATTCAGAACAAGGCCTTGTTGGTGTCATTGTCGCTGGCCTTGCTGGCCGGTGTACTGGCCTGGGCCATCATGGCGGCGCTGATCGATCCCTTGCATCGCCTGCACCAGCATATCCAGAAAATCCGTACCACCAAGGCCAATGATGAAGTGCCGTTGTCGTATCGTCAGGATGAAATCGGCGATCTGGGGAGTGCCTTCAACGCATTAATGCGAGAACGCAGGGATGCCGAAGCCGAGCTGGATCAGGCGCGCGTCAATTTGGAAAGCATGAACAAGACGCTGGAGCGGCTGGCGCTGGAAGACGATCTCACTGGGCTGGCCAATCGCCGCAGTTTTGATCTGACGCTGCAGGAAGAGTTTAGCCGTGCCATGCGTGCCGGCCATTCGTTGGCCTTGGTGATGGTCGATGTCGATCATTTCAAGCAATACAATGACATCTATGGCCATCTGGCCGGCGACCAATGCCTGCGTAAGGTGGGGCGCGTGATCAAGCAGCAGCAGGCGCGGCCGGGCGACTTGATGGCGCGTTATGGCGGCGAAGAAGTGGCGATATTACTGCCCGGCACCGATCAAGACGGCGCGCTGGCAGTAGCCGAGCGCGTGCGCATGGCGGTGCGGCAACTGGTGTTGCTGCATGAAGGTAATGAAGCCGGTATTGTCACCATCAGCGCTGGCGTGGCAGCGCTGATGCCGCGCCGCGATATCGATGTTCCAGACAATTTGCTGCGTGCCGCAGATCGTGCCTTGTATCTGGCCAAAGAGCGCGGGCGCGATCATATTTGCAGCAGTAGCGATTTGCCGGAGACCAGCAGTTGAGTGACTACAAGCGGGGTCTGTCTGGCAGTTGTGCCTAGCGCATGCCTGGCACCAGATACTTTGACTTGGCGCAATACATTTTGGCGTTGTTGTTGGCGTAGGCGATGATGCTGCCGGCACGTGACTGACGCAGCGGGTATGCGCTGTTGTCCTGTGGCGTGAAATTGATGCCGATGGCGGCGTTGATGGCCTTGGTCAGGGCAAACGGATTGCTCTGGAACACGGCACCGATGAAGGCAGCCGGGCTGCTGGGGTCATTGACCAGCACATCGGTGACGTTGACGCCCCACAGACTGGCGCCGGGCGTTTTGAACCAATAGGCGCCAGCATCGACCTTGTAGGGTTTGCCAAATGACGCCGATAGATAATCGTAGAAATATTTATTGTCGACCTGGTCAATGCAGAGCAGGGCATTACCGACTTCAACGCCAAAGGTCGGGGCAGGTTTGGCCAGGCTGACAGCGCCCGGCGCCAGCAGCGCGCTGGCCAGCACGATGCGGTGGATGGTTTTCAAACAAACTCCCTGATGCGCATGCAGTGATATGAATTGGTGATCCGATGCGCAGATTGTAGGGGGCTTTGGTGATTTTGGCTAATCCTGAGGCGGGTAACTTGTGCGTTTGCGACTATGATTTAAGAGAGTCGCCCTGATTTGAGCACGGTTTCGCCGCGTTGCGAGGTTTGTATGCGTCCGCTCAGGCTGCTCAGGCCATCGATGAATGAGGCAATGCCGGTACCCTTGACCATGACGCAGGGCTTGCCCATTTTCTTGCACCATTGTTTGACCAGGTGATAGGCGTTGTGGCTGATGTTGCCTGACGCGCACACCACCAGGTCGGCACCGTTGAGCATCGGTTGCAAGCGGTGCAGACTGTCTTCACGGCCACCGTCGTGATGCAGGAAACGGCCTTGATGGGATTCGATGGCGATCCGGTAGTGGTTGCGTGCGCCGGTCAGACCGCCCACGCACAGCACACAGCGCTGGTCGAAACTGAAAGGCAAGGGGGGGGCGCCAGTGCTGCTGTGGGGGGACGCTCGATGCATGAAAACCTCGGTAGTCGCTGTCAATGACAACAGACTACCTGTTCATGGCGTCGGCACGAACGAAGAAATTGGCATCAGGATATGCGAAATCCTGATGGCGCCGGGCTGGCGCTACGACGCTATGAGGTGACCGCGCTCACGCCTGTCGTTGCCGGTGGTTGTGGCTGTTCTTGTTCCCGCTGTTTGGCTTGCTCGGCATAACGGCGCGCGAGCACTGAACACAGCATCAGTTGCATCTGGTGGAACACCATGATCGGCAACAGCACGATGCCCACGCCGCCGCCGGCAAACAAGACCGATGCCATCGGGATGCCGGAGGCCAGCGATTTCTTCGAACCGCAGAACACCAGCACGATTTCGTCCGCTTTGGAAAAGCCCAATGCACGGCTGCCAAACGTGGTGATCAACAACACACCGCCGAGCAAGACCGCATTGACCAGCACCAGCAGCGCCAATTGTTGCGGCGGGAACAAATGCCAGACGCCTTGTGCCACAGCGACGCTGAACGCGGCATAGACCGCCAGCAGAATGCCGCCACGATCGACCACGGCCAACAGGCTTTTGTTGCGCGTGACCCATTCACCGATCCATGGTCGCAACACATTGCCGAGCACGAACGGCAACAGCAGTTGCAGCAGGATGCCGGTCACTTGTCCAATGCCGCCACTGTCTTGATGGCGATGCAGCAGCAAGGTCACCAGAATCGGCGTGAACACGATGCCCAGCAGATTCGATGCTGTGGCGCCACAGATTGCCGCTGGCACATTGCCGCGTGCAATCGAGGTGAAGGCGATCGATGATTGCACCGTCGACGACAGGGTGCAGACGAACAGCACACCGAGCCACAGTTGCGGTGTCAGCAGGCCGGGCAGCACGGCCTGCAGCGCCAGTCCCAGTAACGGGAACAACACAAAAGTGCAGCCCAGCGTGAGCAGATGCAGGCGCGGTTGCTTGAGCCCGGACAGCGCCGCTTCGCGTGACAGGCGCGCACCGTGCAGGAAGAACAGCAGGGCAATGGCGGTATTGCTGGCCAGGTGCATGAAGCTTTCAAAGCGGCCGGTGGCTGGCAGCAAGGTCGCCAGCAGCACGGTGCTCAGCAGCAGTAGCGTAAAAGTGTCGGGAAGGTAACGTTTCATGATGGCAAGAGTAAGTGAAAGATGCTGGCGGCGGCCGGTCGGCAGCCTTTGCCACATGATAGGAAATACCGGTATCATCGGGAACCCCTTTGACACCACTAACTGTCATCGTTAAATTCGATGGCAGTCCATATTGACGCAAGAATCCGCCATGTTCAATCCTGTTTGGCTCAAGACCTTCACTACCGTTGCCGCCTCCAGCAGTTTCACCGAAGCTGGTCGTCGCCTTGGCCTGACGCAATCGAGCGTGAGCGACCATATTCGTCGTCTGGAAGACAGCAGTGGACGTCGCCTGTTCGTGCGCGACACGCATTCACTGGCGCTGACCGCTGATGGCGAAAGCCTGTTGGTGCATGCGCGCTTGATCCTGGAAGCGCATGCGCGCGCCGAGGCGCAATTCAATGCGCCCAAGTTGCGCGGCCGGGTGCGCTTCGGCACCTCGGACGATCTGGCCATGGGGCCCTTGCCGGATATGCTCGCGGCGTTTCGCAACAAGCATCCGGAGGTAGAGCTGGAAATCACCATCGGCCTGACCAGCGAGTTATACCAGCGGCTCGATAATGATGAGCTTGACCTGATTGTCGGCAAGCGCCGTCCAGGCGAACAACGCGGCGAATCGATGTTCCGCGTGCCGTTGGTATGGCTGGCGCGACCGGAAACGGTGGTGGATCTGAGCCAGCCCTTGCCCTTGATTCTGTTGCCGGAACCGAGCGTGACGCGTGCCGCCATTCTGACTACGCTGGGTGTGGCCGGTCATCATTGGCGCATCGTTTGCACCAGCGGCAGCCATGCCGGGTGCATGGCTGCAGCGCGTGGTGGCCTTGGTTTGACGGTGTTGCCGCAAACACTGGCCTCGCGCGAATTGAGCCTGCCGCTCAATCATGCCAGCCTGCCTTTGTTTCCTGCGGTGGAATATGTGGCCTTGCCGGCCAAACGCTTGAGCCGGCCGGCTGCGACTTTGTTTCAGATTTTGCTGGAGAGCGAATTGCACATGCGCCAGAGTGAGCGACGGTTGTGAATTTAGCGTGGCAAGCTGCGGCAACACCGCCAGGATAATGTTGCAACAGCAGCTTACTTAGTCAGTCGTCTGCAATGGCATCGACCACCAGATCGGCGCGCTGCAACGCGCGGATGCGACGATCGACGAAGTAGCCGCCGGCTTCGGTGTAGCGCAGATAGTGACGGCCGCATTGACTGCAGCGCGCCACATTGCTGCGGTTGTAGGGGAAGTGCTGCGGCGCAATCGGTGCTTCAGGCACATCGTTGCGGGTGCCGCCCGGATGATATTCACTGAAGCTGGCCTCGACAAACGGGTCTGCCACCAGGGTGCCGATATCGTGCAGCAATTGTTCCGGAAACGACAGCGGTGTGCTGACCCAGGCAGCGGTGTCGGCCTGGGTGCACGGGCAGGCCGAGGTGATCGCGGCGCTGTCTTGCGCCAGGGTGCGCAGCGTGCTGCTGTCGAGCAAGGGTAATGCTGTCATGCCAATTCCAGGTTCAGTTGCGGGTGTTGCTTGATGTTGCTTGATGTTGCTTAGGGTTGCTTAGGGTTGCTCGGAGCTTCTATTTGCCGCCGTCTTTGCCGCCGAACGAAATCTTGCCGCCCTGCAGTTGCGCCGTGCCACCGCCGAGGTCGCTGAGCACTTGCCAGACTTGCCGGGCAATGCGCATTTCAACGCCTTCGTAGACCATCTTGGTGGCGACGATGCGGGCCGATTCGGCGGCCACCAGGTCTTCCTTCATCTCGGCTTGTTCGGCGACCAGATCCTTGACTTCCTGAGCCAGGATTTTGCGCGTGTATTCAGCCTCTTCGGCCACGCCATTCTTGCCCTTTTCGGGGTTTTGCTTGTAATGCGCAATCTGTTTGATGGTGCGGTCGAGGTCGTTGAGCTTTTTCTGGAACTCCTGTTCCTTGACGCGCAGTTTTTCTTCCAGGTAAGGATCCAGGCCGACTTGTACCTTGGTGGTGTTGCCGCTGGATGAACCCAGGCCAGTGGCCTTGATCAGCATGGTGGCCTGGGCCCGGCCGCCGATGATCTGGCCTAGCTTGGGGTTGCCCTTGCCGACGATGATCTCGTTGCCGGCCAGCATTTCGCATTGACGCGCATTGCCGGCAATCATGATGGATTCGCCTGCTTCGATCAGTGCGCTTTCGGCAAACAGGGCTTGTACCGAACCCTCGCTTTTGATGCGTGCAGCAATTGCGGTGGTGACGCCTGGTTGCGCTTCGGAGTGGCCGATGATGCCGCCTTTGACGAACACATTGCCACCGGCATGAATTTCAGCGGCTTCGACCGTGCCATGCACGAAGACATCGCCGGTGACATGCAGGCGCATGCCGGTCTTGACGTCGCCCTTGATCTTGACAGTGCCGGAAAAATCGAGATTGCCGGTACTCAGGTCAAGGTCTTCGATTTCCACGATGGGGTTGATGCGCACGCCGTTGGTAATCAATGACGGTTGGCCGGCAATGGCGGCCAGCAGCAGGTCGGGATCTTGCTCATCGACTTCGGTGCCGACACAATCCTTGTTGAAGGTCAGCTCTTGCACCGGCTTGGCCAGCACGGGCTGGCCTTTGATGTTGATGCCATTGATGCCGGGTACGGTAGGAATCCGGCGCATCAGTGGATCGCCGACATTGATCAGCAACAGGTGGCCGAGATCGGCATAGCTGACCACGGCGTCGTCGTCGATTTCGGCCAGTTCTTCTTCCTTCTGGTCGAGCAGACTTTCAAAGCGCGCCTTGTCACCCTGGATCGCATCGTCGCCTTGGGCAATTAACAGCTTGGCACAGTGACCAGCACTGAGCGCACCGCGCAGTTTTTCGTGCAGGATGCCGTGGGTAATGCCTAGTGCGCGGACTTCATTGATCACTTCCACGGCTTTGGCACGACCGCCTTGTGGCGGCACCAGTGTGAGATAGGCGGCCATGAAGTCGTTGGCGACTTCGATGACGAATTCGCCGTCGCGGCGTTCGCCGATCTTTTGTGTGTGCGCTTCCTTGGCGGCTGCCGCTTTGGCTGCAAAATCGTTGAGCGTGGCTTCGTCGATGTACAACTTGGTGTAACCGCCGTCGGCCACAGCTTGTTTCAGCATCACGAGATTGGGGACTTGCACGCCTTCGGCAGGGGTGAATGTGGCAGTCAATTCTCCACTGATTCTGTCAAATTGAAACGACAGCGATTGCGGCTTGGTTGGTTCCATGATATTTCTCGGAAGTCTCTGACCTTCAACACCGACAGGAATTCCGCATCCTTTTGCTTAATTGTTGTGTGGCAAGATGATCGTGCAAATTTCGGCGAAGTACAAGGACTCTTTACATGATAACCATTGAATTATCAAGATGATAAGCTTAGAAAAAAGCGCAGAAGATGCCGTCAACGGGCGCTATGTCGCAGGCCGTCGCAGTACGTTGGTGAGCATCGTTGTGAATGTTGTATTGACGGTTTTGCAGGTCGTGACCGGTTTCCTGGCCGGTTCGCAAGCCTTGATTGCCGACGGTGTGCATTCGCTGTCGGATCTGGTGGCGGATTTCGTCGTGTTGTTTGCAGCGCAGCAAAGCCGCAATCCAGCGGACGCCGATCATCAATATGGGCATCAGCGTTTTGAGACTGCGGCCTCGCTGGCGCTGGGGGCGACCTTGCTGGTGGTGGGGGTGGGCATGCTGGTCACGGCGCTACTCAAATTGCAGACGCCGAGTGGGCCGCAGGTCCATCTGGCGGCCTTGTGGGTAGCGCTGGCGACGCTGGTGAGCAAGGAATTATTGTTCCGCTATATGTTGGGTGTGGCCGAACGGGTGCGTTCCAGTATGCTGGTGGCCAATGCTTGGCATGCGCGCTCAGACGCGGTGTCGTCATTGGTGGTGGCGTTTGGCATTGTCGGTAATCTGCTGGGCTTCCATTTGCTCGATCCGATTGCCGCGCTGTTCGTGGGTTTGATGATTGTGCGTACTGGCTGGGTATTTTTCTGGCGCGCGCTCAATGATTTGATGGACAAGGCGGTGTCGGTAGAAGAATCACAAGCGATCCGCAGTACCCTGCTCGGCACGCCGGGCGTGTTCGGTGTGCATGATCTGCGCACGCGCAAGATGGGCGACATGATCCTGGTCGATGTGCATCTGGAACTCGATGGCAATCAAACCGTGATCGCCGGTCATGCCATCGCGCTGCTGGCAAGGCAGCGGGTGATGCAAGGACACCATGTGCTTGACGTCATGACCCATGTCGATCCGGTGCAGCAGGATGGCGCCGAGACTGCCGCGCGCTAGCGGCAAACTTACCAGCGCAACAACAACGGGCCCAACAGCCATCCCAGCGCGGCAGGAATGAGCATGCCCAGCACATACCAGAGCGCCCAGAACGGCACGCCCATTTCCGGACAATGCAGGCAATACGCCATGGTTGCCAGCGAGCTGGCCAGCAGACCGGTCAACAATCCGGCGGTGCGCAAGCGGGTCGGGGCCAGTTGCCGTACCGCCCATACCAGCGCCACACAGGCAGGTATCGACAGCAGGGCGATATTGAACGGGCATTGCTTCCAGGTCACGCCCATGATCAGCGGATAACGCTCCATTTGCGGCGTCGCCAACAGGATGACCAGTGCCGCCAGCCAGAGTACCAGTACCGGCAGCGCTGGCGCCAGCCAGTAGCTGCCGATGGCAACACCAGGTCGGCTGGCGCGCGTGAGCAACAGCAGCGACGTCGCTGCCAGCACTAGTGGCAGCGCCATCTTCAGCCAGAACAAGGGCGTCATTAGCATCAGGTGGATATCGGCGCGCACGCCAAACAGCATCAGCATCAGCAACAAGGAGCCAGCGCCGCCGAGCACGATGGCGCGCGTGAATACCTTGCGCTGCAGATGGCGATCGATGGGTTTGATGCCGGCCGACAGCAAGGAAATGAAGGCGTCTGTTTTCATGTTAGCAAGCGTATTTTGGCGGCCAGCGATTTCAGGCCGCGATGAATGCCGATCTTGACGGCGGATTCGGACAGCCCTGTCAGTTGTGCGGTCTGGGCCACCGACAGTCCCTCTAATTTGACATGCTGGATCGGCAAGCGTTGCTTGTCCGGCAGTTGCTCTAGCAACACGCCAACGTCGCGCTTGGCACTGCTTTGCTCTTCGTCAACACTGGCAAACAGTTCATGATGATCTTCGAGCGGCTCGTTAAACGCATCGTGGCGCGAACGCACGCGCAGGAAATCCATCAGCTTGTAGCGTGCAATGGCATACAGCCAGGCTGTCAGCGGTTGATCGGCACGATAGGTATGGCGGGCATTGTGGACCGCCAGCAAGGTTTCCTGAACGATATCCTCGACTTCGTCGTGCAGATGAAACAAACGTTTTCGGATATAGGCGCGCAAACGTGTACTCAAGGCATCGAGAAAGGCGCGGTAGGCCGTTTCGTCGCCCTCGAGGCCGCGCAACAGCAATCCTTTGAGCTGTGCTTCGACGGCTTGCATGGCAGGTTTTGGTATTGCTGGCATCATCGAGCGGCGTGAGATGGGCGGCGCAGATTGAGGGGGAACCGATACTGGCATGCTGTGGGCGAGCAGGCTGCGCACGCTGGTGGATGCCAGGACCGCCGCATCGTAACAGATTTTCCCATGTATACCGGACCAGCTTTGCGCAATTTTCATCAGGCTCAGATTGCTGGCCGGTACAGGATAGAGATCAAGTGTATGCATAGTGTCCTCGCCTAGACGTTCATTGCACGTCGTATCTCACAATGTTCGTCGGGCAGCGACCGCCGGTTACAGTGGCGCACAAATAAAATTATTTTCATGGGACTGTAACCGCGCGCCAGAAAACACCGAATTGACTATCAGATCACCTGCACAGCAAGCTTTTTTGGGCTGGTATCTATCCAATACCTATCTGCGTTTTCATCTTAAGGAGCCTGACCATGAACACTATCAAACTTGCTACTGCCGCTGCTACCTTGTTTGCCCTGACTACCGGTATTGCCATGGCGCAAAATGCCAAGCCAATGACACCTGCTGCTGTTGAAAAGTGCTACGGCGTATCGATGGCCGGGCAGAACGATTGCAAGGCAGGCGAAGGTACGACTTGTGCCGGCACCGCCAAAATGGACTATCAGGCTAATGCCTGGAAGAATGTCCCGGCCGGTACCTGCACGTCGATCAAGACACCAAAAGGCATGGGCATGCTCAAGGCAATGTAAATCTGCCGGACCACGGAGCAGCACATGACAACGACACTCGGTGCAGGACTGGGATTGAAACCTCAGCATTTCGACGCGGCGCTGGATTGCCGTCACGCCGACATCTGGTTTGAAGTCCATCCGGAAAACTACCTGATGGACGGCGGCCCGCGGCTGGCATGGCTGGATGCAGTGCGCTGCCAGCATCCACTGTCGCTGCACGGCGTGTCGTTGTCATTGGCGGGCGCGCAACTGCCGGATGCCCAGCAGTTGCGCCGTCTGGCCGAACTGGTGCGACGTGTGCAACCGGCATTGGTGTCGGAGCATTTGGCCTGGTCGACCTTGGATGGCCGTTATTATCCCGACTTGTTGCCCGTGGCGCGTACCAGTGCAGTGCTGGCGCGCACGGTGGCTAATATCCAGTGCGCGCAGGAGCGCTTGCAATGCCGTATCGCGATTGAAAACCCGTCGCACTATTTGCGCTTGGACAATCACGCGTGGAGTGAAACCGATTTTTTGAGCGAACTGGCCAAACGCAGTGGTTGTGGCTTGCTGGTCGATGTCAACAACGTCCACATCAGTGCCCACAACCTTGGCTATGACGCGCGCAGCTATCTCGATGATCTGCCGGCTGACGCCGTCATGGAAGTGCATCTGGCCGGGCATACGGTCGATGCCGATGATACAGGTGGCGCGCCCCTGCTGATTGATTCGCACGATGCGCCGGTCGATGAAGTCGTCTGGCACCTGTATCAATATCTCATCGCGCGTATCGGTGCACGTCCGACCTTGATTGAGCGCGATGACAAGATTCCCGAATTTGCCGAATTGCTGAGCGAGCGTGAGCGTGCCCAGCAAGTGTTGACGCCACAGGGAGTGCTGGCATGACAACGACGGCGGACAGTTTTCAGCGTGATTTCATTCACGCCATTTATCACGATCCCGATAGTCACGATCCAGTTTCACCCGCCTTGGCGGCGTTGACTAGTCAGCCCGGTTTCAAGGTGTATCGCAATACCATACTCAAGGCCAGCGTTGATGCGCTGGCTGCCAACTATCCAAGTATCGAACGGTTGGTCGGCAGCGAATGGTTTCGTGCGGCCGCCTTGGTGTATGTCACTGCGGCACCGCCGAGCAATGTTTGCCTGATTGAATATGGACATGATTTTTCGGCGTTCCTGATGCAGTTTGCAGCGGCTGCCGAATTGCCTTATCTCAGCGATGTCGCTTGTCTCGACCGTGCCTGGACCGAATGCCACATCGCCGCCGATGAGGCTGCGCTGGATGCCACGATGCTGGCGGCGATGGCGCCAGAGCACTTGTTGAGCAGTGTCTTGCCGCTACGCGCTGCCGTGCGTTGGCGCTGGTGTGCAGCCCATCCGGCGTACGCCATCTGGCACGCCAACCGCATTCAGGATTACGCCGACGATGAAATCGAATGGCAAGGCGACGGTGTCCTGTTGAGCCGCATCGACGGTGAAGTTGTCTGGCAGCAAGCCAGTGCCGGCCTGTGCGCGTTTCTTGACGTGTGTGCCGCGCAAGGGGATTTGCAGAGTGCGGTCGCCGCGGCGCTGCAGGTCGAACCGGCCTTAGATATCGCTGCGCTATTGAGCAGCTTAATTCAGGCGCAGGCATTCAAGGCGCCTGCACTTACCTCAATCCAATAAGGAACGCGCATGTCTACTCCAGCCACCTCATCGTCATCGCCAGCCGTTCGCCCTGGCAGCATCGCCGCCTATTGGCAACGGGCTGTGGCCTGTGCACAGAATTTGATCAGTGATTCATTGCTGTCGTTGATTGCACGGGTGGCCATGGCCGCCGTGTTTTTCTTGTCGGGGCGCACCAAGGTCAGTGGCTTGCTGACCTTGAAGGAGAGTACCTATGTCCTGTTTCAGGAGGAATACAAGCTGCCGCTGGTGCCGCCGGAATTGGCGGCGCATCTGGCA
>Ga0209913_1001359_pt1 | contig 13889 bp, 26 predicted proteins | sample PersoiDNA2013203_FD_185805 | JGI IMG/M metagenome (GOLD analysis project Ga0209913, IMG submission 185805) | Permafrost soil microbial communities from the Arctic, to analyse light accelerated degradation of dissolved organic matter (DOM) -... | ecosystem: Environmental > Terrestrial > Soil >... | reverse complement strand
CACAGTCACATTGATTGCTCCGATTGCGATGGAAGATGGTCTACGTTTCGCGATTCGTGAAGGTGGCCGTACTGTTGGTGCTGGTGTTGTTGCTAAAATTATTGAGTAATTTGTTTTAAACTCAAAGCATTATTGTAAAGTTTTTGTAGTCTAATTAAACGGCAGAGTGAACTCTGCCGTTTCGCTCTTTGAATAGCAGTAAATATGAAAGGCAGTAAAAAAATGTCAACACAAAAAATTCGTATTCGTCTTAAAGCATTTGACTATCGTTTGATTGATCAGTCAGCTCAAGAAATCGTTGAAACAGCAAAGCGCACTGGTGCGGTTGTTAAGGGTCCAGTGCCATTGCCAACACGTATTGAGCGTTTCGATATCTTACGTTCGCCACACGTCAATAAAACTTCACGCGACCAATTTGAAATCCGTACGCACGTACGTTTGATGGATATTGTTGATCCTACTGATAAAACGGTTGATGCTTTGATGAAGCTTGATTTGCCAGCTGGTGTTGATGTGGAAATTAAACTTTAGTAATCGCTACTGAAGTTGCAAACTATTACAAGTCGTTTTAATTAACGGCTTGTAATGCAATCTAGAGTTCGGTATAATCCGCGCTCTTCTACGGAAGTCGGTCAATTGTAATCGGCTTTTTAACTAAATAATAAGGATACGATCATGAGCTTAGGGCTTATTGGTCGCAAAGTGGGTATGACCCGCGTGTTTACTGATGATGGCGCAAGCATCCCAGTAACCGTGTTGGAAGTTGTACCTAACCGCGTGACACAGATCAAGACGATCGCAAGCGACGGCTATACAGGCCTTCAAGTTGCTTACGGTACTCGTCGTGCTAGTCGCATCAACAGCGCATTGACTGGGCATTATGCTAAGTCAGGTTCTGCTGCAGGCGCTGGTATACATGAATTTCCAGTGACTAGTGATGTTTTAGCTAGCTACACAGCTGGTGCAAATATCACGGTTGATATTTTCCAAGTGGGCCAGATAGTTGATGTTACTGGTACTTCTTTGGGTAAAGGCTTTGCTGGTGCTATTAAGCGCCATCACTTTAAGTCTAACCGCGCATCACACGGTAACTCAAAATCACATAACGTACCTGGTTCTATCGGTATGGCGCAAGATCCTGGTCGTGTATTTCCAGGTAAACGCATGCCGGGCCACTTAGGGGCTGTAAAAGTTACTACGCAAAACCTAGAAATCGTACGTGTTGATGTCGAGCGTAATCTGTTGTTGATTAAAGGTGCAATCCCTGGTTCTAAAGGCGGTGACGTTGTTGTGCGTCCAGCTATTAAAGCTAAGCTTCAGAAGGGGATGAAATAATGGAACTTAAATTAGTCGATAAAAGCGGCAAGCTTGCTAAAAAAGGTTTGACTGTATCTGATGATACGTTCGGCCGCGAGTTTAACGAAGCTTTGGTGCATCAAGTTGTGGTTGCTTACATGGCCAATGCCCGTACAGCAACTCGCGCACAAAAAGGTCGTGATACTGTAGCGCATACAACGCATAAGCCATATGCGCAAAAGGGTACTGGTAACGCTCGTGCAGGTATGAGCTCTAGCCCAATTTGGCGTGGAGGCGGTCGTGCGTTCCCTAACTCACCTAATGAAAATTTCAGCCACAAAGTAAACCGTAAGGCTTATCGTGCTGGTATGCAAACAATTTTATCTGAGTTAATACGCCAAGATCGTTTAAGTGTTGTTGAAGAATTCAACGTTGAAACACCTAAAACAAAAGCTTTGGCTGCAAAAATTAAAGGCATGGGTTATGAAGGCGCTGTATTAGTGCTCACCGATGGTTTTAATGAGAATTTATATCTGTCTTCACGTAACCTTACTAATGTAATGGTTGTTGAAGCTCAGTATGCTGATCCAGTCAGTTTGGTGCGTTTCCCAAACGTAGTAGCTACTGCTGGTGCGGTGAAAAAACTTGAGGAGATGCTAGCATGATGACCGCTATTACTAAAACTCAAGATCGTTTATTGCAAGTGATTTTGGCGCCTCAGATTACTGAAAAAGCGACTTACATTGCTGATAAACATCAACAAATCGCATTCAAAGTTCGTACTGATGCAACTAAGCCAGAAATCAAGGCTGCAGTTGAACTTATTTTCAAGGTTGAAGTTGAAAAGGTTGCTACGATTAATGTTGAAGGCAAAACAAAGCGCGCTGGCAAAGGTATGGGCAAGCGTAAGGACTGGAAAAAAGCTTATGTAAGCTTGAAGCCAGGTCAAGAAATTAACTTCGCAGCGGCCGAATAAGGAGAGATGAGATGGCATTAGTTAAAGTCAAGCCAACGTCCCCGGGTCGTCGTGGTGTAGTTAAGGTGGTAACACCTGGCCTTTATAAAGGCAAGCCACACGCACCGCTGTTGGAAAGTCAAAGTAGGCACGCTGGCCGTAATAATAACGGTCATATTACAACACGTCACCAAGGTGGTGGTCATAAGCAGCATTATCGTTTGATTGACTTCCGTCGCAATAAACACGGCATTCCAGCGAAAGTGGAGCATATTGAATATGATCCAAACCGCACTGCACACATTGCTTTGCTTTGTTATGCTGATGGTGAGCGTCGTTACATTATTGCGCCGCGTGGTATTGCTGCAGGTGCGCAATTAATTAGTGGTTCAGATGCGCCAATTAAAGTTGGTAACGCAATGCCATTACGTAATATCCCGGTAGGTAGTACGATTCATTGTATCGAGTTGCAACCTGGTAAAGGAGCGCAGTTAGCTCGTTCAGCTGGTACTTCAGTACAGTTGCTTGCACGTGAAGGTAGTTATGCTCAATTGCGTTTACGCTCTGGTGAAGTTCGCCGCGTACATGTTGATTGCATGGCAACTTTAGGTGAAGTGGGTAATGAAGAGCATTCATTGCGTTCAATTGGTAAAGCTGGTGCGATGCGCTGGCGTGGCGTTCGCCCAACCGTTCGCGGTGTGGTGATGAACCCGGTTGATCACCCGCACGGCGGAGGTGAAGGTAAAACAGCTGCTGGTATGAATCCAGTAAGTCCATGGGGTGTTAAAACTAAGGGTTATCGTACACGTAGTAGTAAGCGTACGGATAACATGCGTATTAGTCGTCGTCCGAGAGGCGTAAGGTAATAATATGGCACGTTCACTTAAAAAAGGTCCATTTATTGATGGTCATTTGGCTAAGAAAGTAGAAGCTGCAGCCGCTATACGCGACCGCAAACCAATTAAGACTTGGTCACGCCGCTCTACAATTTTTCCAGATTTTATTGGTCTTACTATTGCAATTCATAATGGTAAGCAACACATTCCAGTGTTGATTTCTGAAAACATGGTTGGTCATAAGCTTGGTGAATTTGCGTTAACTCGTACATTCAAAGGCCATGCAGCCGACAAAAAAGCTAAGAAGTAGGGGCTGAAGATGCAAGTATCTGCAATATTAAAAGGTGTTCATCTCTCCCCTCAAAAGGCTAGATTGGTGGCAGACCTTGTTCGCGGTAAGAAAGTAGATCACGCACTTAACATTCTTAATTTCACACCTAAAAAAGGTGCTGAGATTATTAAGAAAGTAGTTGAATCTGCAATCGCTAATGCTGAACATAACAATGGGGCTGATATTGACGAGTTGAAGGTAACTTCAATTTATGTTGATAAAGGCATTGTGCTTAAACGTATTCGTCCACGTGCAAAAGGTCGCGCTGGACGGATTACTAAACCAACCTGTCACATTCATGTGACAGTCGGTAACTAAAGGATAATCATGGGTCAGAAAATTCATCCAATTGGTTTCCGTCTGAGCGTCCAGAAAAATTGGTCCTCACGTTGGTATGCCAATAGCAAAAACTTTCCTGCGATGTTGCAAGGCGACATTAAAGTACGTGAGTTTTTAAATAAAAAATTAGCTAACGCAGCTGTTAGTCGTATTTTAATCGAACGTCCTGCAAAGAACGCTAAGATTACGATCTACAGTGCGCGTCCTGGTGTGGTCATCGGTAAAAAAGGTGAAGACATTGAGTCTTTACGTGCAACTTTACAAGGTTTAATGGGCGTACCTGTACACCTGAATATCGAAGAAGTGCGTAAGCCTGAAATTGATGCTACATTAATCGCTCAATCTATTGCACAGCAACTTGAAAAACGTGTGATGTTCCGTCGTGCCATGAAGCGTGCAATGCAAAATGCAATGCGTCTAGGAGCTCAAGGTATCAAAATCATGAGCTCGGGTCGTTTGAATGGTATCGAAATTGCGCGTACTGAATGGTACCGTGAAGGTAGAGTGCCATTACATACATTGCGCGCTGACATTGATTACGGTGTTGCTGAGGCTTTAACCACCTACGGTATCATTGGTATCAAAGTTTGGGTATTTAAAGGTGAGATTTTTGCTGGTAACGTACAAGCGCCAATTGGTGCAACTACAACTCCTGCTGCCGAGCCAGAGAAAAAAGTAAGAAAGCCGAGGGCTAAAGATGCTGCAACCGTCTAGACAAAAATACCGTAAGATGCAAAAAGGCCGCAACAAGGGCATAGCAACTACGGGTAATAAAGTAAGTTTTGGTGATTTTGGTTTGAAAGCTGTAGGCCGTGGCCGTTTAACAGCTCGTCAAATTGAAGCTGCGCGTCGTGTTATGACTCGTCACATTAAACGTGGTGGTCGTGTATGGATTCGTATTTTCCCAGATCAGCCAATTTCTAAAAAACCAGCTGAAGTGCGTATGGGTAACGGTAAAGGTAGTACAGAGTTTTACGTTGCTCAAATTCAGCCAGGTAAAATGTTGTACGAGATGGATGGGGTAAGCGAAGAGCTTGCACGTGAAGCTTTCCGTTTGGCAGCTGCTAAATTGCCAATTGAAACGACATTCATGACCCGCCAAATCGGCAGTTAAGGTTAAGGAAGCTAAATATGAAAGCAACCGATTTAAGAGCAAAAAGCGTTGAAGAGCTAAATGCTGAGTTGATTGAACTGCGCCGTGCGCAATTTTCTCTTCGCATGCAAGTAGCAACTCAACAATTATCTAAAGTAGATCAGCTAGGTAAAGTACGCAAAGATGTAGCGCGTGTTAAGCTTGTTTTGGCTGAGAAGGCGAAACAGGCTTAATTATGACAGAAGCGACAAAAGTAGTTCGTAGCCTAACTGGCCGCGTTACAAGTGATAAAATGGATAAAACTGTTACGGTGTTGGGTTGAGCGTAAAGTTAAACATCCTTTGATTGGTAAAGTTATTCGCCAATCTAAAAAGTTTCATGCACATGATGAAACAAACAGCTGTAAAGAGGGCGATTTAGTGACTATCATTGAAAGCCGTCCACTTTCAAAAACTAAATCTTGGGTTGTTAAAGCAGCTTAAGTAATTTAGTATATTACGCAATTATTAGGAATAGTAATTGCGTAATATTGTTTGGCAATATATAATGTTTGGCTATTTAGGCGAGCGACTTATTTATAATATCTAAGTCTTTAGGCTCTTGCCCCAATACTGACCGGGTCTATCGGCCGTGTTAACTGTGATTTATTTTATAGTTAAAAATGGCTGGTGTTGGTTTTAACGGATTAAGTTGGAGATTACTCTCATGATTCAAATGCAATCTCGGCTAGAAGTTGCCGATAACACTGGTGCGCGCTCTGTGCAATGCATCAAAGTGTTGGGTGGTTCTAAGCGTCGTTACGCTGGTATTGGCGATATCATTAAGGTGAGCATTAAAGATGCTGCGCCACGTGGTCGCGTCAAAAAAGGCGAAGTTTACAGTGCCGTTGTTGTGCGTACTGCTAAAGGTGTCCGTCGTCCAGATGGTTCTTTGGTTAAGTTCGATAGCAATGCTGCAGTTCTGTTAAATAATAAACTTGAACCGATTGGTACCCGTATTTTTGGGCCAGTAACACGTGAATTACGTACTGAAAAATTCATGAAAATCGTTTCATTAGCACCAGAAGTTTTGTAGGAGCTCACATGAATAAAATACGTAAGGGTGATCAGGTCATCCTAAATACAGGTAAAGACAAAGGTAAGCAAGGTTCTGTTATTGCTATTCTTGATTCTGGTCATGTTGTTGTCGAGGGTCTTAATTTAGTTAAGAAACACGCAAAACCTAACCCGATGAAGGGTGTTGCTGGCGGCATCATTTCAAAAGAAATGCCTTTAGACATTTCTAATGTTGCTTTATTTAACAGTGCGACCCAAAAAGGTGATCGCGTAGGCTTTAAGACATTGGATGATGGTCGCAAAATTCGCGTATTCAAATCTAATGGCGAAGCAGTGGACGCATAGGAAGAATTATGGCGCGCTTAAAAGATTTTTATAAAGACTCAGTTGTAAAAGCTATGACTGAGCAATTTGGTTACACTTCTGTAATGCAGGTGCCTCGCATTGATAAAATCACCCTTAATATGGGTGTGGGCGAGGCTGTTGCAGATAAAAAGGTAATGGAACACGCTGTTGGCGATATGGAAAAAATTGCTGGTCAAAAAGCGATTGTAACTAAAGCTAAAAAGTCAGTTGCTGCATTTAAAATTCGTGATGACTATCCTGTTGGTTGTAAGGTAACTTTGCGTCGCGAGCGTATGTACGAATTTCTTGACCGCTTGGTAACTGTTGCTATTCCACGTATTCGTGACTTCCGCGGTATATCTGCGAAATCATTTGATGGTCGTGGTAACTACAATATGGGCGTTAAAGAGCAAATCATTTTTCCGGAAATTGAGTACGACAAGATTGATGCAATTCGCGGAATGAATATAACAATTACAACTACTGCGAAAACTGATGAAGAAGCAAAAGCTTTGCTTGCTGCATTTAGTTTTCCTTTCAGAGGTTAAGTCATGGCTAAAACCTGTATGACAGAGCGCGAAATCAAACGTCGTGCAACTGTAAGTAAATTCGCTGTAAAACGTGCTGCTCTTGAGGTGGCAATGAATGACGTAAATGCAACATCTGAAGCTAGGCTTGAAGCTCGCATGAAATTTCAAGCGCTCCCACGTAATTCTAGCCCGGTGCGTCTTCGTAATCGTTGTGCATTAACTGGTCGCCCACGTGGTGTGTTTAGTAAATTCGGTATTGGGCGTAGTAAATTGCGCGATTTGATGATGAGTGGCCAAGTGCCAGGCGTCACTAAAGCCAGCTGGTAATAGGGGGGGAATAGCTATGAGTATGAGTGATCCAATTGCCGACATGTTGACGCGCATTCGTAATGCGCAAATGGTCAATAAAGCGGTTGTTACTATGCCATCTTCTAACGTTAAGACTGCTATTGCTAGCGTGCTTAAAGAAGAAGGTTATGTAGAAGATTTTGCGGTGCAAACTGAAGGTAGTAAAGCTACTTTAACAATTAGTCTTAAATATTATGCTGGTCGCCCTGTTATTGAGCGTATCCAGCGTGTAAGTAAGCCTGGTTTGCGCGTGTATAAAGGGAGTCAAGAGATTCCTAGAGTAATGAATGGCCTTGGTGTGACAATTATGTCTACATCTAAGGGTGTAATGACAGATCGTAAAGCTCAAGCTGCCGGTATCGGTGGTGAAGTTCTTTGCGTAGTGGCTTAAGGAGAAGCAAATGTCACGTGTTGCTAAAAACCCAGTCGCTATCCCTGAAAAAGTTCAAGTGGTATTGAGCGCTAACTCAATTGATGTTAGTGGTCCTTTAGGTAAATTGTCGCAAGCTTTAACGAATGCTGTAGTGCTTAAACGTGAAGGTGAAACAATCACTTTTGTAGCTTCTAGCGATGCTCAGCATTCTCGCGCAATGTCTGGTACTTTGCGTGCACTTGTTGCAAACATGGTTCACGGCGTGTCGCAAGGCTTTAGTCGTAAGCTAACACTTGTTGGTGTTGGTTATAAGGCTGCTGCGCAGGGTTCTGTTTTGAACTTAGAATTAGGTTACTCACATCCAATCAACCACAAAATGCCAGCAGGCGTTACTGTGGTCACTGCAACACCGACAGAGATTTTACTTACTGGTGTTGATAAACAAGTGGTTGGTCAGGTTGCAGCACAAATTCGTGCATATCGTGCTCCAGAGCCTTATAAAGGCAAGGGTGTTCGCTATTCTGATGAAGTTGTTGCAATTAAAGAAACCAAGAAGAAATAAGGCTTAATAAAATGAATAACGTAAATAATCGCTTGCGTCGTGCACGTAAAACCCGTGCCAAAATTGCTGAGCTAAAAGTTACTCGTCTAAGTGTGCACCGTACTAATACGCACATTTATGCACAAATTATTGCTGAATCTGGTGATAAGGTAATTGCTAGTGCTTCAACAGTTGAGGCGGACGTTCGTAAGAATCTGAAAAATGGCGGCAATATCGAAGCTGCTACTGTAATTGGTAAATTGATTGCAGAGAAAGCGGTTAAAGCTGGTATTACTACCGTTGCTTTTGATCGTTCAGGTTACAAATATCACGGTCGTATTAAAGCGTTGGCTGATGCCGCTCGCGAAAACGGCTTATCCTTCTAATTGGTCTGATTGCTAAAGAGGTTAATGATGGCGAGAGAAATGGAACAGCAACAGCAGCAGACTGATGGTTTGCGCGAAAAAATGATTGCAGTTAATCGTGTAAGTAAAACGGTTAAAGGTGGTCGTATTATGAGTTTTGCAGCTCTTACAGTAGTTGGCGATGGCGATGGCGCTGTTGGCATGGGTAAAGGTAAAGCGCGTGAAGTGCCGGTTGCGGTACAAAAAGCAATGGATGAAGCACGTCGCGGTATGTTGAAGATTAATTTAACAAACGGTACATTGCATCATGCGGTTACTGGCGTACATGGCGCTGCTAAGGTGTTTATTCAACCAGCTTCTGAAGGTACTGGCATTATTGCCGGTGGTGCGATGCGCGCAATTTTCGAAGTGATGGGTGTGACTAACGTTGTTGCAAAATGTATTGGTTCTACCAATCCTTATAACTTAGTTCGTGCAACATTGAACGGTTTAGAATCAATGAACACACCAGCAGAAATCGCAGCTAAACGTGGTAAATCTGTTGAAGAAATTAGAGGCTAATCATGGCTAAAGCAAAAAAAGATGCATCAACTATTAAAGTAACGCTAGTTAAAAGTGTTATTGGTCGTATTGAAGCGCATAAAGCTACCGTTAAAGGTTTAGGTTTACGTCGTATTCGTCATACAGTTGAGTTGCAAGATACTCCAGCAATTCGCGGCATGATTAATGCCGTTAGCTATCTAGTAAAGGTAGAGGGATAATGCAGTTAAATACAATTAAGCCTGCAGAAGGCTCCAAAAAAGAACGTCGCCGCGTTGGTCGTGGTATTGGATCTGGTTTTGGTAAGACAGCTGGCCGTGGTCACAAAGGTCAAAAGTCACGTACCGGTGGTTTTCACAAGGTTGGTTTTGAAGGCGGTCAAATGCCTATTCAACGCCGTTTGCCTAAACGTGGCTTTAAATCAATGACTAAAGCTAAAACAGCGCATGTTCGCACAAGTGAGCTTTCTTTAATTCCTAATGAAGTAATTGATTTGTTGGCATTAAAGGCAGCAAACATTGTTTCTTGTACAGTGCGCAACGCTAAAATATTCTTGTCAGGTGATGTGACTGCTAAGTTTAATATCCAAGGTCTGCTTTTAACTAAAGGCGCTCGCGCCGCAGTTGAAGCGGCTGGCGGTAAAATCTTAGAAACTGCTTAAGAGTATAGTCTTGGCACAAGATAGCATATTAAAAACAGCGTCAAAAATGGGCGAACTTAAAAGTCGCCTGTTTTTTGTACTTGGTGCGTTAGTCGTGTATCGATTAGGTGCGCATATTCCTGTACCTGGTATTGATCCTGATGTATTAGCAAAGCTTTTCCAGTCACAAAGTGGTGGAATACTGGGAATGTTTAATATGTTTTCAGGAGGTGCTTTGTCCAGATTTACAGTTTTTGCTTTGGGTATCATGCCTTACATTTCTGCATCTATTATCATGCAGTTAATGGCAGCAGTATCCCCAAAGCTAGAGCAGTTGAAAAAAGAAGGTGAAGCTGGCCGCAGAACAATTACTAAGTGGACGCGTTACGGCACTGTTGTTTTAGCTGCTTTTCAAGCATTAGGTATCGCTATTGCGTTAGAGGGACAGCCTGGGCTTGTTTTAGAGCCGGGAATGGCGTTTAGACTGACAGCCGTTATCACTCTTGTAAGTGGCACAATGTTTATTATGTGGCTAGGTGAGCAGATAACTGAACGTGGAATTGGTAATGGTATATCTATTATCATTTTTGCTGGTATTGTTGCAGGCTTGCCTAGGGCTGTTGGGTCAACTGCTGAGATGGTTAACACGGGTGCTTTTAGTGTGCCTTTGGGTTTCTTCTTATTGGTTGCAACAGTCTTAGTTACTGCATTGGTAGTGTTTGTAGAGCGTGGACAACGTAAGATTACTGTTAACTATGCCAAGCGCCAAGTTGGTAATAAAGTGTATGGCGGTCAAACAACACATTTGCCGCTGAAGCTTAATATGGCTGGTGTTATTCCTCCGATTTTTGCTTCTAGTATTATATTATTTCCTGCGACGCTAGCGGGATGGTTTGGTAGCAGTGAGAAGATGTATTGGTTAAAAGATGTTGCTGCAGCATTGTCTCCAGGGCAGCCTATTTACATTCTATTTTTTGCAACAGCAATTGTGTTCTTTTGTTTCTTTTATACAGCTTTACAGTTCAATCCAAAAGATACTGCTGATAATTTAAAGAAAAGTGGTGCATTTGTTCCTGGAATACGTCCTGGTGATCAAACTGCAAAATATATTGATCGCATTATGGGGCGTTTGACACTTGTTGGAGCTGCTTACATAACATTAGTTTGCCTGCTTCCAGAGTTTTTGATTTTGAAATTTAATACACCTTTCTACTTCGGTGGAACGTCATTGCTAATTATTGTTGTTGTTACAATGGATTTTATGACGCAAGTGCAGTCACATTTAATGTCACAGCAATATGAAGGCCTCTTAAAAAAGGCAAACTTCAAAGGTAATTCACAAAATACAAGATAGTTTTATTCGTGTTTAGTTGTAAATAGTAAGAATTAATCTAAGAAAATGTAGTTTAAGAAGTGATGGAGTGATAAATGAGAGTTCGTGCATCAGTAAAACCGTTATGTCGTAATTGTAAGGTTGTTCGCCGTCGTGGAGTAGTACGTATTATCTGTACAGATCCTCGTCATAAACAACGTCAAGGTTAATTGATTAAGTTCAACAACCAAATTAGTGACTAGTAATTTTAATCACTAATTGAGATGGTCTCTTATTATAGGGATCAGAAGATAAGCTAATTGATAAAAATTGGTTTTGCTGTTAAAATCTGCGGCTTTTTAAAGCTACAGACTTATTAGTAAGCCTAAATTTTGGAGTAAGGTATGGCTCGTATTGCAGGGGTAAATATCCCAAATAATAAACACACCGAAATTGCATTAACTGCAATTTTTGGTATTGGTCGTAATACAGCACAAAAGATTTGTGTTGCTGCTGGCGTTTTAGCTTCAGCAAAGGTCAAAGATTTGAATGATGCAGACGTAGAGAAGTTACGTGAAGAAGTTGCTAAGTTTAAAGTAGAAGGTGATTTGCGTCGTGAAGTTTCGATGAACATTAAACGTTTAATGGATCTTAACTGTTACCGTGGTGTTCGTCATCGTCGTGGTTTACCTGTTCGTGGTCAACGCACTAAAACAAATGCGCGTACACGTAAGGGTCCGGTCAAGGCTATTAAGCAAGCTAAGTAAACGAGTTTAAAATTTAGGTTTACAAATTTTAGTTTAACAAATTTTAGTACGAATTATTGGTAAGGAAAGTGCAACATGGCAAAAGCTAATGTACGCGTAAGAAAGAAAGTTAAAAAGAACATTGCAGAGGGTATAGCTCATGTGCATGCGTCTTTTAACAACACTATCATCACCATTACTGACCGTCAGGGTAATGCCTTGTCTTGGGCTACTTCTGGTGGCCAGGGCTTTAAGGGTTCACGTAAAAGTACGCCTTTTGCAGCCCAGGTAGCCGCTGAAGTCGCTGGTAAATCTGCGCAAGAAAATGGTGTTAAGAATTTAGAAGTGCGTATTAAAGGCCCTGGTCCAGGCCGTGAATCTGCTGTGCGCGCACTTAATGCCGCTGGTTTTAAAATTACCAGCATTACCGATGTGACGCCAGTTCCTCATAATGGCTGCCGTCCACCTAAAAAACGCCGCATTTAAGCTGAGCTTATAGCTCGCATAGTAGAGATAACAGGAGAATCCCTTGGCTAGAAATTTAGACCCTAAGTGTCGTCAGTGTCGCCGTGAAGGCGAAAAACTTTTTTTGAAAGCTGAAAAATGTTTCACAGACAAATGTGCAATTGAAAAACGTAATTTCCCACCTGGTCAGCACGGCCAACGTCGTAACCAACGTCTTTCAGATTATGGCGTTCAATTACGTGAGAAACAAAAGGTACGTCGTATCTATGGCGTATTAGAAGCTCAGTTTCGTAGTTACTATGCTGAAGCTGATCGTAAAAAAGGTATTACTGGTGAAAACTTGTTGCAACTTCTTGAGTGTCGTTTAGATAACGTTACTTATAGAATGGGCTTGGGTGGCTCACGTACAGAGGCGCGTCAAATTGTGCGTCACAATAGTATCCTAGTGAATGGTCGTCGCGTTAACATTCCTTCATACCAAGTTAAAGCTGGTGATGTCGTGAGTGTTGCGGAAGCATCTAAAACACAACTGCGCATTAAAGGTGCGCTTGAAGCTGCTGAGCAACGCGGCTTCCCGGCATGGATAGAAGTTGACGTTAAAGCCTTAAAAGGCACATTTAAAGCTAAGCCGCAACGTGATGAATTACCTGCAACAATAAATGAATCATTAGTAGTCGAGCTTTACTCAAAATAACTAAATAAGTGGGCTGGTTGATCCAGTTCGCTTTTGTAAATAATTCGTTAAATCATATCGGTTTAATGAATAGTTTCGAAAAAATATTAAAAGGTATAACTATGCATAACAGTCCTACCGAATACTTAAAACCACGTGTTGTTGATGTTGAGGTGTTATCACCTTTACGTGCACGTGTTACGTTAGAACCAATGGAGCGTGGCTTTGGCTATACTCTTGGTAATGCTTTGCGTCGTGTTTTACTATCATCAATTCCTGGTTTTGCTATTACAGAAGTTAAAATTGATGGTGTAGTCCATGAGTATTCAACTTTAGATGGCGTTCAAGAAGATGTAGTCGATATTTTGCTAAATCTTAAAGGCGTTGCATTAAAATTGAACAGCAAATCAGAAACTATTTTGACTCTAAATAAATCAGTTGAAGGCGTTGTAACTGCTGGCGATTTTGAAACAGGTCATGATGCTGAAATTGTAAATCCGGATCATGTAATTGCACACCTTACAAAAGGTGGCAAACTTAACTTAGAAGTTAAGGTAGAAATGGGTCGAGGTTATCAGCCAGTCCCTGCTCGTCAAAAAGCAAATGAAGAAGATCGTGTACTTGGTTTTATTATGGTAGATGCGTCATTTAGCCCTATCAATAAAGTGAGCTACCAAGTTGAAAGTGCTCGTGTTGAGCAACGTACAGACTTAGATAAACTTGTAATGGACGTTGAAACTAACGGTGTTATTGAGCCTGAGCAAGCTATTCGTGATGCTGCGCGTATTTTAATGGGCCAGTTATCAGTATTTGCTGATTTAGAAGGCGCGCCAAGTGAAGTGGAAGTTAAATCTGCTCCACAAGTTGACCCGATCCTACTTCGTCCAGTTGATGATTTAGAATTAACTGTACGTTCAGCAAACTGTTTAAAAGCTGAAAATATATTTTACATTGGTGATTTAATTCAACGTACAGAAAACGAGTTATTAAAAGCTCCTAATCTTGGCCGTAAATCATTAAATGAAATTAAAGATGTACTCGCTACTCGTGGCCTAACTTTGGGCATGAAATTAGAAAACTGGCCACCTGTTGGTCTCGAAAAAGCT
>Ga0209913_1001358_pt1 | contig 13908 bp, 12 predicted proteins | sample PersoiDNA2013203_FD_185805 | JGI IMG/M metagenome (GOLD analysis project Ga0209913, IMG submission 185805) | Permafrost soil microbial communities from the Arctic, to analyse light accelerated degradation of dissolved organic matter (DOM) -... | ecosystem: Environmental > Terrestrial > Soil >... | reverse complement strand
AAACCGGGGGTCCGCCGGACAAGCCGGTGGTTCTGTTTGACTACGACCCAAGCCGCAGTGCCCAGGTGCCCACTCGTCTGCTGGAGGGATTCAAAGGCTATTTGATGACCGATGGTTATGGCGGTTACAACGAAATCGCCAGCACCATCGGTATTGAGCGTTTAGCTTGCTGAGCGCATGTGCGCAGGCGTTTCGTGGAGGCCGTGCGGGTGCAGCCCAAGGGCAAACGCGGCAAGGCCGATGAGGCGGTCACGCTCATTGGCAAGCTGTACCGTATTGAGCGGGAGTTCAAGGATGCCTCGCCACAGGAGCGCCATGTGGCGCGCCAGAGCCAAAGCGTGCCGGTACTTGCCGATCTGCATGCCTGGATGGTCAAAACCGTGGAACTGGTCACGCCCAAGAGCGCCCTGGGCACCGCCCTGGCGTACATGAAAAACTTGTGGTCAATGCTCTCGCGCTACACCGAGCGAGCCGATCTGCCGATTGACAATAACCGCTGCGAGAACAGCATCCGCCCCTTCGTGCTGGGAAGGAAGGCATGGCTGTTCAGTGACACACCTGCCGGCGCACACGCCAGCGCCGTCATCTACTCCCTGGTGGAGACGGCCAAGGCAAATGGTGTAGAGCCCTATGCCTGGCTGCGCCGGGTGCTACGGGAATTACCTGCGGCAAAGACGGTCGAAGATGTTGAGGCGCTTCTGCCCTGGAACCTGCGCCTACCAGAAATATCGCCAATTCCCTTGCCTTGACTACCTGGGGTTGATGGCGCACTTACACCCCATTAGCCTGACCGGCTGCAATGTAGTGTCGATTTCGAGGACCGAAGCACCCGCCAACGACCAACTACGGTCATAGACCGGTGACTGCTTGCGGGTAGACGGTTTGCGCCGGCCCATATTGATCCAGGGCACCAGCATTTCTCTGACCCATGCCTTGCCTCTGCAATTCGTTGCCAACGTTGGCTTTCGCCGGGTTCTGCGAGCGATGCCACCAAATTCCTCCTTATTTTCTTTTGGACGCGCCCGCCCCAAGCGGGCTCGTTATCTGTTAACGGAACGACCTTTGAATTTCTATACTGTCTACTGAAAACGATTCAAACCTAAGGGTTTGAGAGCGGCCGGTGCGCTGCCATTGCATATCCACTCGGCCAACGCCATGCCCACGCCGGGAGCAATCTGAAAGCCGTGGCCAGAAAACCCGAATGCGTGAAATAGGCCACGCTGGTGTGGACTTTCGTCGATGACCGGCATGCCGTCGGGGGGGTAGCCCTCGATGCCGGTCCAGGTTCGTATCAGTGTGGCACTGGTCAGCATAGGTACCACTTCGGCGGCCACGCACAGGGTGTTCTGCATGTGATGCGCCACCGGGCGGCTGCGCTGCTGCCCCAGCAAGATGGTACCGCGGCCACCACCGAAAATCACGTTGCCACGCTCAATCTGGCGCAGGTAGATGCTCCCGCCCACCACGCCAATGGCCGGACGTATGCGGTACGGTACGGGCTCTGTGACGTACATTTGCGGCGCGACCTGTTGTATCGGGATGTCGTCACCAAACTGGCGTGCAGTCAAGTGGCCCCAGGCGCCTGCGGCATTGATGACCTGATTAGCTCGTATTCGCGTCTCTCCAGCCTGTATGTGAAAGTGCTGGCCATCGTGGTACAGCTGCGTAACATCTGCGCCTTCAAGTACAGTCGCACCCAGCGCGCTGGCTTGGCGGGCAAACGCCGGTGCGACAAGGCGCGGGTTGGCTTGACCGTCGCTGGGGCACCAAGATGCGCCGACGGCGCCAGGTCCGACCCAATCAAAGCGCTGGCGTAGGGCCTGGCGGCCGAGCAGTTCGGTTTGTACCCCATGTGCCTGGCCCGTCGCCCGCCAGACTTCCAGCGTCTCCATGTCGTTCTCGCGCAGTGCCAACTTAAGATGGCCAGTTTGCATGTACTCGCAGTTGTCGCCGACCAAGTGGCGCAGACGCTGCCAGATTTCAAACGACATGGCGGCCAGCGGCAGTTCGGCCGCATAGCGGCCATGGCGGCGAACTCCTCCGAAGTTGACACCGCTGGCGTGGGCACCGACACGGTCGCGTTCTACCAGAACGACCGGCACGTGATGCATCGCCAAGTGCAGCGCGGCCGAACTGCCCACCAACCCCGCGCCTATGACGCAGACCTGGGTGTGCAGCGTGGTGGTATTGGTAGGCGGTGGTGCAATCATGAAACAGAGGTCATGGAGCAGTCGTCGGCAGACACAATCGGTATTGGTTTGAGGGGTTGCTGCGCGCGTAGGCGGCCGACCGCCGCGATGTCGATTTCACGATGCGCCGCAATGATCTCGGCGACAGCGCTGCCACACATGCGTCCCTGGCAGCGTCCCATTCCGCATCGAGTGAGCGCCTTTAGGCGATTGATCTCAGTCGTGTCCCACTGAGTGCTAGCGGCACGCAGTTCGCCAGCCGTCACCACCTCGCAGCGGCACACAATGGTGTCGTCGGGGACGTCGCCCTGCGTGATTCGCGGCAGCGGAAAGGCAGCCCGCAGCCCCTTGGAAAAACGCCGCTCGATCTGCAGACTGCGCTCCAATTCCGCAACCCGAGCCCTGGGTGCGGGGGCTCCCAGCCGGGTCGCCAGTGTCCAGGCTGCAAGCTCACCCATTAGCGCCGCGGCGTCCGCACCCAACACGTTGCAGCCGTCGCCGGCCATATAAAACAGAGGGTCCGCGGTGCTACCGTCGTCGGCCACACGAGGTAGCCACAAGCGTTGGCTTGAGTCGAACTCGAAGTCCACGTCAAACAATTCGGCCAATTGCGATTCAGGTTTGAGACCGTATCCCAGCGCAACGGCGTCACCGTTGATGCTCGACAAGTTTTTCCCCTTGGAAAACGTTACTGAAAAACAAGATTCTTGCCCATGAGACGAGCGGTCGATGGCGCGCACCCGGGCGCCATCATGCACAGGAACGCCGTGTGCGCGCAACATAGCTGCGTAGTGGATACCTCGCAGGGCCATGCGCGGTTTGGCAAACATTGCGGGCAGCGCCCGCAGCTTGTCCCCTTTGGTGGAAGTGTCCAGTACGCATGCCACGTCACCGCCAGATCGCAGGTACTGCCACGCCACCAAATATAGCAGCGCCCCGGTGCCCGCAAACACGGTGCGCCGGCCAATATGTGCCAACTGATGCTTGAGCGCAATTTGCGCGCCTCCGAGCGAGTAAACGCCAGGCGTCGTCCACCCTGGCACGGGAATTTGGCGGTCGATCGCCCCGGTTGCGGCGATCACGTGATCGAACGCCAATGTCTCTAGCGTGCCATTGGCTCTGGCAACGCATAGCGATTGGCCTTCGCGGCCCCAGACAATCGCTCCGGGTAGATGATCCACGGCCGACCGTATTGATGAAAATCTTTCGTGGGCTCTTAATGCCTTTTGGGCGTCAGGGCCGTAGAGATCAGCGTAGCCGCGGTTCATACCTGGGGCTAGAGCCTTGTATATTTGTCCACCGGGCGCGACCTGTTCGTCAATCACAGTGGGCCGCCAGCCAACAGCCGCCAATGTAGCCGCGGCGGCTATGCCGGCCGGCCCGGCGCCCACAATAGCAATTCGCTCGTGTCGTTGCATGGGCGTCACGGGGAAGGGTTCAAAAGCACGTCTATGCCAGGGGCAACGTAAGTGGCGCATGCGCGCACGCGGCGGCCGTCTTGCAGGTTAACCCAGCAGTCTTGGCAAGCGCCCATCAGGCAAAAACCGCCGCGCGGACCGTCGCCAAATTCGCTGTGGCGCACGTGGCCGCGGCTGACCATCAGTACAGTGTGCAGTGTTTCACCAGCGTAGGCCAGCACCAGCTCACCGTCAATCTTAATGTCGATGCGCGCGCCCCGGCCAGACATCAATCGCTGCATGCCACCCGCATTGAGGCGCGGGTTTCCGACTGCGCCGCCGGAAACGCGGCTCATAGATTGCGCCAAATGGTGCGGCTTTGCTCGCGCATGAACTGCGGCAGATAGTAGGTCCCTAGACCACCTTTACAGGTGGTACCAGATCCTTTCCAGCCGCAGAAGGTTTGCATGCCGGGCCAGGCTCCGGTGGTGGCACCGCTGACGCGGTTAACGTAAAGGGCACCGGCTTCGGCGTGTTCGGTAAAATGCAGGATTTCTTGTTCGTCTTGGGCGTAGCAGCCAGCCGTCAGGCCGTAGTCCACCGAGTTTCCGTCGGCGACTGCGTCCTCGAGGAAGTCGAAGGTGAGCACCGACAGGAAGGGCAAGAACAGCTCATCGCGGTTTAGTCGGTGGTCAGCGCTCAAACCGCTGACGATGGCTGGCGTCACGTAGCGGCCCTGGTCGAAAATGCCACCGTGCAACCGCTGGCCGCCGTGAAGCAACTGGCCGTCTCGAGCCGCGTCGGTGCATGCCTGAAGGTAACGGTCGAGTGAGGCGTCGCTGACCAGCGGGCCCATGAAGACTTCGCGCCGACGCGGGTCACCTACCACCACGTTCTTGGTCAAGGCAAGTAGCCGGTCAATGAAGGCTTGCGCCACGCCCGCATTCACATATACCTTGGAGCCGGCCGAGCATTTTTGGCCTTGCAGTCCGAACGCCGAGCGCATTACGCCTTCTGCGGCCACGTCGAGGTTGGCGCTTGCAGTGACATACGTAGGGTTCTTCCCGCCCATTTCGGCCAGCACTGGCCGGTTGTAGCGACCGCTGGCCACCTTGCGCAGCATGTCCATGCCGACCCGGTTACTGCCCGTAAATGCAAATCCATCAAAGCCCGGATGATCCACCATGGCCGCTCCCAGCGTACCGTCGCCAAGCAGGAGGTTAACCGTGCCAGCAGGCAGCCCCGCACGCTCCAGCGCCCGGACGATCAGTGCGCCGGTCAAGCCAGAGACGTTGCCCGGCTTGTACACCACGGTGTTGCCCGCGATCAGCGCGCACGACACCATGCTTATGGACAGCGCGATGGGAAAGTTGAATGGCGCGATGATGCCGAATACACCTAGTGGACGCAGAATGTCCGACGTCTCTTCGTTGGGAAAGGCGCGCTCCAGCGCACGTTCGTAGCCGTTGTTGCTCTCCATCTGTTGACTGTAGTAGCGGATCAGGTCGATCGCTTCTTCCACCTCGCCCAGCGCCTCCATGCGTGACTTGCCCACCTCGTACATGCAGGCAATCGCTATGTCAAACTTATCACGCTCGACCTCGTCGGCAAATCGGCGGATGATGACAAGCCGCTGTTGCCACGACGTGCTTGACCAAGCGGGTACGGCCCCACGCGCGGCAGACACCGCACGCTCAAGCAACGCCTGATCGGCTTGAGCAAAGTGGCCCAACACGATCCGCCCGTCGATCGGGCAGAGCAATGTCTGCACCTCCGCTGCGACTACGCCCTGTCCGCCAATTTGGCAGCCCCAGTCCTGGCCGAGCACTCGACGCTCAAACCCATCAAGGTGACGGTCTACCTCGGTATGAACGCTGGAAAAATCGGCCCGGATATTGGAATAAGTAACGCGTGGCAGCATGGAAAAGTCTCCTCGTTAAATTCGACTGTGGGCCGTTTGCCAGCAGACTCCATGGTTGGACCTGCAATTTGCACACGGCACTCAGTCAGATGAAATGCTATTTGTTCCCTGAGCGAACATATGTGCACTATAGGAACAATAATTCTATGCCACCGTCATAAGCTTGTCAAATTCGTAAATCATGTTTTGATATACTGGTTCGCACCAAAATGGATACAGCGCTGGCCAATCAAGAAGGTGAATTCATCCAGTCGCTAGAGCGGGGGCTTGCGGTCGTTCGGGCGTTTGATGCCGATCACCAGCGACTGACAATCAGCGAGGCCGCCCAACGCAGCGGTATGACGCGCGCCGGCGCGCGGCGCGTCCTACACACTCTTAAGGCACTGGGTTACGCCCGTGACGACGGCAAGCATTTTTCGCTGACGGCCAAAGTACTTGAACTGGGATACGCCTACCTATCGTCACAGGGACTGTCTGACGTGGCTCGCGTGTACATGGAAGAGGTGGTGAGTGAGTGCGGCGAAAGCTGTGCTTTAGGTGTACTTGACGGTGCCGAGGTCGTATACATTGCCCGCGTGCAGACGCCACACCTGATGACGCTTTCAATGGGCGTAGGAGTCCGACTGCCGGCGTCGGCCACTGCGGTTGGGCGCGTGCTGCTGGCCGGTCTGACCGCTGCTGAGCTCGACACTGCCCTGGATGCTTCCCCACTCGACCCGTCTGGTCAGAGGTCGGCCGTGCAGCAAGTGACCCTGCTGCAAGCGATTGAAGCGGCCCGCTTGTTTGGCTACTCGATTGTGGATGAGGACATTGAGTTGGGCCTGCGGTCCATCGCTGTGCCCATCCACGACCGTGCTAACCGAGTGGTGGCCGCATTGGTTGTGATCACATTTTCGGGGCGTACATCTCTCCAGGTAATGAAAGAGCGCATCCTGCCATTGCTGCGCCGCGCCGCCCGCCTGACAGAGCAGGCCATCGGTTACTTGTAAGTCCATCATCTAGTCTTTGCTTCTCGTCGCCTGGCTGCGGCGCGCGCTCGCCTGCCCGGGCCAAGCCCTATTGACACGACCAAAACTCAGAGTACACTGCCTCAAACACTAATTCGAACATTTGTTCGCTGTTAGAACAACTGTTTATGGAGACGCGTTGAAACCTGTTCTCGAGCTTCAAGATATTGTGATTACGGTGCCGACGCGATCTGGCAGGGCGCCGGTTGTCGATGGTCTCTGTCTGGCGCTCGAGCCCGGGCAGACGCTGGGTATTGTGGGTGAATCAGGTTGCGGCAAAAGTCTGCTATCACTCGCCGTTATGGGTTTGCTGCCGCCCGGGGTCGAGTTGCGCTCGGGCGACGTCCGGCTCAGCGGCCGGTCGCTACAGAGCCTGCGTGAGCGCGACATGCGCCGCGTTCGGGGCAACGAAATCGGCATGATTTTCCAGGAACCTATGACCGCCCTCAACCCAGTGTTCAAAGTGGGCGAGCAAATCGCTGAGGTGTTTCGAATCCACCGTGGTGCAGGACGCCGCCAAGCGTGGAACGAGGCTGTAGAGATGCTGGAGGCAGTGGGGGTGTCGGAGCCGGCACGCCGCGCCACGAGCTATCCCGCTCAACTTTCGGGCGGAATGCGCCAGCGCGCCATGATCGCCATGGCGCTGGCATGTCGGCCCAAGGTTCTGATTGCAGACGAGCCAACCACCGCGCTGGACCCCACTGTGCAGGCACAGATTCTTCAGCTCATTCGCGGGCTGCAAAAGGACTTTGGAACTGCCGTCATCTTTATCAGCCACGATCTTGGTGTCATTTCGCAGGTGGCGGACGAAACAGCCGTGCTGTATGCCGGCCAGGTGGTCGAGCGCGGACCAACCCGGGAAATGTTCCGCGCACCGCTGCACCCCTATACCCGCGGCCTGCTGCGCGCTTTGCCTGATCCGGACGCATCGGAAATGGCCGAGGTCCTATTTGAAATCAAGGGCTGTGTGCCTAGCCCGGACGAGTTGCCATCGGGCTGCCGCTTCAACCCGCGCTGCGAACTCGCACGCGCGGTCTGCCGTAGCCAGGCGCCCGCGCCGTGGGTGCGCGACAACATCCACATGGTTAGCTGCTGGGAGTACGAACATGGCTGAAGAACTCCTACGGGTGCAGGACGTGGTCAAGCATTTCGAACTACCTGGCGCCTTGCTGGGCGCCAGTGTTAAGGTGCGGGCGCTCGATGGCGTTTCACTAGTGCTGCATAAGGGAGAGTCGCTGGGCGTGGTAGGCGAGTCCGGGTGTGGGAAAACGACCCTCAGCCGGGTCATTCTGCGGCTGCTGGCGCCTACCTCTGGGCAACTATTTTTCAAGGGTGCCGACATCACCCACCTGCATGGACGCCAATTGCGCCATCTGCGTCGCGCCATGCAGGTGGTGTTTCAGGACCCTTATGGCTCGCTTAACCCGCGCATGCGTGTTCGCGAGATTTTGGGCGAGCCGCTTCGGGTGCACTTTGATGGCTCGTCGGACCAATGTCAAGCGCTGATCGTGGAGATTGCACACCTGGTGGGCCTAGGCGAGGAAGCACTGGATCGCTATCCGCACGAGTTTTCGGGTGGGCAACGCCAACGCATAGCCATTGCTCGCGCGCTGATCCTTCGCCCGGACATCGTGGTGGCGGACGAGCCGGTGTCGGCGCTTGACGTGTCGATTCGGGCGCAGATCCTGAACCTGCTGAAAACACTGCAAGCCCGGCTGTCCTTGAGCTATATCTTCGTGAGCCACGACATCGGCGCTGTGCGTTTCTTGTGTCAGACCGTCATTGTGATGTATCTCGGCCGCGTGGTTGAAGAGGGGCCAGCGGAGGAAGTCTTCCGCCGTCCGGCACACCCCTACACGATCGCACTCATGGCCTCAGTGCCGTCGCCGGCCCACGCCGATCAGGACACGCAGCCCATGGCGATGGGTGAGGTGCCCTCACCCATCAGTCCACCGTCGGGCTGTCACTTCCATCCGCGCTGTCCGCACCGCATGCCCGTGTGCAGCGACACCGCGCCCGCATTGTTGCCCGCCGACGGTGGCCGCCGGGTGGCCTGCCATCTGGTCCCAGCCCGCGTCAGCGCCGCGGGATCAGTGGTTATCGAGTTCTCTGTCCCCCAAATCCAACCCAACCACAAAGGAGATCTGCAATGAAAATTCCCCGTACCAAGGCTCTGGCCTTGCTCGCAGCCATCACGCTGGGCCTGCCCATGACGGTACAGGCGCAAACCCAACTCGTGGTGGCCCAATCGGCCGAGCCCGTTGGGCTGGACGCTGCCCGCAACAGTCTGCAGGCGTCGCTTAACGTGGCACTGAACATCCAGGAGACTCTGTTCACGCCTTTGGAAAACGGCAATGTCGGCCCTGGGCTGGCCGATTCGTGGAAGTTTTCCGACGGCACCACGCTGCGCGTCAAGCTCAAGCCCGGCCTCACTTTCCACAACGGCGAGCCCATCGACGCCGAGGCAGTGAAGTATTCCTTCGAACGGCTACTGAATCCGGTCCTGAAGTCGCCACACGCTGGTCGCATGGAACAGATCAGCTCAGTCAAGGTGATCGACCCACTAACGGTGGAGTTCAAGACCAACGCGCCATTCGCCCCCATTTTGCACTTGATGAGCTACTACCTCACCATCGTGCCGCCCAAGGCCACGGCCGCCACTGACCCGGACGCCTTCAACCGCAAGCCCATCGGTGCTGGCCCGTACGTGGTGGAGAGCTGGCAAAGAGGCGGCGACGTGGTGCTCAAGGCGTTTGACAAGTACTGGGCCGGCAAGCCCGCTTACGACCGAGTCATCATCCGCGCGATCCCCGAGGAAAGCGCCCGTGTGGCTGCGTTCGTAACGGGCGAGGTGGACATCGTCGAAGGCATGTCGGTGCAGAGCCAGCGTGTGATCGAGAAGTCCGGTAAGGGCGTCCTCACAGACAGCATGGGTGTAATGCCCTACATTGGCCTGAATACAAACAAACCTCCATTCAACGACCAGCGCGTACGCCAAGCGGTCAACTTCGGCATCGACCGTGCCAGCATCAAAAAAGCCCTGTTCAACGACCGCGGCCTGCTGACGCCCGGCCCCATCAGTCCGCGCACTTTCGGCGCCGACCTGAGCCTCAAACCCTACGCCTACGACGTGGCCAAGGCAAAACAATTGCTGTCAGATGCAGGTTTCCCCAATGGTTTTGATACGACGCTTAGCTACCCAACAAACATGACGCAGATCCAGGAGCAGGCCCAGGCATTAGCGGCCGACTTAGCCAAGATCGGCGTGCGCGCGAAGCTCCAACCGCTGGACCGTGCCATCATGTTCCAGAAGTACAAGAACCGTGAGCAAGACATGTACATCTACTGGTGGGACGATTCTCCAGAGCCTGACCGCTACATGTACTCGCTGTTCCACTCCAAGTCGCGGGATTACTACTACAAGAACGCCGATACCGACGCGTTGCTGGACAAAGGCCGCTCGACCCTGGATCGCGACAGCCGTGAAAAAATCTACAACCAGATTGACCGCAAGCTGTATCAAGAGGCACCGTGGGTTTTTCTGTACGTGATTCCGGAGACCTACGCCGTCTCAACCAAAGTCAGCTTCAACGGGCGCCGCGACGGCATCATGTACTTGCGTTACGCCAAACCCAAGAACTGACGCTCAGGCTTCAGCTTTAAAAAATGGCCGGGGGAGCATCCCCCGGCTTTTTCAGGACAGATCTATGTTGCGCTACTTCCTGGGCCGGTTGGGCCAAACCGTGCTGGTGCTGATTTGCATCTCAATGGTCAGTTTTGTATTTCTGCGCCTTACAGGTGACCCCGCCGGCTTGGTTCTACCGCAGGATGCGACTATGGATCAGATGGCGGCCATGCGCATCCAGATGGGGCTGGACAAGGCACTGCCGATGCAGTACTTGCAGTACCTCGGTCATGTGCTGCAAGGTGATTTGGGTCGCTCTATATATAGTCAGGAGCCGGTTACTGGCCTAATCATGGAGCGTATGCCGGCCACCATGGAACTGGCGGTGGTATCCATGCTGGCAGCACTTGCGGTGGCAGTGCCCATAGGCATTGTCTCGGCTTTATATCGCGGAACCCTGATGGACAACGCCAGTATGTTTTTTGCTCTGGTGGGCATTTCAATGCCGCACTTCTGGCTGGGCATCATGCTGGTCATGCTATTTTCAGTAGAGTTGGGCTGGCTGCCCACTTCGGGGCGTGGCGGTTGGCAACACATGATTTTGCCTGCCACCACCTTGGGGCTGTCGCTGGTTGCTCTGTTTGCGCGCCTAGTGCGCTCGTCCATGCTTGAAGTGCTGGGTCAGGACTACGTGCGCACTGCTCGCGCCAAGGGTGCTTCCCAACTGGCCGTGGTGGGCAAACATGCGCTACGCAATGCGCTCATTCCGATCGTCACAGTTATTGGCATGCAGTTCGGCTTGCTGCTGGGCGGTACTGTCATTATCGAAACTGTTTTTGCCTGGCCCGGCGTGGGTCGCTTAATCGTGCAGGCGGTGATGGACCGCGACTATCCAGTCGTGCAGGCGGCCGTCATGTTTCTGGCGGCCATTTTTGTTCTGGTGAATTTAGTGGTGGACATGTTGTACATCTGGCTCGATCCCGCCATTTCGTACCATCGGGGGCAAGCATGATCGCTGGCTCTTCGCCCATTTCTTCGGTTGTTGCAGCGCCAGCCAACGGCAGTCGTTGGCTGGCGGTGCTCGCAGACGTGACGCGTAGCCGTAGCGCATTGGCCGGCAGCTTCATTTTGGTGGTGTTGCTGCTTACGACGCTGCTGGGCCCGCTGGTATGGACTGTCGATCCGGTAGCCGTCGATTTGACGCAACGCTTCTCGGTGCCCGTGTGGGCCGAAGGCGGGGCATGGCTGCATCCGCTGGGCACCGACAACCTAGGCCGCGATGTGTTGGCGCGACTGCTCAACGGCGCGCGCATTTCGCTGCTGGTGGCTTTCTCCACCGTCATCGTCTCGATGCTAGTGGGTGTAACGCTGGGAGTGGTTTCGGGATACTTCGGCGGCCATGTTGACTCGGTCGTCATGCGCATCGGCGATATCTTCCTAGCCTATCCGTTCATGCTACTGACGATTTCAATCATCGCCATCCTCGGGCCTTCGCTGGTTAACCTCATTCTCGTGCTGGCACTATCAGACTGGGTGACCTACGCTCGCACGATTCGCGGATCGGTGTTGTCGGTGAAAACCCGGGAATTCGTTACGGCGGCCCACGCAATTGGATCCAGCCACACCTACATTATTGGCCGGCACATCCTGCCCAACGTGATGGCGCCGGTGCTGGTATTGGGCACGGTACGCGCCGCAAACTACATTATTTGGGAAAGCGGTCTGTCGTTCCTGGGCATGGGCGTGCCACCGCCCACAGCCACTTGGGGAATGATGCTGGCAGAGGGGCGCAACTATATCCTGAACGCGGGCTGGCTCATTACACTTCCCGGCATTGCCATCATGCTGACCATTCTGTCCATCAATTTGCTGGGCGACGGCTTGCGCGACGTCTTCGATCCGCGCCTCAAACGAACCTTGAAATGAATCTGTTTAACCCCTCCAGAAGGTTGGTGCCGGGCACCAGCGGCCCTCGTGGTTCATCGGCCTTGAGACACTTGGCTGAATATGCGCTTGATTTCAAGCCCGACGCGTTGACCACACAGACGCTTGAGATGGTGCAGAATTGTGTGCTTGACTGTGTGGCTGCAGCCCTAGCCGGCGCGCACACTGAAGGCGCACGGGCGGCACGGGCCACGGCCCTGACGCAATTCGGTCCGGGGCAAACCTCGGTGTGGTTTTCGGGCGGAGCCAAGGCGCTGCCGGGAGCAGCAATTTTAGCCAACTGTACTGCCGCCAGCATCATGGATCTGGATGATGGCCACCGAGCGGCTTCCGGCCATCCAGGCTCGGCCATTATTCCGTCGTGCCTGGCCTTGGCGGAGCAGGTGGGTGCCAGCCACGCCCAATTGATTGCCGCCATTGTGGTGGGCTACGAAGTTGCGGTACGAGTGGCTGCAGGGCGCGATTTTTCGCGACTGGAGACCATGTCTACCGGTAAGTGGTGTAACTACGGCGTGGCCGCCGCAAGTGCCTTGCTGCAAGGGTGCACGCTCGAACAAATGATCCAGGCCATGGCCATCGCCGGAGTTCACGGGCCCAACCAGTCGGCCGCGGGGTACAGTCGTGTTATGGGTAACCACGCCAAGGAAGGTATACCATGGTCTTCGCTGACAGGTTTCATGGCGGTGTCTCTGGCGGTCAACGGCTTTACCGGTCCCACCGATATCCTGAATCACCCGGCCTATTTCGAGGCAGGTGCCATTGCCGCTGGACTGGGCCGATCGCACGCCATAGACCGGGTTTATTTCAAGCCCTATTCCTGTTGCCGTTGGGCGCACGCGGCATTGGACGCCCTGCTGATCATCTTGGAAACCGATGGCATTCGTCCCGAGGCGGTCGAAACAGTTGAAATCCACACTTTTTCCCGCGCCCTCAAGCTGAACAACGAACTGGATCCAGGAACGCTAGAGGGCGCGCAATACAGCATTCCGTACGTGCTCGGGGTGGCTGCACTGTATGGACGTGGGGCCCTGCTCCCGCTCACCGATGAGCGGCTGCACGATGCCGCCGTGACAGCCTTCGCGCGTAAGGTGGAGCTGGTGGTGGATCCGGTGCTGGACGAAAAATTTCCAGAGACCACCGCCGCTCGCGTCAGGATAACGACGCGCACCGGCACCCATGAGCGCGAGGTGATCTATCCTCTTGGCGACCCGGACAATCCAATGTCGCGAGAGAAATTGCTCGACAAGCTTGCAGCCGTGACGCGGGGGCAGGATGTACGCGCGGTCAGCGACGGACTTGACGACTTCATCAATGGCTCATACAAAAAACTGGTCGATGCCCTTCGGCTATTGAGCTAGACGGAGCATCAAGGAACTGGCATGACGCAGAACGCCAGACCATTGAGGCCATCTAGTCATGCTACGAACGTAACATCAAGGTGCTTGCCGTGATGGGCAGCTCCTTGTCGCCCGTCGCCACCTTTGCAGACCACCTGTTTCAGTTCCGCACCGAATCGCCTTGGTATCTTCATTCGATGGTGGGGTCCCTCGTATTGGTCGGGAGCCTGCGGGCGCGGATCAATGGGCATGGCGGCCAGAACGTACTCGGCTTGCCACTGTGGAATCCCGCCTTGCCTTCAGCAAAGCCTACCGGGTCAATCTCCTTTCAAGAAAGATGAAAAAATGAGTCATATCTTCCACCGCCAGCTTTCCTCCACCTTACCCAAGGCCGTATCGGCCAACGGAATCTACATTACCGATTCCGGCGGCAAAACGTACCTGGACGCCTGTGGTGGCGCTGCGGTGTCATGCCTTGGCCACAATCA
>Ga0209913_1001357_pt1 | contig 13913 bp, 14 predicted proteins | sample PersoiDNA2013203_FD_185805 | JGI IMG/M metagenome (GOLD analysis project Ga0209913, IMG submission 185805) | Permafrost soil microbial communities from the Arctic, to analyse light accelerated degradation of dissolved organic matter (DOM) -... | ecosystem: Environmental > Terrestrial > Soil >... | reverse complement strand
ATGTGTTCTTCGGTAGTTGTAAGAATCCATAACGTTATCCAGATCAATTTGCAACGCCTCACTACGCCCATATCGCTTCTTTCTGAAGGCAACAGCGTAGAATTCATCTACGAGGGCTTATTGAGCCTCTCTCCGTAACCATTGGTCCAGGGATGCTTTGTTTTGGTCGTGGTGTGCTTTATCCCAAGTTCGTTGCAGGTCCTCTCAAATTCGTGAATTGGTGCATTCACGAGTAAACCTACTCGAACGCTGACTCGTTGCCTCATATCAGAATCACCTCGAAATCGGGTAAGCTCGCCAGTCCACGCCTTTCCTCGGAATGAGGTGGAACTGGTCGTGTTTCTTGGCGAGGACCAGGTCTTCGAGACGCAGTTGATTCCCCAGGATTGTATCGTGAGGGGTAACAGGCGCAAGACGCCGCGTTGCATTGTCTTAGTTCGTCGTGAAAAAAGGGGAGGTGGCCGTGATGTTGACGTCCTTGTGTGAGCATGTGGGAAAGGAGTAGCATCATGGCGTTATCAATGCAAGAGAAACAGCATGTTGGAAGAGAGGTCCTTCGGTACCTCCGTGCCCGGAAGAAGGAGAAAGGAATCATACTGCAGGAGTTCTGTGTCACCATGGGCTCTAGTCCTCCATGACACTCCTGGAGAAGGTCCGGACAGGGAACAGGATCCAGAAGAGGTACCGTGCGCCCCTGACGCCACTCCACCGACTCTTGCAGGACCGCGAGGTCAGCGATCAGGCAAAGGCACGTCTCCCGTATCAGCTCAAGGACGTCGATCCTATCTCCCTGCAGCGAGACATCGGTATCCTGCAGGCACGGCTCCTCGGGAAGACCAGTCAGGATATCTCTCTCGGAGCCACGTGTCAACTCACGTAAGAATAGAGGTGAACGATCAGGTCATCAACTCACTGGAAACGGGAGCGTAGCTGCCACGTTTCTTGATAATCAGAGGCTGTCTCTTCTTGGCTTTTTTCGGTTTCCGCTATACCTGCGCCTGGTTTTGCCTATACTATAATGGATATGGAAACACAGAACTAAAATGAGTGTGACTGTGCTTGGGGGTATACAAATGGAAACGATGGAGGAACTCATGACACAATCGAAGCAATCGCTGCGTTCCATCACGGCGCAGGATCTCTATGCACTTCAGCTTCTCACGGACATTCGCCTCTCGCCGGACGGCAGGCACGTTGTCTATGGCGTTCAGCGGGTGGACGAAAAGACTGAGAAGAAGTACGCGAATCTGTGGATGGCAGCTACGGACGGTTCTGGTGAACACCAGTTCACGCAGGGAGACCAGACAGATGCATCGCCAAGGTGGTCGCCCGACGGACAGAGTCTTGCCTTCCTGTCGTCGCGCAAGGAAGGTGAGAACGCGCAGGTTTATGTCATCAATGCTGACGGCGGGGAGGCGCGTCGCCTTACGGATCTCAAGGGCGACATCTCCAGCCTGACATGGTCGCCTGATAGCAGGAACCTCCTGCTGGAGTTCATGCAGAAGGATCAGGAAGTCATCGATCGCGAGGCCGACGAGCAGAAAAAGAAGCTGGGCGTCGTCTCGCGTCACTACACGCGCCTGTTCTACCGCGGCGGAAACGACGACAAAGGTTGGTTCGGCCATGAACGGACACACCTATGGGTCGTTGATGTTGCTAATGGCCGGATGAAGCAGCTCACCTCGGGCAGTGTGTATGACGAATACGACGCATCCTGGTCTCCGGACGGCAAGTCCATCGTATTCTGCAGCAATCACAGCGATGACCCCGACCTCGACCTCGACCTGGTCGACCTCTACGTCATGCCGGCCGCAGGAGGAGAGATGAAGCTGATTAAGACTCCTCCAGGCCCCAAGGGCAGTGAGGATTTTCGACTGCGACCGGTTTTCTCTCCTGACGGGAGCCGGATCTGCTACGTTGGGCAAAGAGATCCCAACGAATGGTGGCAGAACATCGAACTGTGGGTCGTTCCCTCCAATGGGAAGGGAGACGCGCGCAGCGTGACTCGACCGTATGACATCTCACTCACACGTTCGACGATAAACGACGTAGGGGGAGGGCTCCAGATGCCACCGGTGTGGTCCGCAGATGGCAAAGTCGTGTACTTTCAGATTTCCGAACACGGTAGCACCAGGCTGATGGGGATTGCAGTCGACGAGGGGACCCTCTATACCGTCATCGACACTCCCGGTTGCGTCGCCACATTCACCGTGGACGATCAACAGAAGATGATGGCGTATTTCCTGGGCACCATGACTGACCCCGGGCAGGTCTGGGTGCGCGATATGGGGACAGGTCAAGCTCGACAGCTGACGCACCTCAACCAGGCATTGCTCAAACAGCTCGACCTCGGCAAGGTTGAGGAGGTCTGGTTCAAGGCACGCGATGGTCACGACTTGCAGGGATGGATCATGGCGCCTCCAGGGTTTGACCCCAAGAAGAAGTATCCATCGATTCTCGAGATCCACGGTGGTGGGCAGGACCAGTATGGCAATCTGTTCATGCATGAGTTCTACTACCTTGCCGCTCAGGGCTACGTCGTGTTCTTCTGCAATCCACGGGGCGGAAGTGGGTATGGTGAGGAGCACTCGAAGGCCACCTGGGGCGGTCGGTGGGGCACGGTCGGTTTCGACGATCTCATGGACTGGACCGACTTCGTTGAGAAGAAGCCGTACATCGACTGCAAGCGCATGGGTGTCACGGGTGGCAGCTACGGCGGTTACTTGACCAACTGGATTATCGGTCATACGCACCGCTTCGCCGCTGCGGCGACACAGCGCAGCGTCAGCAATCTCATCAGCTTGTGCGGCACCTGCGACCTCAACTGGACCTACCAGCTGCCTTTCGGCGGAAAATCTCCGCAGGAGAGCATCGACGTGCTCTGGGACAGCTCGCCATTGAAGTACCTGGGTTCGGCGATCACGCCAACGATGGTGCTCCATAGCGAAATGGACTTCCGAAGTCCCATCGAGCAGGACCAGCAGGTGTTTACAGCGCTCAAAGTCAATCATGTGCCCAGCGAGTTCGTGGTCTTCCCCGAGGAATCACATGAGTTGTCGCGTGCAGGGCGCACAGACCGGCGTATCGAACGGTTGAACAGCATCCGTCGGTGGATGGACACCTATCTCAAACCTGCTTCGGCCAAGCCGGCAAAAAGTGCTGAGACTCGTGAAATATTGAAGTAGTCGACGTTGTTCTGTCTCGAAAGGCCCCGGCGCGATCCGGGGCGTTTCCATGTGATGTGTGGTTCCGTGTCAACTCACGTAAGAATGCAGGTGAACCGCCCTGCCTCCGTCATTCCTGCTGCTCTGTTCTCATCCCAAGGACCAGCACTCTTCTGTCGTTCTTCACCTCCGTTTTCTCATGAGGTTACGGACCAAGTTCACCTCTATTATTGATGCGTCGATGCGGGCTCTTTGCAAAACACACAAGACTGGTATCATAAATATGGGTGTTCATAGAATTGCTGTTACGTCAGGTTTTGCTCAGCAAACCAAAGGCGTAGCAGGAATTACATGAGGAGAAGTGCAGTTGCATTGCTGGTTCTATGTATGCTGGCCGCCACGCTCGCTGGTTGTGGAACCAAGAGTACGGTTGGCGTCGGTACGTCCGACATGGCGGCCGATCAGACCGTACGGTACAATCTTGCTGTTGAGCCGGCCAGTCTTGATCCTGCGCTTGCAGACGGCAATCCAGCGCTGGGAACAGTGCTCCAGCTGTTTGATGGTCTAACGCGCTACGACAAAAACAATGTGCCCCAACCGGCTATTGCGACGAGCTGGGACGTGTCGGCTGACAAGTTGACCTATACGTTCCACCTTCGTGACGCTAAATGGAGCAACGGCGATCCTGTGACCGCACAAGACTTTGAGTATGCCTGGAAGCGGGCGCTGGCTCCTGAGACAGCAGGTGCTTTTGCCTATCAGCTGTACTACATCAAGAACGGCCAGACATTTAACACGTGCCTGGTCCAGGACGGCAAGTACTATCCCGCCAAGGTTGATGCAAAGGGCAACCCTGTGACCACGACAGTCAACGGCAAGACCGTTCCGGTCGCTGACACCACCAAGCCGTTTGACGTCGCCTCTGTCGGCGTCAAGGCAGTGGATGACAAGACACTCGTGGTAAACCTGGAGGGGCCGACTCCATTTTTCATCGGCCTTATAACCTATCCTACCCTGTTCCCGGTTGATAAGAAGGTCGTTGAGGCAAACCCGAAGTGGGCTGCCAGTCCCTCGACCTACGTCTGCGACGGTCCCTTCAAGCTCACGGAATGGGCTCACAACGATCACTTGACGATGGTCAAGAATGACACCTATTGGGATGCTGCCGCGGTTCGTCTTACCACCGTCATCTACGATATGGTCCAAGACCCGTCGACAGCCCTGACGATGTACCAGGCTGGTCAGCTCGATGTCGCTGCTGACGTCCCCTCGTCCGAACTAAAAAGCCTTATTGCTTCAGGCAATGCTCAGGTTCTCCCCTACCTTGGCACCTACTACGTCATATTCAACAGTAGCAAGAAGCCGTTCAATGATGAACGTGTGCGCCAGGCCCTGACGCTGGCGATCAATCGCCAGCAGATCGTGGACGACATTACCAAGGGCGGCGAGTTGCCTGCGATGGCGTTCATCCCGTATGGCTTCCCCGATGCCACTCCAAACAGTGACTTCCGCAAAGTCGGCGGTGAAACGTACTTCAAAGACAATGACATTGCGACCGCACAGAAGTTGCTGGCAGATGCAGGATACCCGGGAGGCAAGGGATTCCCTGCCTTTACATATCTGATCAACACCTCCCCGCACACCAGGCGATTGGTGAGGCGATTCAACAAATGTGGAAGAAGAACCTGGGGATCACTTGCACGATTCGCAGTGAGGAGTGGGGTGTGTTCCTGCAGGACAGGGACAATCTCAACTATGACGTCGCCCGTGCTGGATGGACTGCGGACTACATGGACCCTAATACATTCCTCGATCTGTATGTTACAGGCAGCGGCAACAATGACCTGGGATGGAGCAACAAGGTCTATGATCAGGCTATTGCGACTGAGAAAGCGACTGCTGATCAGACCACTCGTCTCACGGCTATGCATCTCGCCGAGGATACACTGATGAAGGACTTCGCCATTTGCCCAATATACTTCTATACGAACCCTGTTCTGCTGAGCAAGAGAGTCAAGGATTTCTGCGAGGGCAGCACCGGGTTTGTCGACTGGAAGTATGCGTACATGGCACCAGCAGGCAAATAGGATAGTACAACAGAAAGGCTGTATGCAACAACGCCGGGCACATCACGTGCCCGGCGTTGTCGTCGACTGACAGGGCGTGTGCAGAGGGCTACAGGTCGCGGTCGTACTTCCCCGCGACCGCGTGCGCTATGACATGGTCTACATGGACCTGCTCGAGCCCGAGCTGCGCAATCCAGCAACTGGAGAGAAGTGACGCTCCGCGAAGATCTGCTCCGGGAATTCTGTCCGCAGAATGCGCTGGAGCTGGAGCGCGACTTCGCCTGCTGGTACCACCTCAAGGCAGAAGTCGTCAACTTCATCCAGCTGGGCGTAGAACGCGAAGACGCCCTGAAACTGGCCACCGCAGAAATCGACGCGCCGGCCGCCGCCGTCCCACCCTGTCCAGCCATTCATCGACCTGTTCGTCCCACTGGCGTCGTCCGTCCTGCCCCATCATCGTGCCGGGAATGGCCATGAGTCCGAAATCGAACCATCAACGCGGACATTGTGTGACACAAAATCCGGCGTCGATCTGCCTGCAGCAACACGAGTCCCCGCAGCTGAACGCGCAACCACAGAGGTAGAAATGTTTCTGTTTAGGACAATATACCATTATTGCCTAATATAAATAATTGTTTAACCATCAGAAAAACAAAAAACGTTATAATTACAAAGTAAAGCGAATTAGTTTCTTTAAAAAGAACCGCCTTAATGTCTTAATAAGGCGGTTCTATAGTGACAAAAAGAACCTATTTCAATTCTTGTGAGACTTACCTCCTAGCCCCATCAAGAGGCCTTTGTCCTTTACCGCCGGACTCGTAGTCAAAAACATCACTTTGCCATCTATTGGTGATAAAATTTCTTCTATTTGGTTTCCAAAGTAGTCTTCGATAATGGCTACACATTGACTTCTACTTACTTCATCGCCAACGCTCACTTTTGTGTAACATATACCCTTCTTAGGGGTGTAAACCCAGACGAATTCATCGTAGAAAGTCAGGTCTCTATTGGATACTGGCTCTCCTTCTAGGCAGCCCAAATAGCGAAGCACATTGTATAGTCCTTTCATATGCAAAGTTACAGATGCTTCATCAACTTGCCCAATGCCCCCAGCTTCAAGAATGGCCCCCGGTATCTTATGTTCTGAACTGTTGGCATAGGCACTACCAGGATCAGGCCAGCTGCCGGTCAGTGTCGTGGAGACGATATTTTTAAGGCCGTAGTATTTCACTATTTCTAATGACTTTTTGTCTATCTCGTCATTACCGCTCTTGTGGTATATGGAGAAAGGATCCAGGGCCTCCACCAGATCACCCCCGTGCAGGTCTAAATGGTAGTCGCCTTTGAGTATGACTTCATTGAAGAGATAGTATGTCAATGCTTCTGTGTAGCTGCCGTTTTTGTCTCCCGGGAAGACACGGTTGGGGTTTTTGCCGTCAACGGGGCATACGAACATACTCCGGCTCTCAAAGGCTTTAAGACTAGAAATGGTGACGATCTGGATTTTGCCAGCGACTCTTTCGGGTGTCAGTTCCTTAAAAAGCCTGATTGCCGACGCAATTCCCGGGTACTCACACCCGTGCACACCTGCGGTGATGGTAACTGTGGGACCTGCTTTTGCCCCCTCAATTGTGGCCAACGGGAACGCAATTTCTTCCTGATCCTTGGAGTAGAATTTCAACCATTCGGTCTTTTTGTAGGACATTTAGGCCCTCCCATAGATTTGTTGGGTTGTTCTGATGAGAAAGAGTCAGTGGCTCCTCCTTCGCATATAGACTGCAACATTGTCTTTTGCGGCTTGATGGTTGAAGTCCACCAAGACATCCCCCTTTCTATTCCTGTTTCGTGATCTTCATGATGCAGACATCACCTTCGGCCAGTGTTTTGGGAAATTCCAATCTAATACTGGGAAATGGTTCTAACAGGGCGAAATCTCCGGGCATAAGGAGCATTTTACAGAGCTTGCTTATCTCTTCCTGACTGCATCCCAGTTCCTTGAATGCGTTAACATGAGGACAATTGTACATGCACTTTTCTGCGCTCTTTTCGGAAAGCTCGGTGATCTCTTGCTTAAATGCCAACATCCCACCCCTGGAAGTTTGATTGAGGAGTGCGTCGGCAGCGTCCTTAACACTGCCCATCTTCTTTGAATTGTATTTCCCAAACTCATGAGACGCGGTGGCCATAACTTCGTCCGCATCTATTTCAGGGTGCAATCTTTGAAGGGTTTTGTAAATAAAGTAAAAAATCTTTGCTCTATCTGCAATAGCACTCTCTAGAGCCTTTGCAAAATCTTCCGGAGTGATGTTGTCTTTAACTCCTAGTCTTTCTACAAAATCTTGGATCCGGTTTTTTTCATCATAGCAACCCATGATATGCCACCTCCCTTAATGCATACAGATATACATAAATTGTGCCAACTTCAAGATATGGTTACAAATTGATATTCCAGAACCTCCTTATTTTTGTTCTCTGTTTCAACAGAATCATGGGTAAAAGACAAATGTTCTTCCACTCCCCTTTCGCCTCTGATTGATTCTGGTATTTCTACGTTAGCAGTTTCTTCATTAACGTCAAATTCTTTCGAAGGCAGGTGCATGTCGTCAATGACGTCGAGCAGGAGATAGCTGACGTCATTCACTCCATTAGAGCCATCGGGGCGCAGTCCACCCACATTGATATTGGCAAAGTCCGTATACGTTCCACTTTCGGCAGCCGTCACACCTACTTTTGGCGGCGCAGGCTGATTGTTGAACTTGACCCAGAAGCACTCCAGGAGTTCCATGGCTGACTCACGCGTCAGTGCACCGTCCGCAAGTCCCTTCGCGTAGAACGGCTCCAGGTGCTGGTCGAGGTGCCCAAGACAGAACGAATCCCGGGTGTTGAGCTCGGTCACGACGCCCAGGTGCACAACCCAGTATGCCTGCAGCTCTTCGTGGCGCGCAGTTGCCTGAGGGTTGCCAGCGAACACGAGAGGACGAAAGCTCACAGCGCCCGTCCTCCACAGTCGGGAACACGCAGGTCACGCCCCTGGTCGGCACTCCAGATGGAGAAGTCTTCACTGTTCCAGCCATCCCCACGTTCATTGATATTGTTCGCTGTGTAGTTCCACGCGACCGAGGAACAAGCGCCACATCGAAGACAGCCAAGCTGCGGTCCATTGTGGCTTCTTAGATCCTGAAATCACCCGTCCGGTATGCTGCTCCCTTTGTCATGTCTATGGGAAGGCTGATGCAGACGGCAAGAATCACCGCCACCACTCCCAACATGGCCGACACAGGAAATCCATCGTTAATGATGTTGTTGACGGTACGGTCTATGTACTTGAAACTGGGACCGAGGTCACCCCACAGAAGGTTCCCCATGTAGTCGACATACTGCTTCCAGAGCGGGTCGTCTAGGTGATAGCAGGCCTCGAGGTTCTTGATGATCTGAGCCGGCAGCTTCTTTTCGCGGGAGAAGGGTCCCGATGGAAGCAGACACATCATGAAAAAGGTCCCCGATGCGACAATAAAGATGACAAGAATCATCGGAGAGCACACGTCGCAGAATGAACGTGAGCATAGATCCTCCCGAGATACAACAGGGGCAGTTCTCCAGCTTCCAGAGCAGAGCCGCCCCGCTTCTTTTCTTGTCTAGATCCTGAGTGCCGCTGTCAAGAGGTTTCTGACAGCTATCCCATGTAAGCGTCCTTCCAGTCGATAATTCCCAGCGCCGACTCGTAGAAGTTCTTGATGTGCTTGCTCAGAAGCATCGGATCCGTCATGTAGTACAGTGGAAGAATGGGCAGATCGGTCATGAGGATCTTCTCTGCAGCATGCAGCGTTGTCATGCGCGCCTTCGGGTCTCCTCATCGATAGGGAGATGCCCATGGGTGACCAGGTTCTCCATGAAGACAGCCATGCCTCCTGCCAGACGGACAGGTCCCAGAAAGGTACTGGCTGCCCAGATCGTGATCAGTGCCTGCAAGACGGCAGAACCATACCGGGGAGGACGGTGTCTCTGGATATGCTTCGTGGGGTCAGCCACCAGGACACAGTCTCCCAGGAGATACCTTTGTCCTGCCTGGTGCAGGACCCGGGCCGCATATCTCCGACAGTACCCCGTGGACTCACAGAAGTCATCCAGCATCTGTGACTTCTTGCTCTTTGTTGCTTTCCAATACGCTTGTGCCTTCACCATCGTGAGTTTCTTCCGTTCTCGGAACCGCCCCTTGGATTGGACTAACATCCTCGGGGGCATCGTGAGCTCCATTCCTGCTGCTCCTTTCTTGTCCCAAGGACCAGCAGTATTCTGTCATTGTTCAGGTACTTTTTCTCATGAGTTCACGGAACCATTTCAGGTACATAATAGATGAGTCGATGCGGTTGTTTGTTTTTGGTGCAATTTCAAGGTATACTGAGTTTTACACATACTTGGAGGTAAACCATGATGAAGTCTACAGAAATCGGGTTGAACAAGACATCTGCCTGGAGCAGCATCGATCGCAAAGCAACCGATAAGCTGGCTGCAGAGTACATGTCGGTCATGAAGGATGCCAAGACGGAACGTGAGTTCGTCGAGGCAGCAACGGTCATTGCCGAGGCCGGCGGCTATATGACTGCCGACGCTCTCTCCACCAAAGCATTGCCCAAAGGTGGAAAACTGATCTTCATCAACCGGAGCAAGAATGCGGTACTCGTGAGGATGGGCAAGCGTCCTCTCGGCGAGGGCATCAACATCATAGCTGCACATGTGGATGCTCCACGCATCGACGTGAAGCAGAACCCGCTTTTCGAAAGCACCGGGCTGGGACTCTTCCAGACCCATTATTATGGTGTGATTAAGAAGTATCAGTGGGTGACGATCCCCCTTGCCCTGCACGGCGTGATCTATGACAAGGCAGGAAAGAAACTTCAGTTGCGCATCGGTGAGGAAGAGAGCGATCCAGTCTTCAACATCTCCGACATCCTTCCACATCTTGGACAGGCTCAGGCAGAGAAGAAGTTGAGCGAAGGTGTTTCCGGCGAAGCGCTCGACGCAATCGTCGGCCACGTACCAGCCGATGATAAGGACGACAAGACACCTGTTCGTACGAACGTCCTGAAGATGCTTGCTGACCAGCTCAACGTCGAAGAGCGAGCCTTTGCAGGGTCTGAGCTGGAGCTTGTGCCAGCAATGAAGCCTCGGGAAGTCGGTTTTGACCGCGGCCTCATCCTCGCGTACGGACAGGATGACAGGATCTGCGGCTACACGGCCCTGCGCGGCCTGCTGGACCAGAAAAAGGAGCCTGACCGCACGCAGGTCGTTTTCCTCGCTGACAAGGAAGAGATTGGCAGTGAGGGCGATACCGGTATGCAGAGCCAGTTCCTTGAACTGGTCATTGAGCGGCTCATCCTGGAAGCTGGAGAGAAGACTACGACCAGACAGGTGTTCTGGCACTCCATGGCACTCAGCGCCGACGTCGCCGCCGGCATGGACCCCAATTATCTGGATGTGTTCGAACCGACAAACAATGCCACAATTGGCAACGGCATTGTGATCGTGAAGTTCCTCGGTTCGCGAGGCAAGTTCGGAGCCCATGACGCCTCCGCCGAGACTCTCCACAACGTGCTCGGCTTACTGGATGAAGCCAAGGTCCCATGGCAGGTAGCTGAGATGAGCAAGGTGGACGTCGGTGGCGGCGGCACTGTAGCCAAGTTCCTGTCGAAGCGTGGCATCGAAACGCTCGACGCCGGCCCTGCGCTTCTGTCGATGCATGCGCCACAGGAGCTGGCGAGCAAGGCAGATCTCTATGCCTGCTATCTGGCCTACAAGGCGTTCCTGGAGAAGGCTCGCTAGCTCATTTCACTTCAAGGCGATGCAGCCGGATGCCCCCGTGAAGGGTTTCTCCGGCGCGTCAACTCATGAGAAAATGTACCTGAAGCATCAGGTCGTAGACTCATCTAATAAGTACGCGTAGTTACCACATTTCTTGATGACCAGGGGTTGTCTTCTCTTGGCCATCTCGTCCAGCTGTTCCTGGTAGTGGAGGATCTCGTGGCGCAGACTGGTCAGGTCCAGTTCTGCACGAGTGGCACGGAGGCGTTTCTTTGTTTCTTCGGGAACATCCATCCGTGCCAGCATCCTGGCACACGGCGTTTGTGCCTGGTCATACACCTTGGTGATATGACTCCCGGTTCTCACCTTGGAGAGGAGCTTCTGGCTGGGAAGGAACCAGTTCACCAGGAGATGCAGGGAGCGGTACAGCCGGTTCAGGAGATCGACTTCTTCCTGTGTGTCATGTCGGTCATACCCCACGAACTTGCGGATGACCGAGTTGTTCTTCTCTTCCACATGGGGGTTGTCATTCTTGTGATACGGACGGGACCGGACAACGCCCCTCGCCTTGGACCAAAGGGCCCGGGGGTGAAGGTGATCCCACGGGTACGACAGAAACGGACGAGGTGGCCGGCCGTGGACCTCGCTTCCGTTGTCCGAATGGATGCCCAGGAGCGGGAACGGGAGGTCGCTGCGTATGCTGCTCAGGGCAGCGAAGACCTGCTCCTGACTCTTGTTCCGCACTGCCCTGGTCTCGGTCCACCCCGTGACGACGTCGGTGACGCGGACATTGTGCGACGCAAAATCCGGCGTCGATTTGGCTGCAACAACACGAGTCCCCGCAGTTGAACGCCCAACCACACAGATAGAAATTTTCTTGTCTAGGACCATATGCCATTATTGTCTAATATAAGTATTTGTTTAACCATCAGAAAAACAAGAAACATCATAATTGGTTGCAACAATAAGAAAATTAGTTGCTCTAAAAAGAACTGCCCTAATAAGACATTAAGGCAGTTCTATAGTGGCACAAAAAATTCATTTCAATTTGTGTGAGGCTTAACTCTTACCTCCTAGCTCCATTAATAGACCATTATCTTTTACCGCCGGACTTGTAGTCAAGCACATCACTCTGCCATTTATAGGTGATAGAATTTCTTCTATTTGGTTTCCAAAGTAGTCTTCGATAGTCCCCACGCACTGACTTTTACTTACTTCATCGCCAACGCTCACTTTTGTGCAAAATATGCCCTTTTTAGGGGTATAAACCAAGACAAATTCATCGTAAATGGTCTGGTCTGTAGGGATTACTGGCTCTCCCTCAAGGCAGCCCAAATAACGAAGGACATTGTATAGTCCTTTCATATGCAAGTTTACTGATTCTTCATCGAGTTGGCCAATGCTACCAGCCTCAACAAGGGCTCCCGGTATCCCGTGTTCTGAAGCGTTGTCATATGTAGTACCAGAATTAGTCCTGCTGTCGGGCCAAGTTCTGGAGATGATATATTTAAGGCCGTAGTATTTCGCCATTTCTAGTGATTTTTGATCTATCTTGTCATTGCCACTTTTATGATACATGGAGAAAGGCACCAAGGCCTCCACCATGTCACCGCCGTGCAAGTCTAAATGATAGTCACCTTTGAGTATAACATCATTGAAGAGATGATATGCCAATACTTGTGTATAACTGCCGTCTTTGTCTCCTGGGAAAACGCGGTTTAGATTCTTACCGTCAACGGGACATACGAACATACTCCGGCTCTCAAAAGCTTTAAGACTAGAAATGGTGACGATCTGGATCTTGCCGGCGACTGTTTCAGGGGTCAGTTCCTTAAAAAGCCTTATTGCCGACACAATTCCCGGGTACTCACATCCATGGATACCTGCCGTGATGGTAACTGTGGGTCCCGGTTTTGTACCCTCTATTGTGGCCAAGGGAAAGGCAATTTCTTCCTGGTCGCTGGAGAATTTCAGCCATTCGGTCTTTTTACAAGGCATTGTATATCCCCCTCATATATATTTTCAATATGCTTGTCAATTTCCTCTCCGATTTGGTGCCAAAGCCTACCTAATCACTTTAGTTAATCTATAGGTTTGTTGGCTTAAATTTAATCTTTTTAAATTCTTCAGTAAAATCAACAATATAATTCACCATTGCCTCAGCAATCTCTTTTCCTTTTTCTATCGAAGCGCTGGCCGCGGAAATAGTGTAATCAACATTAGCACCAACAGCAAGGCTATATTCTAACATATCACCGGTATCCGTAGTATCGTTCATCATCAAATAAAAATCAACGATTCCTTTTTTAAACTCGCAGGGCGCACCACCTAAAGTTTGTATTTTATCAGTGAGCTTCTTGTTAATTGGAACTGCAGCTCTATTTAATTTAACATTCTCAGGAGAAATTAATAGCATTAAAGATGTCTCAATGCTATCTCCATGACCTGTTCCCTGCCAATTTTTATTCAGTCTGCCAATAACTTCCCACCAATTTACATAGGCAGCAGTAATACCGCGAATTCTAAGATTACGACAAACATTCGCTAATGATTGTATGTTCCCACCATGACCATTAATAAACAGAATATGAGTAATGCCGTAAGATATTAAACTATCCACAATACCTTGAATATATGAGGAAAGTACTTCAGGATTAACTGATAATGTACCTTCAAAACAGGTATGATAGTGAGCAAAGCCAACTGATACAACGGGAGTTACTACCACATCAGCTTTTTCTGCAACCTTTTTAGCAAAATAATCTGCTACTAAAAAATCTGTACCTAATGGTAAATGAGGACCGTGTTGTTCTGTGCTTCCCGTAGGAATAATAGCCATTTTTGTACCTTTAAAAGTTTCTTTTGCTTCTTCCCATGTCATATA
>Ga0209913_1001355_pt1 | contig 13913 bp, 14 predicted proteins | sample PersoiDNA2013203_FD_185805 | JGI IMG/M metagenome (GOLD analysis project Ga0209913, IMG submission 185805) | Permafrost soil microbial communities from the Arctic, to analyse light accelerated degradation of dissolved organic matter (DOM) -... | ecosystem: Environmental > Terrestrial > Soil >... | reverse complement strand
CGAAACCTTCGGCCAACACTGATCAAACATCAGCTTTTCGGGGCGGCCAATCGCGCGTACTGATCCAGACTGATCCAGCCGGTGAACGACCGATCCTGAGCATTGACGAACTCGACCTGGGCCCAGCTATCCTTAATTGGCCGTCGCACTTGCCGTTTTCAGCCAACGGAAAACCCATCTTGGGGATGATCAAATTAAATAAATACTGAATGCACTGAACATCGGCGGGCAAGTTGTGGGCTTTACCTTAATAATCAGATGCTTCATCCCTACTCCTTGCTTAGCAGCTTCCAATGTCAGATTGCCATATTCTACAGCAGCTTGAGAGCAACTAGCACTCGCAACAAATGAAACGGTCAGCAACCGTCCTAAGTTCGAAAACCTCCGGTTAACCCTGTAAAACATTAGTTTTTTTGAGTAAAAATCGACCTAGAACGCATTACCACTCGGCAACTACGGGGTCACCACCAAGCAGACTGCCTTCCTATACTTCAATTCCAGTTTTTAAATTCGCGAGGGCTTCGAGCGGCAACGATCTCCAAGCAGCGCACTCGCAGCTCATCCCGGCCAACACCGAAATGGGTTTGACGATGAGCATCCGCAGTTAGGGCGATGACATTCTCAACCGTATCAAGACCACCTTCTGAAAGAGGAATGATGTGATGCGTTTCTAGATAGATTCCGCCATTGCTCATCGGGAAGCCGGGAACCTCGGTTAGCTCACAGGCACCTCCTGAACGCGCCAACACCCGCCGACGAACGTTTGAATCACGGTAACGTTGTACACCGTTATAGATATATGTGTCCGGCCGCTCATTAGTCGCAAACTGATCTACAACTGGTGTATCGCTCACTACATCGGTTTCTAACTGGACGGAAACTTCTTCAACACCAGTCGCTTCAGTAACGTTACTCAGTGGATTACGGTTACCACGGACGAGCACGAATGCCCCTGTGTAATCGTCGAACGACTCGACGAACCAAGGCTGATCATCCAATTGGCGCCCAGTCGCTCGATCACGCTCCTTTCCTTCGTCTTCCTTCTCACGAACAGGTCCTGACACGATTACTACCCGCACGGGAGTCGAACTCATGTAAGCCAACTCGATGGTAGCGTTGAAATGCTGTGCACGATTGATACGTGAGTCTTTGATTGTTCGATTTCGATTCTTGTAGTCTTTTTCAAGCTGCTGGATCAACGTATCGGCATATGCCTTCAAGTTTTCTGAAAAGCAAACCCGCCCTTGACTGTCGACATGCAACCTTTCCCACCAAATACATAAAAGCAGAGTGCTTCTGTCGGCGCTTCGATAAGACCATTCATAACAGTAGCCACCATTTGATTGAGGCAAGGCTACTGGTCGGCCATCCGTTTTCCTAAAGCTCCATGCTGCAACGTCTATCCCTGCACTTTGAACGCAGTCAATGATCATCCACTTGTCAGTTGGTCGAAGCGCTTCAAAATCAATGCTCATTCCCTGCCCCCTTAGGCTTAATGCTTAGTCGAACACGATGATATCAGAGGCTCATCAAACAACCGTTAAACGATACCTTCCTGACGAGCGGTATTAGGCATCATAAAAATAGCCATTGAGCATTATCGATACCTCGATACACTGACACCACCTTAAGTGATGCCAATGGAGTCAGCCATCATGTCCCGAACCTTCCTTTACTGCCGCGTCAGCACCTCCGGCCAGTTCACAGAGAACCAAGTGCAAGAAGTGAAGTCCGCTGGCTTCGACGTACAGGCGAGCCGGGTGCTAGAGGAAACAATCTCAGGCAGCATCACTGCAAAGGAACGCCCCGGCTTCCAGAAGCTGCTGGAGCGGATGGAGTCAGGTGATGTGCTGATCGTGACCAAACTGGACAGGCTTGGCCGTAACGCGATGGATGTACGCCTGACGGTTGAACACTTGGCATCTGCTGGCATCCGTGTTCACTGTCTCGCCCTTGGCGGCGTGGACCTGAATAGTGCAGCAGGCAAGATGACCATGCAGGTGCTGGGCGCCATTGCGGAGTTTGAGCGTGACCTGCTGATTGAACGTACTCAGCAGGGTTTGATTCGTGCTAAGGCAGAAGGTAAAAAGCTGGGCAGACCAGAGGCTAAAGACACCACAAAGGCAGTGTTACTTCAGAAAGCATTGAACAAGACGCAGGCGGAAGTAGCAGCCGACCTTAAGATTGGTATTGCCACTGTCAAACGCCACTGGAACAAGGGCTGATTGTCACTCAATCTCTCAGCAAGCCATATAGGCAATAATATATAGGTGACGCTTGTCACCTATCCATTCATCATTAACTGAGGAAAAGGGATGCTCAGAGAGTGGATTCAAATACTTCGAGGCTTAGGCATCAACCGAGCGCTGTTCGACCAGCTCGAAATCCACGGCATGACCGTTGAACAGGGTTCGTTTCTCTACCCAATCATTGCCACGGCTGCACAAAACGGCCAGTCATCCATCGCATACGCGAAGCTTCTCTACTTCGATTCAGCTTGTGCTGAATGGGTAAGAAGGGATCTTTTACCAGTCTCTACACTTGGGCTTCTGTGCACTCTTGGCATCGTCCAGGACAAGGCATCAGCCCTGGCGGCAGAGATAATTGCAGGTGGCTTGCTAGGAGCAGTGTTCACCGCCATGGAGCGCATCCCCGAGAAGAAAAATCAGAAGACTCCCGATCTGCAGCTTGGACCGGCTCAGTTTGCGGAGGTCTACTGCCCCCAAGAATCATTAACTGAATCGACAAAATACGCCGCATGGCTCGCAGAGGCTGTTGGCCCTATCAATCTTTTCGTATCTCACCCCATTACAGGTTCAAGCCCTCTTGCTATGCAATACACGGCTAACGTGGTCATTGATCGAGCAGTGAGCGGGAAGCGCGACAAGAACCAATTCGAGGAAGGGGCAGAGAATATTCTGTGGCTGGATCTGCTGCACGGCTTTGGAATCAATGGCCACGACACGAAGCCATTTACGAGCGTCCATAAGGGCGAAAACACTTATGTCGGTAGCTTCGGCATCTGGCACAGCCTTTACGGCGCTAAGGGATGTTCATTCGCAAGTGAGCGTACAGATCTACGCTACTTCGAAGGGCGTACCGTCTATAAGCAACAGCGACCAGGGCTGTTCAGAGAGCGGCCGGAGGCGTCAGCCGCTGTCTTGCTTGTCAGTGATGGAGTTTTGCTCTTTGAAAACCCATGGACCTCAACGCCGCTCAGCGAGAAAACCCGACAGAGCTTGAAGCGTATGCTGCGATTCAAGCCTGATTTATCTTATCTCGCCATTTCAGGACAGAACCTGGAAGCCCGCATAAACGGAATTCTGGCAGAGATCGAGTGGCTATTTACAATTACTCAGGAAGCCGAGCAAGCACTTGAAGAATAAACAGCAGGTATCACTAACTGACGACATAGCAACTGGAGGCTAGTGATTCTCTGGCAGCGTGACATCAGCCGCCTACGGGCGGCCTTTTCATGCCCGTGATATTTTGAATTCGTAGCCGCTGGCAACGAGGTGGCACGGGATTGGCTCTTAACCTCGACCCAGCCTGAGCCGGATTTCCCCAGTTCACAGGGGCCTCCAATACTGTACCCATGGACTCGCGAAAGATACTTGCTTAAGGCAAGTCACGAGTGACGGTCGGGACTCATGGATGAATTATAAATTTTTAGCTTACTCCGACCATGATTTGTATTAGACACAATGATGGCACAATAGTAGCCTCACACGCCTGCATAGACCCTGTAACTGCTACCGCATTTACTGGCAAGTGATCGCAAATGGAACGCCCACATGCAAGTGGATTGAGGCTGCGAGACATGGTGGGCTCGCGGAACTCAACATCTCTTTTCACTGCCACCGCAAAGCTAGAAAAATGACCTCAATACCAATCCGAAGCATGAACGCCAGTGGCGCGTGGTCCAGCGCATACCTTTCACATCACGAAAATGCGTGGCATTACTACGAGGAGTACACAGGCCTTGTTCGCAAGCTAGCCAAAGCTGAAGACTCTCTCCGGAGTAACGGCAATACCTCCGAAAGCTTAATTCACCATCTGACAGATGATCTGAGAACGGCAGCTTATCGGTCTGCGGCATCCACGCACCTTTACGCCTGTCTTGCGATGGAAGGTTTTCTCAACTTCTACGGCGTCCGGCGCTTGGGCGGGTGGTATTTCAAGGATAAGATCTTAAAGCTGAGTATCATCCCGAAGATGGATAAGCTATTCGATCTCTGCTTTAAGAAAACTCCAGGCAAGGCATTTTCTGCGGCTGTACGAAAGACTTTTCAAGCACGGAACAAATTAGTACACCCCATGACTACTGAAGTGCACCGATCAAACCTCCTTAGTGTGATCGACCCCCATCCGGAGGACCATTTCGTGAATGAAACCATAAAGACGCTAAGATTATTCGCTAAGGAGATGTGCTCCCATGATCGAGATCTGGATGCGCGCTTTCACTTTCCACGTACTCGGAAGTAAGCATCCGTAACTTTGGCGCGTGATAGCGAGGAGTTATTTCGCCCGCATTTATGACACTAATTGGGGGCGTTCCAACGCGGACGGAGCCTGCAACCAAATGAAGCAGAGTGCATTCAGCCATAACCAAGTGGCCACGGGCGGCTAGATACAGAATCCGTGCAGTTATAGCTGGTGATGGCAGAACGAGGGAGACGTCATTCCGTCAGGCTGCTGAGGGCCTGAGCGTAAATCCCACGTGCATTGCTGACCCTCTTCGAGCGAATGTAATAGCCGCACCAGGTGCAGGGCTTTTCTTTTTCACCGTGATATTTGCCGATCCTAACCGCTGACAGATAGGTGACACGGGAATAGCGTTAAGACTGGACCCAGCCAAGGCATAAAATTCGACAAAGCTACCGTAACCGCCGCTACGCAGAAAGCTGACTAGCTAGACTACCAGCCCAACACAGGCGACCTGCACACCATCAAGCTCTGGGTAATGCTCTAGCGCTCCGTCTACCAGCTGTACATATCCATCATCCGAAATTCGGAGTAGCCCAGCATCGTAGAGCGCATGCAAGTCCTTACGCATCAATAAGCCATCACGAATATCGTTGTGCCCATCGCGCCACTTACGACCACGCCGATGAGCCGCATCTAATGCCTGAACGACAGAGCACCCTGTGATCACACATCGTCCATTATACGCAATAAACAATTTTCGCCTGAACGATGCTTGTTCGGGACGGACCTCCACGCTACAAAACTTTGCAGCACGATTTTCTAACGAATCTGCATCTGATACGTTAGTAGTAGGTTGACCATCCTCTCTCTCATAAGATATCGACGCCAGCTGAAGCTTTCGGATAAAACTCTCAGCCCAACTGTCAACCGAACCATATCGACCTACTATATTAGCAAGCTTTAGAGGATCAACAAGCTTAGTTGAACCCTGAGGGCTGTTGTTATAAAAAACTCCAGAGGGATCTATCTGTCTAGCAAACTCGTCAAAACCCAGATTTATTGGTATTGGCTTTTCGAGCAGGTAAGGCAAAAAATTTCCGGAATCCCAAAACGCTACCGATACGCTTGAGAAATAGTCAGGATCAATTTTCCCGCTAACCCTTGCGACCCAATGGTAAGCATTCTTCCAATCTTTTCGCTTGCCACCAACATCGGTAGTACAAAAGAAGCAGGTATCCCCTATCGCAATATCCGCAATCTTCTTGCGATTTCCACCTTTAGGAGTATCTGGAAATCCCCAGGCGTAAAGATCACCAAACGGAAGACTAACACTGTTAGGTATTAGCGCTCGCCGGGCAGCCGAGATCGGCGAGCTTAAGGTTTTGCTATAGTTATCAATGGCAGCCTTATCTACCAGCCCACCAGCCGCAATCATCCAAACTGCCACAACCCACCCCTATATCAATATCCGACAAACTGACAATCCCATCTACTCAGTGGGAGCGATCAGCGGCAGTTCTAATCTAAAGTCGACGTCAGCGCTTACTAGCTGAGGCTCGCCTATTCCCGTCAACCAAGAAGATCTTCGATGTCTTCTCTCCACGTTCTATTGCCGCAAGCCTAGATCTTTGTACTTCGGCGTACTTCTGACCGATCCCACCGACATCGACCACCAAGTAAATACTATGATCGGTATCATCGGCCTTTTTATATATCTCCAATTGCTTTTCATATCCATGCAACAGAGAATTCGTTGAGAGTTTGATCTCTACCAACACACGAGTATTAAAGCCTGACGAAAATTTGAAATCTACGGGTCCGTTACCAGCATCCGCTTCGGGAGTGACATCCAAGTTGTTAGCCTTGCAATAAGAATAGGCCACAGTGAAGAACAATCGCTGAGCGGCCTTCTCTTTCCTTGGTTTTTTATCATCGGTCCAAAGCTCCTTCCAGATGCCCTTGTTTTCGATGAGATCTTGGAACTGAAGCACTATTTCCTCTACCAGTTTGACCGCCTCGTCTGGAGAAGATGGAGAAGTAGCCCCTTGAAATTTCAGCGGGTGCTCTTGTGCAATTCTCGTCAGCCTTGCCCAGAATACCTCGCCATTTTCGTCCTTCGCAAAGTCATAGGACTCCTTCGGTACTTCTCTGAGCATCTCTAGCAGTTGTTCAAACGACTCTTTGCTCGACAAGGCCGCCGCCTTAACCCGCGCCTTATCCTTTCTACTCATCGTGGCCCAAATCTCCCCGATTCTACCGCTCACCCGCTCCCGCAGATCTTCGTTAGCCTTAACTGCACGTGAAATATCGCTCCAGTCAGTTGCGATTGGAAGATCACGCACAATATCCGTAGGAACAAATACCAACGGATAATTCGTGTAAGGATTTATAGGCAGAATTTCCTTACCACCAACAACATCAAACTCCCTAGACGGAATTCCGAGTTCTCGGTTCACTCGCTGAGTCAATTGAACAAGATCTTTTAAAATGATATTGGTTGTCATATCGCTAATACGATCCGCACCAATCCCCTCTTCGAAAAGAGAAAGCCCCATAAAGAAATCGACATCAGTGATACCCAGCTTAACAATTTCCGATGCCGTATCCAGTGCATGAGCAGCCAGCTCTTTCCCAAACCCCGCTCCATGCACTGAGGAGCTATAGCCAAGACAAGTCCAGCTCACCTCGGAAAACTTAAAGAGCTTTTCAACTTGTCGCCAAGGCACATCGCCCTTCACCTTCGAGGCGATGAGTAGTTTAACTATCCATTCAAACCGTTGTTCGTAAGCAGTCACAGCCCCTGTGTTTATCTCTGGATGGACACTTTCCGCCAGCAGCAGAGGGTCGATGAACAGATTGGTATCACTCGCCAACTGGGTGTCAATTATCCCCAGCTCGAGTAGACGATCTGGGTCAATTCCAAACTCGGTACTGATTGTTGCAGGGCTTTTAATTGTTGCCACTTCCCGACTCCATTCGACCCAAAAGTGAATCCTTTATGTCGCCCAGACGACATCAGAGTGCCACCAGCGATTTCAATCATGGCAGAGCGCCCGGGTGGGAAGCAAGGTGAAATGGGGAAGCGCGGTAGCTGCTGAGTACAACCTAGTAACAAAAGATCATGTTCCCAAGGCCTGATGGGTGTGCACGTCGACGACACGAGATGAAGGCGGAAGAAGAACAGGAGCATTCAGGCCACAGTTGGGTAAGTCTGTCATTGAGTCGGTGTGAAGGTCCGAGCGACGCTATAGCAGGAGTTCAAGGTGAGTTGGGGGGGGACTACATTCTGCCATAACGGCCTAAAGGGGCTAATCGGAACCGAGTTCTTGTTATGTCCGATCTAAAAATTGGAATCCAAAACTTTTCCGGCTGAAAATTTTTCGTACCAGCACCCTACCCCGTCATGATTAGCGCCATAGGCGCCTAACCACCGAAAGCTTATTTCGGGTCCGTTAAAGCCTTTTTGTTTGGCCGCGTGCTCCTTGCCTAACAGCTCTAATAACGAGGCAACTTTTAAGTACGTCATTTTAAAAAAATCAATACAGATCGTACCGAAGGCCAACGCTATCCAAAACCATATTAAACCCGCTATTAGATTTCAAGTAGCTAGTTGATGGGTACTCCATAAACTGAGCACTAATCATTACCAGTCGCAACAGTGAAAAATCAGTGAAGTTAATTACGGTTAAGTAGTGTGACCTTCTATCCTCCTCCGAAAAACCATTTGAGTCACTCAACTTCTCTTCAACGATCCTCACCATATTATAGAAAACTCGAGTGAGACCATATATTTGATCAGTTGAATCAACTCTCTCTAAGTAGTCAATCACGGACACAGCTCCAGATTCAGAATTTCGAAGCTCTCCAATATCATCTTCAATTCTTATAACAGCCTCCACCCCTGACAATCTTACCACTACTCCATGTACATTTACGTCAATTCGAAAGGAGTCGAAATATGTTTTTTGTGAGTCCAGCATATTGAAAAGCTGCATTTCGAACGAGCGAAGCCTTTCCGTCTTCCTTACAGCTTCCACTTCCAATTTTAATTCCTTATTTGCTTCTATCTGAAAAGATAGAGACCGTATGAGTAAGACGATCGACACAAAACTTAGTAAAGGACTTAATGTACCCCCTATATAGCCTCCAAGCTGATTCCACCTTTCCGGGTCGACTGAAACAACATAGTGAAGATTTAAATAGAATTGTGCAAAATACGAAAACAGCACTAGAAAAGTCAGTACTGCGGATATAATTATGTAGCGATTAAACATCTATAAAACCAACCACTAGGTATTTGACTACGCGCCTATCCAACAAGCGAATAGGATTTGCAATAAGCTCTAAATACTCCCACCTTTCTACTTCGACTCCGTTATTTTTGTCTAAGTTCTTAGAGAATTTCTTCTTCATCGCAAAGTCAACATCCCTATAGTTGACTCGAAACCCGAATGCAACTGTATCATCCTCCCCTTCTAGCTGAAGCCTTCCGTTCCCAGTATTTGTGTTAAAGCGCCTTATACTTGCCACAAGAACGAGTCTCTCATCAGTTTTGGTAGCTTGAACGGCATGAACTGTATCTTTGGTAAACTTCGCAAGAGTAATTCTTTCTTCAAGACTCTTCCTATACTGGACCGAAATATCATAATCAAACTTTACTGCAACCTCATGAACATTTTTCATTACGGAAAGCCGTAGCTGTTTAATCAAATTTTCTGCGTGATCATCTAGCTTATCTAAGATTTTTTGGGCCTTTTCCGAAGGGTCTGGCGTTTCAATATAAAGTGCCTCCTTCATAAAATAAGCCATAAGCTCTGTAAATGTAGAGTTTCCTATTTTCTTTAATTCTTTTCTAGGCTCTTCATCTAACACATCCAGCCTAAACGTCATCCCGTACGAGCCCTTGAATGTTTTCTTCAGTGTAGTTCTCACACTACTCTTTGCAGTGATTCTCTCAGGAACCTTTCCGAGCAACAGTGTTTCACCAATGATTCGCGTGGCGTCAGAGATTCCTTGCATCGTATCTAAGCCAGACTTCATATCTACTTCATATTCCGCTGTATCGATAACGATGTCCAAATTGATTGGCATAAAGCTCCTTGACGGGGAAACTGCATCCCCAAAATATTAATCTCCCAACCCCTAAAGCTTTCATCTTCAACAGATGCCGTCAAACTAGGTTTTGGATAGCTCATGGCCATTACTCTTTTTATACCTGAGATACTAGGATTTCGCACCTAATTTTTGGCTATAGCGAGGCCGGAGCACATTGACATGCCAACAACTTAAGACCTCATAGCCAGACTGGAGCCGACACTAGAAGCAAGAAACATGGCAAAGCACTGAACGGCGTTGTTGGCGATGAAAAATGAGGGAGGTATTATCTGAAGCGCCGTGCACCACTTAGGTGTACCTAAACTCTGTCACACTTCGAGATTTTCTGACTGACAACCCGTTGATAAGTAACGAGTTTTTAGGCTCTAGGCAACCCCGCTAGCCACAGGTACATGGCTAATCGTTACGAAGAATGCAACTCAGGATTATGGTTATTGGAAAATTCGATGCTGGTTACTCCAGAAGTAAACCGATGCTGTGAAGATCGGAATAATCAGTAACCATGCGACTCTCGGAACCCCTGGCTTTTGTGATAGTCGATCCATTCAACCACATCATATGGAATGTAAAGCTGAAGCTTGGCGCGGGAAATTGCGATATACACAGCACAGATTCGCTCATCAAACTCATAGGCATCCTGGAAACTCACATTGGTGAGCAGCTCGGGCGTCAGTAATACCTGATTGAACTCCATCCCACCCGCTTCTTCCGCCATCAACAACATGCAGCGTTTTCCGGGGCGGCCGTCCATCCTGTTCAACCGGGTCAAATCGGCAACGTTGAAGCCTTGTTCTAGCTTGGTATCAACCCACAGAAAGGACTCATCGTACTGGCTGGCATCACGTACCTGTTGCCAGTCTGTCATGTCGCTGAAGTAAGGATGCGGCCCCTTTTCACTGTGCTCGGCGCTATAAAAGTCCGGCTTGGACAGTTCAATGGCTGTGCCCATGAAATGTTTGAGATCATCCTGCGCCTCCTTACCAAGGAAACTGAACGCGCAGTTGGCATCGTGCAGGTGAATGGCCCACTTCATCATGTCCCAGCGAGACGCGGTCAGCACCACGCATCCCTCGGGCGGAACAAAACCTTGTGGATATAGCTGGATACCCACGTCAGCATTACGAGCACCTTCGAAAGGAACCTTGCTCTTCTCCGAGTGCAGAGAAATCAACGGATTGACTAACCGCTCGACATTACGGCCGGAACGCACCGAGTAGCTGATTTCGCTTTGTCGGACCTCACGTTTCCTTTTGACCAGCACACCACGGGTCTTCTGATACTCATCTCCCAAGGTGATTAGAACTTGGCGACCCCGCTCGAGAATTTGCATCAGCGACGGGGGAATGTCCTGACTTTCGTCAATGAGCACATGCGTATAACGAGCGTCAACCATACAGCCTGCCAAGCTTGCTCGCTTAATCATCAACAAACCTTCAAACCCGGTTTGGCTTCCCCATACAAGGTTTGCCTCAAGATATCCCCACAGTCGGCTCGAATACTCAAGAAGTACTCTTGCATCCAGACTAGACAACGCCTGCTTAAAATGAGGCAGATGCTTGGACGAAAGACTGCGATCCCTGGAGCGGCAAAAATGCTCAAGCACCTTGAGGCAAACATCCAATGTCGCTTGCGTATCGTGACGACGAAAACCGAGGATGTTTAGCTCGTGCGAAAGTGCCTGCTTGCTCAGAATCCTCGACGGCGTACTCGCGGGTTTTGGCCTCGGTCCATACAACAGAGTCTGGGCTAACACCTGAAAAGTCAGGCCTACCTTTCTGTCACGTCCTCCCGCCATACGCTCTCGGAGTGTTTCCAGCTTTGCAGGTGTGCGCGCCAGCAGCAACGTCCTTTCGGGTCGCAGATGCTCCATCAACGCAACTAACAAGTGGCTCTTGCCTATACCCGCGTACCCTTGAACATGCAGGTCTTCGTCCAGATTGGCACGAAAGGTTCTCACTAGCTTGTCTTGTGCAGGGCTCAACCAACGCTCACGGTGTCTGGGCGTCACCATCTGCTGACTGAAGGGATTGTTATCCGTATGGTGGCGAACCTTGAACTCGACGTCCCATTTGCCATCGGGTAGCAGGTAATCCCGTGCCGATACTTCATCGGCGAGAAGAAAACGCAGGTTCAAACTTTTAATGGCATTCAGACCGAAGTACAACTTCCGCGGATCGAACAGCCGCTGCGCCTCTGACAACAAACCTACAGCTGACGACTGCCGGGAATCGACGGCCCATGCAATGAGCTTGGCCAAGACCCGCTCTGCTGCGCCCGCATTAAGGTCTTTTTCTGCCGCTTGAGCCAGATTCTGTATGACCAACATCGCTGCCAGCTCTGGATCCGTCAGAACGCCAAGCGCTTTTGCACCATCGACAAGCAACAAGCCCGCACAGGTTTCATCTGTAATGGGCAAGAACACAGGGCTAGATAAATCAAAATGTTCCGGGTGCATACAACCTCATAGCCAAGACAGAACACATCAAAAGATCAATCCTGGTCATACTCTTCATTCGTTTCAGGGTCATCGTCCTCTGGCTCATCCGCCTCCCATGACGCCAATTTATCAATGACGCGCGCGACGCCATCACGGACCGGGAAGGTGCGGCGGACATCGTTGAACCAACCTAAATCGACCAACCTGGAGCGGACCAGTTGAATGGGCACACCGAGACTGGCACTTAAGTCCGCAACGATCCTGTGGGCGGTGATGATGTTGTATTGCTCATGGTCGACATAGATGACCCCATGCCCACGCCATTTGACGTCATAACGCGCAAGCAGCGGCGTCAGATGCTCCGCAAGCGTTTCCTTTACCATCCACTGCGAAATCTCTGCACCGCTTGAGTCACTCATAGCCGCCCTCGTCGTTGACGCGAAGCTCGAAGTTATAGTCACCCAAAGTACCCGACATGCCTCCCGGGTATCTCCTGTCATCGCCCGTTACTTCAGTACCTTTCGCATTGATCAGCGTTTGCAACTCATAAACTGCTATTTCGAGTAGCTTACTAAGGTCTTCGGGACTATGTGCAGCCACGTGCAATTGCAGATCAAACCTACCAGGAACATGGCGCAGAGAATGTTCTGGAGATGCTGTCCGATCAAAAGTCGGATGTTCTTCAACCTGATTGATCGCCGACCCACCGAGAATTGCAGCATGCTCATCATCCATGAGGTCCAGCACCCTCGATAGTTCCAGAGTCTTCTCCGGATGCAATTGCATCTGGTCCTTGATCTCCAAGCGACGAATCTGCCACTCCCGAATCTTTTCTCGGGTCAAGTTGTCCATTTCACCCATTTTCCACTATCTCTCAATGCCAGGCGCTGAGGCATGCCCCACTTCAACCTCGCCAGCTGGGGCCATCTCCAGAATTTCTATCCGATCAGGAATAATCCCACTTTGTCGGGCTTTATATGACACAGCCTCGGGTGATGTGCACGCGGTACAGACCCCTACCTCTTCAGCGCCTGACAAGAGCCGCCCAGCCCACAGGCCAGAAGGTGCCTGGTAAATCTGAAGAACAACTGCAAGTTCGTCGTCGGTGTCGTCTTGTGCTTCTAGTGCTTCTGCAAGCTCGTTTAAAGCCGCTGCAAATCGGCGCATGTACGATATTTGGTCACTCAAGTCACCATGCCCGTAAGGCAACTCAAGCTCTTTGTTTGTTGGCTTCTTGTCATGGAAAACGCTGCCATAGTTGAGGCATGCATGCACCTCCTTCTCAGCCTGCTTCACCCATTTATCAGTGTCGCGCGTCATGACAATTCATTTCCTCGTTGCTTCTGCGCGCAATTTGCCAAGAAGGCATCTACGTTTTTCTGCGGCAAAGGATGAGTTGATTAGTGGGGCTTCGTCGGCTCGCCTACTAACGGAACACGCTCGATGGCGGGCATGTGTGCAGCGTTTCTTCCTAATCGTTCGGCTGTTGGGATAGGAAGCACCTTCCGCGAAGCCCTATGAGTCGGCTTTATCGCTCATACCACTGATCTTACTGACGAAAGCCTGCGGGACAAGTCTAAGCTTCCCGGGTATTCCTGTCGCCTGTGGTTCACAGAGCACGTCTTCCCAATGCTCTACGCATTCGCTGCTACCGGCATGAGTCTTTGGTCGCGGCCAAACGGTGGAGAGATTGATGCAAGCACGATAATATGCCGCTTATGGTGCACCACTTTGGTGTACCTAAACGCTGTCACACTTCGAGATTTTTTACTGACAAATCCTTGAAAAATCAAGGACTTAGAGATAGGAGGCAACCCCACCAGCCACACCCCGGCACACAATGTTCCCGCTGTGGCTGCTGCCTTCCGGCTCTGACCAGGTTCACGGGTAATCGTTGCGGGGGGACCGATGGGGTCACCATAACGACGCTCGC
>Ga0209913_1001354_pt1 | contig 13919 bp, 22 predicted proteins | sample PersoiDNA2013203_FD_185805 | JGI IMG/M metagenome (GOLD analysis project Ga0209913, IMG submission 185805) | Permafrost soil microbial communities from the Arctic, to analyse light accelerated degradation of dissolved organic matter (DOM) -... | ecosystem: Environmental > Terrestrial > Soil >... | reverse complement strand
CTTGTTTCTAGTGAACTTTCTGCATCCTTTGATGTGCCAAAGGGTGTTGGCTTCTTGACTCATTGTCTTCATTCAAATAGTTGTTTGGCAAGCGTAGCGCGTCAGGCCGTAGGCACTACCCTTGTGGCCCATTACGAGCGCGTGACTTTCTAAGGCGCATGAATGCTAGAGATTCAGGCCATCCACCCCGCCGCTGTCCCCGCAGAGCACCCCTTAGACCGATAGGCAACTGAAGGCACTTGAGGGCACTTCCCCATGAGCAATCTGACCACTCCCGAACGTATCGAACAACGCGTTAGACGATCCAACGGATCGTCTTCCTGCGGTCTGACTTCGCGGGTTTGGGGAGCTATGCGCCAGTGGGCCGCGCCTTGCGGTTGATGGTCAAGAAAGGCGTTCTTGCGAAGGTTGGCTATGGAATTTACGTCAAGGCTCGTCCATCGGTGCTGACGGGCAATCCGGTCCCGTGCGCGAGATTGATGGACATCGCGCTCGAAGTCATGGCAAGGCTTGGGGTCGAGGCGGACGTGGGCAAGGCGATGCGGAATCATCGCGATGGCCTCTCGACCCAAGTCCCAATGGCCGCCGTCATCGACACTGGAAACTCCCGCGTTAGCCGGAAAATCACAGTTGGCATGCGCACCATCATCTATGAGTGCGACTTACATGGAAGGGCTCGTTAGCCTGCCCTTCCGCGAAATCGTGGATTTCGGATTAACGAGGAAGCGTCCTGTCGCGGCACTCAGGCAATGCCAGCATCGCCACGGCGGCAATCGCGCTGGTCAGAGCGACATACCATGCAGGCGCGGCAGGGTCACCCGTCGCGTCGATGAGCCATGTAACGACAAACTGGGTGGTTCCGCCGAACAGCGCGACGCCAGTCGCATAGGCTATGGAGGAGCCCAAGGCGCGCAGATTGCGTGGCAACAGTTCCAAAATCGTCACCAACGCCGCCGCATTGCTGATTGAGTTCAACGCGGCAAGCATCGCGCTCACGCCGAGCAGGGCCGCTGTGCTCCTTTGCTCGATCAGGAACATGAAGGCAGGGTAGACGAGCAGCACCGAAAGCCCGCGCGGGATGAGCATCACGGCCCTGCGCCCGAAGCGGTCGCTGAGCCATCCACCCAGAAGTGAGAAGACCAGGATGGTGACGCCGACAACGATGGCCGAAGCCATGGCGACGGCTGGTGAGAGCTTCAACACGACGATGGCATAGGTCGTCATGTAGCTGCCGACGTAGGTGGACACGGTGCCGCCGAGTATCAGCAGCAGGAACAGGGCGAGAAGCCTGCTATGCGGGCGTAGTTTCGAGGGAGCGGCCTCGTTGTCGGCTTCGTGCCCATGCCCGAGCGTTTCAGGCATGGAGCGTCGCAGAATGACGGCAATCGGAATCATCAACAGGCCAAAGGCGAAGGGCAAGCGCCAACCCCATGCTTGAAGCTCGTCCGGTGTCAGCAAGCTGACCAAGGCTACGCCGAAACCTCCCGCCATGATCGAGGCGATGCCTTGGCTTGCGAATTGCCAACTGCTGTAAAAGCCGCGCCGACCCGGCGGCGCAATCTCCAAGAGGAAGGCGCTTGCGGGTCCGAATTCGCCGCCGTAGGCCAAGCCCTGCACCAACCGGCAAACGACGATGATCACAGGCGCCGCCATGCCGATGGTCTCAAACGTGGGCGTCAGCGCGAGCCCCAGCGTGCTCAGCGTGATGAGGCCCATGGACAGGAGCAAGGCAGGCTTGCGGCCTGCGCGGTCGGCATAGGCGCCCATCAGGATCGCGCCAATCGGGCGTGAAGCGAACCCCACGCCGAATGCCGCCAGTGTCAGCAGAAGGCTGGTCAACGGGGTAGAGGCCGGGAAGAAGGCCTTGCCGATGTAGACGGCAAAAAAAACATACGTGAGGAAGTCAAAAAGCTCGAGTGCGTTTCCGGCGACTGCGGCGGCGACGGCTTTGCAAGAGGCGCGAGCGGTCATGGTCGCAATCGTGGAATCGGCGATGCCGCGCGTCGCCTGCGCGCCCATCATGGCGGATGGCATGCTTGCGCTCATGGCTCTATGTGACGCTGCGAAGGATGCTGGGCGACATGCCGCAGGAGGCACGGAATGCGCGTGACATATGGGCTTGATCCGAAAAGCCCTCATCCAAGGCAATGGTCGTCAAGCTCTCCGTTGACCGCAGCCGACTCGTCGCGCGGATGAGCCGCGTAGCCGTGCGCAACGCTTCGGCAGTGAGCCCCTCTTCGCGCAGGCGCCGCTCCAGCGTCCGCTGATGGCAGCCAAGTTTGCGCGCCACATCGGCCACCGGAATGTAGCCTTCGCGCTCAAAAACCAAAGCCACCTCCCCAGCGGCAGAAGCCACCACGCCAAGATAGCAAGCGATATCCACCAAGCTAAAAATCTTCGGCACCAAGTGCTCCCGTTCGTTGCGTTGGACCGTGCTAATCAAAGAGTCCAAGACCATAAGGGTGCCAATCCGGCAAGGCGCGGGGTCTTCGTCCGTCGCCAGCAAGTCGCGCTTGGTGACACTTTGGGAATCGTTCGCGCTGCGCGGCCCCACGGACGAGACGGTCGTGCGCACGGCAAGCCCGGCGTTGGCGTTGAATGTGTTGTAGGCATGGACCGCCTTCGCCAACTGGTTCACGGTTCGGACCATTTGGACGGCGGGATTGAGGTCTGTCGCCATCCAGTCCCGAACCAAGCACTCGATCTCGCCTTCACCCGCCCGCTCTCGCGTCCGAGTGCGCCCGGCAACGATGTAGCGCGAATAGGGCAAGAAACCATTGATGGCGTGCGCGACGGACGAGGCAAAGCGCGAGCGCGGCGTCCAGCCGGACGCCCCCTCCAGTGCATTGACGACCAAATGATAGGCAAGTCCGCTCACGTTTTATTCTCCCATGGGTGCCCCATTTCGCCCACTGACAGCATGAGCATGGCGCGACGCGCTGACGATTTGAATAATTATTCGTCTAGGCGTCATCATAGCGCGGGGCCGCGAGTAGAACGGCAATGGGCGCGATCACCCGGTCAAAACGTGGGAGCGGGATTGGGATCAGGAACAATGCTCGGGTCGTTGAGCGACGAATGATCGATGGTTCCATAGCGCTCTGCGACCTCCTTGTCGGCGGGGCCGACAGGGAACGCGGATTCGGCACGAGTCGAAGACGGTGTGGCAACCGGGCCGACGAATAAAAAGACCGACGCTCCGGCGAGTGTGCAAGCTGCGAGGATAGCCGCAACCAATATCACATGGCCCGCCTTGTCGGCGCTGCGTATAGCGTCATTGGAATTTTGAAGCTTCATAGTAGGTCCTCTTGGCTGCATTTTTTGACATCGAAATCGAGGCGTGGGGCATGGGCCGTTAAGGCGAGCAGATATACCCTTCGCCCACATAGCCGCATGGGGCGAACTCGACAGAGTCGACGGGTGGCGAAGACGTGGCCGTCAAGCTGGCCGGAGTGTCCGTATTTCTATTGGCGGCATGAGCCTGCGCGAAACCCGGCCACTCAAAAGCGCCGAAGGCGACTAATTCCAGGCACACGACGGTGGCGACGTATGCGGTGAGCTTTTTCATGTTTCCCCCTTGATGTTCAGATGGGGGGATTTTTCCCAACAAAAATTGTTATGAATTGAATCTATGCGACAGCCACCAAATTGACACTGTTTCCATTGCGGAGACGGTATCTTTGTTTCTTTTTTGTTTTGTGTCGCATCGATTCAATTCAACATTTTTCAGCTCACTTACATTGCCTATCCAAGTCGTTCAGGACATAAATTTGATCCGGTGTGAATCTGGATATCCAAGAATTGACGACGGGTAGTTCGTATGCGGTGGGACGGCAACTGAAGTTGTCACCCTAACCTTTGGGAGTTCTTCTTGAAAAACGACATAAATTTCACGGCATCTGAGGTAGGCCTGGTAAAACATGGGCTGTCACCTGTCAATTCGCGACTCGACCCCTTCACGATTGCGCTCTTCACTGTCTTTATCGTTGGCGGAATTTCGCTGTTTCTAGTTCGTCCCGCCGCATCTGGTGAAAGCGTCACCGTGCGCTGCGAAAAATCTGCTGTCAGTGCCGCCGGTAATAAGACGAATTTTCGAAAAGAAAGAAAACTGGCTTTTGAGCGATGCATGGATGAATCCCTTCAATTCATATCCCAACCGGCCAGTTCAAAATAATCACCAACAAAGTGAGGCTAGTTCCGGCGCACAAACTTTGACGCTGGATCGATTTTTTTTTGGCTGTCGCATAGATTCAAGCCAATGCCTTTCTATCCACCTATATTTGCGCGCAAAGTCGTATGCGACACGAACTCGGGCGATCCTCGGTGAGGTCGGATTTCTATGACAGGAGCAATCGCAATAACTCAGCCATGAAAATCCAACATGACGCTGAACACCAAATGAAAAAGGGAGATAGACATGGGGTTTTTGTGGACAGTTACTGGCTTATGGGCGTTACTGGTTTCCTTTGGAATTTCCGAGGCATTTCATATGGGAGGTCTTTTTGGTCTCACTGTGATGCTAGTTGGATGGGGTCCACTGGGCTTGATGATATGGTTCGTTCTCAACAGGGCGACCAAGCGCGAAGCCGCGCATGCGGCGATGCTCAATGAGGCGGGCGTTCAACCCTCGTCGGGTTGCGACCATACAGAGAAAGGCGCGGGGATTGCCATCAACAAGCAAGCGAAGACCTTGACGATGTTGATCAATGGATTTTGGAAGACATACCCTTACGCCGACGTCAGAGGGTGGGAAACCCGCAAAGAGCGCGCGTGAGAAGTGGTCGGCGTCGGCTTAGCAGCAGGCACCGCCGCCTTGGGCGCAAACGTGCGAGCTGAAAGAGCAGCGGCAGCCAATACGGGTTTGTTCGTGACCGTCAAAGACGTGGAGAACCCCAAGTGGCGCATCGAAATGCGTGACGATGGAATCCAGGCGCGCTGGATGGAAATCCTGACCCAGGACCTTGAATGCTATAGTGTCCCAACTGACTTGGGTGCTTCTTCAACCAAAAGCCTTATAACGGCCGGCATCAAGAATCAATAACCAGGTGAGGAAAGTTCGCTTGAGGCAATCGAAGACATGGCTCGGAGAGCACTTGCAATCGGGCAACCGTCAAATCGTTGTCGGACTGGTAGGTGCACTGCTGGTTTGTCTTTGGAGTTTCGTCGGGTTTTGGTCCTGGTGGGAGCGCAGTAGCATCATCTCCTCCAATACGTTGAACTTGGAGCAATTGACCACAGCTGTGCAAGAACAGACAAAAGGCCTTTTCAAACAGGCCGAAACTTCACTCGTGGTGGCCAATCACTGGATGGCGGCACATCCTGCTGACGACCCTGGCAAGGCTCCTGAATTCATTGACTTGGTCGAACGGCTTCGAAAGACGTCTGACGGCTTGCTGGATATTCGCATGGTCACCCGAAGCGGGGGCTTGCGCTACATCCCAGACCGTGGGCAGACCAATCACACCAATGTGGCTGACCGCGACTATTTCCGAGCTCAGTTCGACGAAAAAACCCGTGGCTTATTTGTTGCCAATCCCCTGGTGAGCAGGGTTACAGGCAAATGGGGCATCCCCATATCCATCCCTGTGGACAAGGCCGGCGGCGACGTCGCTGTGCTCTTTGTTGCCATTGCACTCGATGGAATTTCTGGCTCGTTTGAATCGGAGCGAATCAAGCCTTCTGGCACGGTTGATATCAGCCGGATGGATGGGACCTTCCTTTTCCGTAGTCCCATGGATGGAAAAGTCATTGGTAGCTCTATCGCTCAGAGCACAGCTTGGACCCAGCATCTGGGGGTATCACCCAAGGGGGTTTACCAGTCCGAGCGGAGCCCGGTCGATGGCAAACCGCGCTTGGTCTCATTCGCTCGGGTGCCAGACTACCCTTTGGTTGTTTCAGTAACGGCTGCCGTTGACGATGTACTTGAACCTTGGCGAATTCAAAGCTTCAACCTGGCAATGGTGGCTGTTGTCGTTTCGTTATTCGGCGTGCTACTGGGTTCCAGACTGATGCGTGCCATGACGTCGGAAGAAAAGAGTCGGCGCGAATTGGAACACCTGATGCTGACCGACCCGCTTACGGGCGTAGGCAATCGGCGGATGCTGAGGCTTCAGTTGGACGAAGAAATTCTCCGTGCACAACGTTACAGCCGCGCATTGACCGCTGTGTTCTTTGACTTGGACCATTTCAAGCGGGTCAACGATACATACGGTCATAAAGTGGGAGATTCGGTCCTCACCCGCGTAGCAGAGAGTCTTAGCTCCAACCTACGGCAGAGCGACCATATCGGGCGTTTTGGCGGCGAGGAATTTGTTGTCCTGTTGACCGAAACAGGCATTGAAGAGGCGATGAGGTTGGTGGAGCGAATGCGCGCCGCTGTGGCTGCAATTCAAATGCCGGAGATGCAAGGCCAAATCACCATCAGCGCGGGCTTGGCGCAGTGGAGACCCGGAGAAAGCGGCGACATGCTGCTTCACAGGAGTGACCGAGCACTCTATCGAGCCAAGGAATCTGGTCGCAACCGCTCTCATACAGACCAAGATACTTGACTTGGCTCCAATCGCCTTCATGGCAATTGAGGCGGCGGACGCTAGTCAATGTGTGCGGTCTCAAGGGCGGATTTATTCATTGACCAAAGCTCAGAAGACATCAGTTGTTTGTTCGTCAGAAATAGTCAATCGTGAGGACTGAGTTCAGGCATGCCTCATCACCCAGCGTGAACTTCCGCGCAGTGCTGAATTTCGATGGTCGCAGCATAATTTCTTCAAGTTATGAAAGCCAACCGCAAACCTTGCCCGGCCTCGGCTCAAGTCGGTGGTCATACGGTTCATGGCGTTGAAGCAACTTGACTTCATTCAACGCCTCGAAAAGCTTAAGGTGTCAGCACCCGAATTTGCAGCAAGCGACGAGTGTCGTTGGTCGCTTCGCTGCTGTATAGCCCGCGCTGTGGGCTGCTGCCAGTTGAGGCAATCGTGACCCATTGCCCCAAAGGGGCGCTGACCGTTGTGGCAGCCTGGCTGCGTGATTGTTCTGGCAGTTCCTCGCCAACTCTGGCCTCAATGCTGGCAGATTGCACTTCGATGTCAACCGTCACTGACTGCTTCGCACCGGGCCAGCGCGGATGCACCTTGATGCTCTGACCAGCGTCCATCCAAGTAACGGCATTGGTAACCCCGCCACTGTTGCTGCTGGCGGCCGCTCCAGAAGCCGCCAGCGTGGCGCTCTATGCCGTCACCGACTGAACCCAATGCATTGGGATGGACGTGCCCATGCGCAGACTGGCCTTCTCGCCATTGCGCACCTGGACCTGCTGCGGCGCTAGCAGCGGATGGTGCGCTTGCGTGCTGACCGCGTAGCCCGAGCCCTCCCCCTCTTCCACCTGCAGCAATTCAATCGTCAGGTCGCGCTTGGGTAACTCGGCCATCGCGGGCAGCGCCGAAAGCAACAACATTGTGGCAAGGGCAAAATAGCTCAGGGGAAGATGTTTCATGATGAGCTCTATTGTTCCATTCTTGGATAGACCTGCCAAGTCAAGACCGACCCAGCACTTGCCACTCCATACCCGTCATCGCTCAGTTGGCCATCATGAGACTTTGTGCTCAAATCGCTTTTAGTCAACCACCGGGCTCGGATTTCAAATGGCTTCCATTTCATCAATTGCACTCTCGGGCATAAACGCTGCTCAGACATCCCTGAATTCGTCTGCTCACAATATTGCCAATCTGAACACAAGCGGCTTTCGCCGGCAGGAAGTGGTTCAAAACGCCCAAGCGGGTGGCGGGGTTTCCACATCATTAACCAAGGCAAGCGCGGAAGGGTCAGCACTGGAGGCGGATGTCGTCGCGCAGCTCCAGGCCAAAAATTCGTTTCTGGCCAACCTTGCGGTGTTCAAAACAAGCAACAAGATGGCGGGTGCGCTTCTGGACAAGACGGTTTGACAAGCCTTGGCTGTGAAGTGCGGTAGACGTGACGGCTTGGAACCAACCGCATGATTAGCGCCTACCCTTCCGAGCGTGCCCATCTTAATTTCTTCGTAAAGCGTCACAAGCAGGTTTCACGCCGTACTTAACGCCACCTGGATTCCAGAGTTCATTCCAATGAAGATTGATATCGACAAACTGAACGAGGCGGAACTCATTGACCTCAACAACCGGGTGGTCGCGCGCCTGAAATTCCTAAGTGAAATGCGTGCCCACGCACATATGCTCGATTTCAGCATCGGTGAGAAGGTTTCCTTCCAACCTGAGGGTCACCCCCTGCTGAGTGGCATCATCGCCAAATACAACCGCAAGTCAGTCACGGTCATCACGGAGAACGGGCAGCAATGGCGAGTTGCGCCAATGTTCCTGCGAAAGGCCGGACCACAAGGAGCCTCGAATCCGGTTTCAGCGCAAGTCATCAACCTGCCAAGGAAATAGGAACGCTTGAGCAAGATGATGTCTAACCGTTTCACTGAGTCTGCAGACCACGAAAATGTGCGCGCTATCGCACTTTGACCGCCTTGTGATGTCGTTACGTCGGTTAACACCGGCGCAACTGGAAGAGCTAAAGCAGCAAGTTGGTGAGCAGGACGGGCTCAAGGAGTTCAAGGCTTTGGTCGGGCAGCGGCACGAGGCTACCCCGCGGGGTTACGGCCTACACAATTTGCGCATAAAGTCCACGCCAATCTGAAGATTTCATGAATACCCAAAAGACAAACCACACCGCCTACTTGCTGTTCGCAACCTTCTTTATCGTTGTGGCCGTAGTCATCCTGAAAACGTTCCTGTTCGGCCTGCTCTGGGGTGCCGTGATGGCTGTGTCGATTTGGCCTCTGTACGAGAGAACAACGGGTAGCTCTGGACTCTTGGGCAAGTTGCCTGCCGGACTGAGCGCAAGCCTTATGTCAGGCCTGTTTGCCTTAGTTTTCCTGGGCCCGATGGCAGACGGCATTTACGAACTAGCGAGTGCGTACTCCGCCGGCTCCAGCTATCTGACACAGAACAGTGTGCAGGGGGTTGTGGCCCCGCCCTCTTTTATTCAGCACCTGCCATTTGGTGACAAGGTAGCAAAATTTTGGGTGGACAACATTGGCAGCAGTTCCGGACTGGTTGACGTGCTGAACAAGCTGAGCAACGGCAAGCTGCTTGCCTTCGTGCCGCTTCTGTGGGGCCAGGTGATGGACAAGATGCTGACGTCCATTGTCATGCTCGTGTCTTTTTACTTCATGCTAAAGCACGGCCGCACGGTCAAGTCTCGGTACACGGCCGTGCTGGTGCATTGGGTCGGCGAGAGAAGCGTTCGCTACATCAACTCGGCCATTGAGGCGCTTCGCGGCACCATTAACGGAGTTGTACTCGTAGGCGCCGTAGAGGGTATGTTGCTGGCAGTTCCCTTGGTGATGGGAGGGGTCACCGCGGGCCTGCTCATCGGGCTCGCCGCCGGCTTGTTGGGGGTCATTCCGCTTCTAATGCCGCTGTTGATGCTACCTTGCTTGGGGTATCTGTACCTGGCAGGCCAAACCACATGGGCCGTCGCTGGGGCGATTGACCTCGCATTGGTGTGGTTCGTATTCGAGAATGTGGTGAAGCCGCAGGTCATTGGTCACAAGGTACGCATCAACACCTACCTCATACTGATGTCTATGGTCGGAGGCGTGCAGCTGGTGGGCCTGGTGGGTCTATTTCTGGGTCCTGCGTTCGTGGCAGTCGCGTTGGGCATGTTGAAGGACCTGGCGCTGGTCGAGGATGACCTGCCCGGTGCTGGTTAGGGCCAGCGGGCGGGGCGTTGACTGAATCAGAAGTCAGGCGTCGCAGTTTCGGGCTTTGATTGAGCTTGACCCGGCAGGCATGGTGGAGCCCTGAGCTGAATTTACCCGTCTCGACGTGCAGTTCATGATAGGAAAGTCTGGGGGCAAGGGTCACATGAAAGAGATTAGATTGGCTTGGTCCATCGTCGGTCGCCTGGGGCTCAATGACGAACCTATAAATGGCGGCCTATGGCACCCGGACAACTCGGAAAACCGCGCGACGCTGGAAACAGTCGCCGAGGCAGGAAATGAGACCTACGGTCCGGACACGCATTGGATTGAAGAACGCGAGGCCTGAGCCAGTCGCACGTCTAGCAAAATACCGCTTCGGCGTCTTCTTATCTCTGAGATTGTTTTGGCAGAATTGGCTCGACCGGCGGCAATACTTGTTGCAACTCAGGAGCGAAAACACTGGCAAAGTCTATTCGTCTTTAACTCCGGTTGGCTCGGGGCACTGTGATGATAGGCACCTATCGAACACACGGACGGTCAGCATGCGATGGGGGCCCCGCCCAAGACAGTTACGCGTCGTACGACAATGGAATCTGCCAACAACGGATAGCGGACATTGCACATGAATCTTTGGGTTGTTTACTGTGACGGCAGCGCCATGCCCAACCCTGGTCGTATCGGCCTTGGAGCGGTGTTCATTGAGCCTGATGGTACGCGCCACACTCTTTCACAAGCGGCGCGGGAGAACGGCTGCAACAATGAAGCAGAGCTAAGAGCTCTGCTGGCGACGCTTCAGGAACTGAAGAGACGTGGGGCGGGCACGCTTCTCATACACTGCGACAACAGTGTCGTTGTCGAACAGGTCGGCGGCGGTACAGCAAAGCCGATTGCCCGGCTAGCTTCCTTGTTTGATGAAGCACGAGCACTGCTCAATTCGTTCGACCAAGCAAACCTGGTGTGGATACCGCGCCATCGCAACAGCGAAGCTGATGCACTCGCTCGTGCTGCATTGGGGATTACTGAAAGGCGCGTTGTCAAAACATCCAAGAAGTGGCGTTAGTTCCAGACGAGCTGAGGCTACAGCCGACCAAGAGCGGGCGTTCGCTCAAGGCTACTTGGCCGACTTCTGCCTGACGTCTCACCAAAGCGCCGAGCCCTGCATATCCATCAACCGCCTGCGCTGTCGATCGCGCAACCATACTCCCACAACCCAAGCGACCACAATAACGCCCAGTCCTGCGCCTACCATGACTCCTGTGGAAACCCAAGCCCTAGTCGCGCCGGACGTCCACAGTTTAGCCGCCCCCAGCGCAGCAGCCAATACGATAATTGCGGTTGCGACCCTCATCCCTGAACGTGCTTTCTATATTTCACTGATGAACACGATAATCGCAGGCGTCACCCTTACACATTCTTGTTTTTCAGTGAGGTTGCTTGCGAAGGGCGTCAATGCACTTGCGCGCAAGTGCTTGCAGCGCCAGAGACTGGGCGGCACCCACGGGTGCGTATCCGAAGCCAAGGACCAAATCGTTGGGGTCGCGGGCCGGCCAGGTAGGACAGACGCGAAAGAAAATCACGAAGTCTTCTGCTTTGACCAGGTAACACTCTCGGCGCGCGTCCACGAGCGAGCTTGGCCCGGCAACTTGCCAGCACCTCGCAGTTTTGCGGAACCGTGCCTTGGGGCAACTTGAGAACCTCGAACGAACCGCCTTTGTCAGGGCGACAGCCACTGACTATCGTTATGAAAGTGCAATGACCGGCCAGTAGCACCAAGGCAGGCATTAACGAACAGTATCTATGCGACGCTAACCGTTAATGCCGATGCAGCCATTGTTTATGGGTAACTTTTTAGGGCCGGCGGGCGGAATCCTTGACGGTTTCTTTAACGTCCCCAAACCTCTTTTCCGCTTTGCCTTCGGCCTGTTTCAGCAAACCCTTCGCTTGCTGTTCCTTGTTTCCAACCAACTTCCCGGCTTGCTCTTGCGTTTTTCCGGCGATGTCCTTGAAAGTGCCCTTGACTTGGTCTTTGTTCATTACTGTTTCTCCTTGAAAGAATTTGAACGGATTACTGTGAATTCGAGCCATTTGATGACTCGCGGTTGAGGTTAGGGAACTATCAAGAATTCATCTGTACGCTTGCACACGTAGACATCGACCGGGTCAATCGGACAATGAAATTGAAGTCCGCCTCTGGGTTGAGATGCGGATGTTCGGCCTTGGCCGAAAGCTCCATTTGTTACGTCGGACACGACCGCCCGCGTTCGCTGAATTTTGACTGCCGTCAAACTGGCGCCAATGACCGGGAGGGGCGCCGGTCCGATTGTCGCCACGCGACCAAAGTCCGACAACCATTCGACAGCGACGCTCAGATTCCCATCCTCCGAATGTGCGTGAGCGCACAGATGAGTAGCTCTTGTCGGACCTACCATGCGCCAAGGAAAACGAACTGACCCGGTTTACCTGTTGCAACTGTCAGCGCGCGACTTCTTGGTCAATGAAGCGGTGGCTACGTCTTACGAATTCCGCCAATTTCGCGCAAGCGGGACCCTTTGAGTTGAGTCGTCCCAACCTGAGACTGCAGCGTCTTTTCAATGCCCGAAGGTCCCAAAGTTAATCGAATGAAGGAAATAGAAATGAACATCACAACCACGCGTCGCCGCTTCATTGAAATCGCGCCTACAGCTGGCGTCGCGCTGTTCGCCGCCTGCTCGGCAGTCATCGAGTCCACCTACGCTGCCACCGCGCCGGTGACGGGCGTCGCCGCGCTGGTCGGCGAGAAGGATGCTCAAGCCGTTGCGCTCGGGTACGTGGATGACGCCATCCGGGTCGACAAGGTCAAGTTCAAGGCCTACATCGCCGGCAGCCAGTGCAGCGGGTGTGCCCTGTACTTGGGCAAGGCTGGTGATTCAGCGGGGGGCTGCCCGGTTTTCCAAGGCAAGAACGTGACGGCCAAAGGCTGGTGCAGTGCCTGGGCCAAAAAGGCCTGACCGAAGTTGACCAGGTCCCCTGCAGAGTGGCCTGTACTGGCCAAGGCAGCAGCCTCCAAATTGCATGCAATTCTTCTCGGAAGAATCATCAGTAAACCTTGTGTCCGATGTCCTGTGAAAAACTCTTTCAAGAGGACCAATGTTTGCCTTTGGTTGACATTTCTCAACCCCGCATTTATGTGCGGCCCTGACACTGTAAATCCGTCGGTTCGAGAGCTATGAAATTCGAGGGTGTTTGGATAAAACAAAACGTTAAGAGTAGAGTCAATGAACGTGAACGAAAAGATAGAAATCCATACATCGGTTCAGCCGGCGCTTCAAGGTCCAGAAATTCCGATTGAACAACTGGTTGCCGAGGGGTACCAGTCGGCACCACCGGTCACAAAGAGTCACATGCTTTCACAATTGATTGGAAAAGTGTTTGAGATTGCACCGGCAGTCGAGAAAAGACGCTTGATAGAGCGATTAATGAGACCATTGGGATTTCTTTCCCTGGTTGCCATTGCCAACGGAGTCTTTGTAGGCATCCGCCTTCGAGGTGCGTCGCCTGGTTTACGGGTAGGCATTGATGAGACACAGAAAGTTCAAACTGGTGATGTGATTGCTCTGGCCAATTGCATCCAGCAAGTCAGCATGCAAGCTGTCCATGGCTTGGCGCAAATCATCACCACGTCGCCGACATTGGCAAGCTCTGCCGCTGCGATACTTTTGGTCCAAATTTTGTCAAAACAAGCCAAAACGCAACGAGTCGACGATTTCCGGAAATAGTTGTCTACGAGTCAGTTCGATGAAATGACTATCGGCACCGTCGGTTTTTGGAGCTGGCCTGACCGGCGCGTCTCGCTGCAATTTTGACTGTCCCCGGACTGGCGCCAATGACCGCTTTGGGCACGATGCGGGTATCCATCGGAAAAATCTGACCGTCAGGTATGTGTCTATGGCTGTCGGTCGCAGTGGATCAATGATGTTTTCCAAACGAATACCGGCTTCAGACACCTATGGAGAGCTTTACATAGCAGTCTGTCCCGGCGTTGAATGCCATCGACGGATTAGGTCCCAACTGGCCGCCCGCACTTTAAGCAAACGGATTCTTGACCGTCCCGGTCACCTTCAGCTCGACCGTCTCCGGTAGCTGCTTCTCTGCCTCAAGCGCCATCACGACACGCCCAATGAGCGCTCGCAGCTCTTTGGCC
>Ga0209913_1001352_pt1 | contig 13929 bp, 15 predicted proteins | sample PersoiDNA2013203_FD_185805 | JGI IMG/M metagenome (GOLD analysis project Ga0209913, IMG submission 185805) | Permafrost soil microbial communities from the Arctic, to analyse light accelerated degradation of dissolved organic matter (DOM) -... | ecosystem: Environmental > Terrestrial > Soil >... | reverse complement strand
ATGACGGCACTGCTTGCGCCCTTCGGTCTGGCAGGCCATGCCCTCAACGGCACACGGCCTGCCCCGGCCGCGCCGCGCGAAGGTGCAGCCGCCGCCCAGGATCTGCCTCCGCTGGACGTGCAGTCGCACACCTTCGAGGCCAGCCCAGGCGCGCCCGTTGAAGGCCCTGCGGCGCAAGGTGCCGATGAGGCCGCTTCAAGTGCAGAGGCAGCATTGCCCCCCCTGGATACGAATCAGGCCTTCAGCCAGCCAGCCGAGGGCGCGCCCGAGCCGGCCGCACCGGTGCCCGCGCCCGCGATCAAGCCATCTGAAGCCCTGGGCCTCAATCCCGCAGACGGCGTGCTCTCTCGCAGCGCTGCCGCCCATGTGGATGCAGAGCAGCAGCGGGCAATCGACGCGCTCAAATCTGAGCCGGTTGCCGAGCCTCTGCCGGCCACTCCGCTTGAAAGCGCAATCGAGCCTGCTGGCATCGCCCCGGGCCCGGTCGATGTCCAGGCCCAGGATCTGGTCCAGCCGGATCAGGCTATGGATGACATGGAGGCCCAGGCGGCACAGGCCGCGCGCCGGGCTCGTGTCGATATCGCCCTGGGCGCGGCCACCCGCAAGGGGCTGGCGTGGGGCCGCTTCTCGGATGCGACCGGCACCCTTGGCGTGCCACGGGCAGAGATGCCGCAGATCAAGGCCGAACACCGTGGCGCAATGGTTAATTTCCTGAAGGCCCGCGGTGTGGACGCCACCCAGCAAGAAATGCCGGCCGACGAACTCAAGCCGACACAGGCCGAGTTCTCGAGCGCCAAGGTCAAGGCCGCCCTGGGTTTCGGCGGGGCCGACCGCTCCATTCTGGTGTCGTCTGATGGTCATGTGCTGGACGGCCACCACCAGTGGCTGGCCAAGCTCGCCAGCGATGAGCCCGTGAAGGTCATTCGACTGAACGCGCCGATTGCGGAGTTGCTGCCCCTGGCCAAGGAGTTCCCGAGCTCGACCACCGCCAAGGGGGCGCCCACTGTTGCCCAGACTGCCCCGCCGGCCCAGGCCGCCCCGGGTGAAACCACACCCGCCAGCTCGCTGGATGACTTCGTGGGCCAGATGCCCAAGGGCCGCCAGTCCATGGTGAAGGGCTTCCTCAATGAGCCCGTGACGAATGGCACCCGCACCCTGACTCGCGCCGGCCTGGTTCACGAGCAGATCGCTGATGGCGCCCGAGTGGAAAGCCTGGGCACCGAATCCGCCCTGGTGCTGCCCGACGGCCGCCAGATCGGCCAGCAGGTCCTGGGCAAGGTGGGCATGGATTACGCCCGCCACTTGGCGGCTAAGGCCACGGCCACCCAGCAGGAAGCCGCGCGACCCATCACCCCCCCCACCAACCTCACGGAGCAAAGCCATGGCCTTGAAGCCACTGAAACCCAGCAAGCAGAAGCGCAACGACCGCAAGAAGCAACCGCAGGCACCACTGCCGCTGCCGACACCGGAGCGGTAACGTCGGGCCGGCTGGATTCCGAAGCCGTTGGCGCCCTGAACAACGCGATGGAGCGCAAGGCCCAAGCTTGGCAGCGCTTGAAGACCCTTCGTGCTCAGGTCAAAGGTGGTCGCACTGATCTGAGGGTGGATCTCATCAAGGCCGAGGCCGCTCATCGGGATGAAATTGGGTATGTGAAGGCAGCCCAGCAGAAGGTCGCCATGGAAGCGGTCAAAGCAGGACTCACCGCCAAGCAGGCCGCGGCCCAATTCAGTCGGCCCATGACGCCCGATGAGGCAACGGCCTTCCTGGCCGCTCTGGCCAAGATCCAGGCCCCACCGGCCATGTCCACCATCGAGAGCCTGCGCGCCGCCGTGCGGGAGGTCACTGGCATCACCGGGAAACTCCCCAATGGGCTGGGCAGAGTGGTGGCCACCAATGCCGCCAAAATCAAATCCCAATGGCAGCCCATGATCGGGATGCAGGCCTCGATCGACGAGAACGAGGATCAAGGCAAGGCGCTGGCCTTCTACGACCCGAAGACCAAGACCGTATTCCTCATTGCCGACCACATCCGGGCCGGGACCGAAAAGGCCGTGCTGGTGCACGAGTTGCTTCATAAATGGGGCAAGCCAGTGCTCGGCCAGGTCGGCTGGGACCAGATCCACGGCGAGATCAAGAACTGGGAAAACGCAGCCGCCGGCAGCGCAGAAGCCGAGATCTACTCGATGGCCCGCAACCGCGTGGAATCCTCCGCCGGCCCTGGCGGCCTGACCCAGGCCTACACCACTGAAGAACTGTTCCCGTACGCTGTCCAGACCGCGATCGAGATGGGGATCAAGCCCAATGCCATGGCGCGCGAGGGCACCGTCTCGAAGTGGCTGTTCAAGGTCCGCAAGATGCTGCAGGACGTGTGGTCCAGGGTCACCGGCAAGCCGGGCACCATGACCGCCCAGCAGATGGTGGATCTGGCCTTCGGCATTGCGAGTGCTGAGAACCCCGAGTTCTGGGCCGGCCAGCCGAAGCCGGAATCTGGTGAGCAGATCTCATTCAGCCGAGGCCCATCCTCCTGGGTGGACCAGAAGCTCAACGCCCGACCCGAAACCATCGTCGGCGACAACGGCCGGCAATACACCGCCGCCCAGCTGCAGGCGATGCGCAACGTCGGGATGCAGGTTCAAGAGCCATCCCTGGCGGAACGTGCCAAGGCCCTGTATCAGGACGCCGGCAAGAAGCTCGCCCAGGGCATCGTCGACCAGTTCGCCCCGGTGAAGGATCTCGACCAGAAGGCCTATCTGCTGCTGCGCCTGAGCAAGGGCGCGACCGGCGCCTTTGAGTCCTTCCTGCGTGGGGGGCTGCTCAAACTGTCGAATGGGGTCTACGACTTCGACGAGAAGAACAAGGGCGGCGTCGTCGATCGCCTGCTGATGCCCCTGGGCGGTGAGCATCACGACTTCTTCCGCTGGGTGGCGGCCAACCGGGCAGAGCGCCTGATGGCCGAGGGCAAAGAAAACCTGTTCACGGCCACCGACATCCAGGCCCTGAAGACCCTGAGCGATGGGCAGACCTCCTTCGAATACGTCGTCCAGAACGGGATGCGCAAGGGCCAGACCACCCGCAACCGGGCCGAGATCTACCGCGACAGCCTGGCCACCTTCAACCAGTTCAACAAGAACATCCTGGACATGGCCGAGCAGTCGGGCCTGATCGATGGCAGCTCGCGCCACGTTTGGGAGTCTGAGTTTTACGTGCCGTTCTACCGGGTGGCCGACGATGTGGACGGCGGGGTGCGCGGCATGAACCTGAAGGGCGGGATGCTCCGGCAGCAGGCCTTCAAGGCGCTCAAGGGCGGAAAGGGAGCACTCAGCGCCGATCTGCTGGACAACACCCTGATGAACTGGGCCCACCTGCTGGACGCGAGCGCCAAGAACCGGGCGGCCAAGGCCACGCTTGAGGCGGCTGCCCGGATGGGCTCGGCCATCGAGGCGCCCGAGGACGCGGTGCGCGACATGGGCAAAAGCATGGGCATGAAGTCCGGCGCCGTGTGGTTCATGGACCAGGGCCAGAAGCGGCACTTCCTCGTTGAAGATCCCTTCCTGCTGACCGCCCTGAACTCGCTCGAGTACGCCGGCATGAAAAACCCCATGATGAACGCCATGGGTGCCTTCAAGCACGCGCTGACCGTGGGCGTGACCGCCTCGCCCTTCTTCAAGATCCGCAATCTGATCCGCGACAGCGTGCAGGTCATCGGCACCAGCCCCATCGGCTACAACCCGGCCGCCAACATCGCCCAGGGCTGGAAGCTGACCGATCCCAAGAGCGATGCGTATTTCCGTTTGCTGGCCGGCGGTGGAACCATCCACTTCGGCACCATGGTTGAAGGCTCCGAGGCCAAGCGACTGCAGCGCCTGGTCGAATCTGGCGTTGACCAGGCTTCTGTCCTGGACAGCGAGCACAAGGTGCAGGCCTTCTACCGGCGCTACGTGGCCCCGGGCATCGAGGCCTATAACGAGCTGGGCAACCGCGGTGAAGCCGTGAACCGGGCCGCCCTCTATGACCAGCTCATCAAGCAGGGCGTGGGCCACGATGAAGCGTCCCTGATGGCGCGCGACCTGATGGACTTCTCCATGCAGGGCAGCTTCACGTCGATCCGCTTTCTGACCCAGGTGGTGCCGTTCTTCAATGCCCGGATTCAGGGCCTGTACAAGCTGGGCAAGGCGGCCAAGGAAGACCCGGCCCGCTTCGGCGCTGTACTGGGCGCCACGGCCATGGTGTCACTGGGCCTGCTGGCCGCGTACTCGGATGATGACGATTGGAAGAAGCGCGAGGACTGGGACCGCAACAATTATTGGTGGTTCAAGTTCGGTGGCACGGCCTTCCGAATCCCCAAGCCCTTCGAAATCGGTGCAGTCGCTACCCTGGCCGAACGCGGCTTTGAGCTGGCCTTTGAAAAGGAAATGACCGGCACCAGGTTCCGCCAGCAAGTGCTGACCCTGATGGGCGATCAGCTGTCGATGAACCCGGTGCCCCAGCTGGTGAAGCCCATCCTCGATGTCTACGCCAACAAGGATTCGTTCTCCGGCCGGCCCATCGAAACCCTGGGCATGGACAAGCTCAAGCCCGAATACCGGTTCAACGACCGCACCTCCATGGCCGCCCGGGCCACCAGCACCGCGGCCAATGCCGTGACCGGGCTGATCGGCCTGGATGGCCCGTCGCCCGTGCAGGTCGACCACATGCTGCAGGGCTACTTCGGCTGGCTGGGTTCCTTCGTTGTGGGGGCTGCTGATGTCGTGGCCCGCCCGGCGACCGGCCAGAACGAGCGCGCCACACCGGATTACTGGAAGGCCCTCACGGGCTCGATGGCCAGCGATCTGCGGGACGCCCCCAGCCGGTACGTGTCGCAGATGTACACCCAGGCCAAGGAGCTGGAAGAGGCCTACGGCACCTGGCAGCACCTGCTCAAAGAGCGGAAGACCGCCGAGGCGGCCGAGTTCAGGGCAGACCACCAGGAAGAGCTGCAGCGGTACCGCAAGGTGGAGAACGTGAAGAAGATGGAGACCCGGCTGGGCCAGCAGATCCGCGCGGTGGAGCGCAGCGACATGGATTCAGACGCCAAGCGGGAGAAGATCCGCTCTCTGCGCGAGGCCCAGGATCGGGTGGCGCGCCTTCTGGTTCCGAGTTAGAACGGGGTGGCCGGCAGGAAGCTCTGCCCTTGGAACACCAGGGCAAAGATGTGCAGGATGACGGCGATGAAGATCGCCCAATAGACGATGACCTTGAGCATGTGTGCGGTCCCCGCGACAGGGCGGCTCTTTTAACTGTCAGTTGATCTCACGATACAGCGCGAATATTCGTTCAGCATAGCCGCGGCCGGTTTGATTTCGGATGCTATTCAGTGTATTTCGAACCGCGGTTGAGTAGACCTCCCCTTCGGGGCCGAAAACAGGTCCCTTGCGAGTTAGGCCCTGAAGTATCGAGGCAAGTTCATGCCGGGCGTGCTCTGGAATTTCGTGGTTATGAAGCTGTCTCAGGTAAAAGTGGGCGCCATGAAGGCGCTCTCTGACATCGCCTTCTCGGACGGCAAGGGCGTACACCGCAGCCTTCAGCTTTTCGGCATACCGGTTTGTATGGCCGTGGGTATCAGGAACAGTTGGAGGGTTTGCCATTGGGCACTCGATTTAGTTGAACGATGTCCAATCTCATCCGAAGCGTGCCAGTTTCGCAAGTCGTCAGGGTCCAGCTTTCGGAGGAGCTGCCTTGCGACAGAGCCTGAGCCCGTTATTAGTCTGTGAGAACTGGCCAGCCTGATCCTGCACCAAGCCGTGAACACCCGATGGCTTCTAGTCAGTTGCAGCGCCGTTCGCCTCGACGTGAACCTGCTCTTCCCCAGAGCTAAAACTGAGGCCGAATTTGTCACCAGAGATTTTCGGTCCGAAATGCGCCAAGGCTCAAAGTGCGTATTAGAATCGCGGGCTTTTCGTTTTGGCGCGCAAGTTATTAACGATGGAAAATTCTTTGAAATCAATCGCTTGACACGCGGTTTCAACAAGATATCCACAGAGGAATGACTTCCGATCACTCGCCGCGTCTGCTACATTTGATTTAACTCGACTGACGTGCACACACGCAGTGCCGGGCCAGCAAAACAAAAAAGCCACCAAACCCAAAGGGAATGGCGGCTTGGAGTTTTGCTTTTCTGCTGTGTTGTTCTTTCTTTCCACGGGCGGAACAACACAGTTTGTGTAACTTACAGCTCGCGATTGTAGCGTTATTAACGCCATCGCCAAGCTGTTCCTATGTACAGGAGCAAACCCTTGCAAGCAAACCTTGTAAAACTGGCTTATGAAGGCCACACCATCACCATCCGTGACGACGGCTGGTTCAACGCAACAGAAGCCGCTTCCAAGTTCGGACGCGAGCCGATCACATGGATTCGACAGCGCGAATCTGTTGAGTACATCGCCACACTCGCAAGCACTCTTGGCAAGTCTGACTTTCTGCCAGAGTTCAATAAAATCAATGAGTTAGACGGAATTTCCGCAATCTCTAGAAGCCGACTTGTTCAGCTTGTCAAGAAAACGGGCCTGGTAGTTGCAAAATCTGGTAGCCCAGAAAACGGTGGCGGAACTTGGTTGCACCCAAAGCTGGCTGTGGCCTTTGCACGCTGGCTTGATGTGAAATTCGCCATCTGGTGCGACCTGCAGATCGACAACCTGATCCGCAACAAGCAGACCTGGGCCCAGCAGCGCCACGCGGCCACCTCTGGCGCCAAGATGCTCGCCATGGTCCTGGAAGAGAAGCGCAAGCGCGACGGCAAGGAGACGGCCGCCTACCACTATATGAACGAGCACTTGATGCTCAACGAGCTGGTAACTGGCGAGCGCAAAGGCTGTGATCGCGACTCGGCATCTTCAGACACCCTGGATGCCCTGGCGAAGTTGCAGATCCAAGACTCCATGCTGATCCTGGACAGCATCGGCTATGGCCAGCGCAAGGAATTGCTCCAAACTGCTGTCAAGGCGCTCCCGTCCTACAAGTTGCTTCCGGCGGCGCAGGCCATTCCGGCCAAGCAGTCCAAGCAGCTGAAGGCGCGCAAGGCGGCAAACGCTGACAAGATGCAGTAACGCCACTGCGCCCCATGAAGCCCGCTAGGTGCGGGCTTTTCTCATTGTGCGCCCAGCATCGGCGCACAGTCGACAACGCATTACTTCAGTCAGGCACTGGCCCAACATGCAGGAAAAATTTCCTCCATAATCCCGGCTCCCTCAAAATGAAGGAATCTCACTGTGGTTCGTGCTGCGGCCGTTGAGCTCCTCCCAAGTAGTTGCCGGAAATTTTTCCGGCAATTCCACCCAGCAGGAAGATGGCTCAAGTCTGATCCATACCATGTTCAGCAGATGATTCAGATTTGAATCATCGCGGGCTGAAGTTTCAGCGGGCGGTACCGGCCGGCCCATGCACCATGGCTTCAGATTTGAAGCCATGCCCTCGGCCGTGACCGCATGAGGTGCTGATGCTGCACCCCATCGCGACCTCAACCGACTGAGTTTTCAGCCGGTCAGCCATTCCCACGGGCGTGCCCAAATCTGGACCATCCCCCAGCCGGCTCAAAACTGAGCCGGCCTCATCGTGACCTAACTTTTCAGGTGGCGAAAGTCCTCGTGAGGTATCCGCAAAATTTCGGACACCCCCGACCACCTGAAGGTTCAGGCGGTTGCCCATCGTCGGCTCACAGGTGAGCCCGCGATCTTGGCCATGTACCGGTGGATCAGTTCCGATGAAATTCGTCGGAACAGCCTTCATGCACGAAATGTCCGAAAGGGGGTGCTAAAACGCCACCCCCTTCTTCAACATGGGGCGCAGGATCTGCACCCAATTCATCGATGACCTCGCAAAACGCGACCCCATCTCCAGCCATAGGCGGTGAAGCGCCGGCCCATCGGTGGCGTCAACGCCTTGGACGCCATTGATCGTGCGAGTCGTGCCCATTTGAAAACCGACGATTTGTAGGCTTTGAGTGAAGCCGCGGGCAGCAATGGGGTAACGATCCGTTACCCCATCCACCCCCATGTCAAACAAGGGGGTCGCAAAACGCTACCCCCTTGAAGCCTGCTGATCGGTGTGTCGCACCGAGTGGCTGATCCCCGGCTGCTCCCATTGGCGGCACTGTGTCCGAATTTCGGACGCAGTCACCGCGCGATCATGGGCCGGGAGGTTGTGCGTACGGATTTCGTCTGCACAACCTGGCCAAAGTGACTGCCGACGAAATTCGTCGTCAGTCGCTGGGTGTGGGCCGTGCCAAGGGGGGGCGGCGTTTCACCGCCTCCCTTGTGCGTACGGATTTCGTCCGAGCACAGCACAGCTGCGAGCCCTTGAGAAGCGCGGATAAATTTCGTCCGCGCAAGATCGGGCGAAACGCCTCAAAGTGGTCCTGAGTCCCTCAGCGGATCCATATCATCCAGGCCATGACCGTCTCAATTGAACCCATGTATCTTTCCCGTGAGCAGACTTCCAAGTTTGTCAGCCTGTCCGAGGATGTCATCTACAAATTGGCCAACCAAGGGGAATTTCCCAGGCCTCGGCGTTTGTCTAATCGCCGAGTCGGGTGGCTCGTGAGTGAGCTCAGAGAATGGTGCCTGTCGCGGCCAGTCTCTGAGATTCTTCCTCCCGAGAACACCGGTCACATCAATCGAGGGCGCAAGCCAGGCGTCAATGATGGCCAATAGACTGGCCCAATGAGTAAATGCCATGTCTGCGGAGCGACCAGCTTTCGCAAGGTGATCGAGCGAGACCCCGGCGGCGCTATGAGCCACCTGGGCCGGTTCGCCTGCGATGGCTGCGGCATGGTGTTCACCGATCGGCAGGTCTGGAGTGGGGCCATAGCCGCCGCAGATCCAGGCCTGGCGGGCCCGATCGCTCATGATCGAAGTAGCGCCTCAGAGTTGGATTGATGCCTCGTTGGCCGAGATCAGGCCAAGCTCGGCGCCGTTGCCCACCAGTCGACAGTTGAAGAGATGCCCCCTCAATTGCAAATCACGGTGGACCCGGTGCTGCTGCAGGTGCGGCCCGTTTGGGTGTTGATCAGGAAGTTGCCGGATCGGGAGTACGTCGTCCCGACGTTGTCGTAACAAAAGCCCGGGTTGCAATTCGTGATGATCCGCCCAACTGGGGCAATCGGTGCCACGATCACAGGCTGAGGCACTGGATTGGGCGCATTGCTGTTGCAGGCCGCGTTCATCTTCTGGTTTGCGATGGCCACCCTTGCTGCCTTCGTGTCGCGTGGCAGGGTGGTGATGGACGAGACGGTTTCAAGCTCTTGCTGTGCCAGGCGACATTCGTAGCCCCCGCCGCCCTGGGCCTGAGGCGCGCCGGCGTACCGCGGCTGGCTGGCCGCCCGCTGGGCTTCAATCTGGGCGTCGCGCTGCTGCTCAGCCCATTTGCGTCTCATCCCCTCGTCATACCGCTGACGCTCCATGGCCAGCTCTTCCGGGGATTTGCGATCCAGGATCTGGGTGCCAGACTGGTTTGAGGCGCACCCTCCATCCGAATATGTGACCGCTCCAGACTTGCGATCCACGCACTTGACCACCTGGGCCTGGGCAACCAAACCGGCAGCCGTCAGGCAAACGAAAACTGCTTCTTTGAGCATATCTCCCCCTGAAATTTTCGGAGGACTATACCGTCCTCACTTGCTCGAACGGATTTGCCAAGCGCAAAAAAGCCCGCTCAGGGCGGGCTCGCGACATGCTGGTGGTAGGCCTACTTGGCTGGTGCTGCTGGCGGAGCTACGGCAGGAGCGGGCTGGGAGCTGGGTACGTTGATGATGATGGGAGGCTGGGCCGGCTGGGGCGGGCTGGCCTGGGCGCCGGCGGCCTGGAAGGTGGCCACCGTCATTTGCTGAATGGCCACGCCGGTACCGAGGACGGCCGCAATCATCGTCAAGACGATGGTGATCGTTGACCCTGCAACCCACCATTTGGTCGCGCTCACCTCTTTCTCGATGTGATCGAGTTTGGCTTCGAGGATTGTGACGCGCGCTTCCATCCCGCCATCATAGGGCTGACCAGCCCCACCGTCATCACCCCCAGGCGGACTAGGGGGATCGGCTGGCGGTCCTTGAGTGGCTGAGGCGGTGCCGAATTTTATCGTTGGTTCAATCGCCTCGGCTTTCATTTCAAATTCTGTCAGCTTTGACAGAAATTTCCTGAAGTCGGTTCCGGATGTCGCATCACTCAAAGTAGGCCTCCAGTGCACTCATGAGTGCTTTTGTTGACTCTGTGCCTTTTTCGCAAAGCCTTAATAGCTCTTCATCTTCAGGAATTTTTGAGACCAATCGTAGGAGCAAGCTATGGTTGTTTACGGCATACCTAACTTGAGCGATCAATAGCTTTTTCAGAAGCCGGTCCTTGTTCGAATTGCTTATTTCCACTGAAAACTCCTATGCAAATTCAATGCTACTTACCGGCTCCTCGCAGGATCAAACTGCGGCGCTATTGAGTCCGCAGCGCGCTGCAAAGCCTGCGGACAAGCACACCCAAGTCCCATGGGGCAGCCTCGTTTGGTCGCGATCAGGCTCAAAATCGCCGTGGGTGTTCTGCCGGCGATCTTAACAATCTCCATACAGCGGCCTGCCAGCAGGTGCTCAGCGCTCATGTGAGCCCTTGCCCATACTCCCAACCCTGTGCTACATTGAAAGCGTCCCTGCAGTAACAGGGGCGGTGCTTGAAAACACCTTTTGGTACAGCGGTCGAGGCTCCCCGATAGGAGCCTTTGTCACGTCCCTACATTTCGTCGATGGGCCCAGAAAGGCCTCGTCGCGTGGTTTCGGACGGGATGCGTCAGTCCGTAAGGCTGGCGGCACGGCTGTACCCGTGTTTTCAACATCCCGTCCACCTGTCTTGCTTGAAAACAAGGCCGGTGGGTTTCAGTCTCGTACAGGAGCTTGACCCATGACCACGGTATCCACCGAGGCCAGCCGCTGCGCTGCGCCGATTTCCCGCCCAACCTTGGGCAACCCCGACCCCATCCAGACCCACGCCCGCGCTGTGAACTCGCTGCGCATGGCGCTGCACTACCTGAACCAGCCTGAGAGCAATGTGCCCGGCGCCGGCCGCAAGGCGGTGCAGGCCCTGGCCGCCATCAACGTTCTGCGCACCAGCAGCCTGGGCGAAGCCGCCAACGACAGCGGGAGGGCTGGGAAATGAGCTCTCGTGTTTCCGAGCTTTGGCCCTTTGCCGATATGCCAGATCCAGTAGAGGCCGCAGAGGCCGCAAGGGTCCTGGCTGTTGAGCACATCCGAGCAGGCGCTGACCTTTCTGCGGTGCTTGCCGACGCCTACCAGTGCGATCCCAGTTCATCGACCGCCGCAGCGCGTCAGGCGTACGTTGGCACCCTTGTGGCGCTTGCTCAAACTTCGTTGGCGGGGAGGACCTGAGTCATGGCCAACTCACAGACGAGCGCGCTCACAAACCGCGCGGTTCCGGGGCACCGTTACCTGGCCCCCAATGTTGTGTGCATGTTTGCCGAGGATCGACCGGCCTTGCCCAAGCAGCGCAAGCTGCGGCCAATACTGCGGCAACGTGCTGCCCATCTGGATCAAGACGCGAATCTGTCCTGGTGTTGTTGCTGAAATGTGCGGCGATGTGCTGCCGTGCAACCTTGGAAAGCGGGTACGGGTCATAGAAATTGTTGAGCCAGGGCTGCGTTCCGGTGAGTGGTGGAGGATTGAGGCGCTGTCTGGGCAGATTGCCGTCGCCGATCCGCGGCGCGCTGGAGCAAATGCCTGGGCGACGGCGTACATCTGTCTTGCGGGCAACCTTCGCCGAGTGCTGGGGGTGGACCATGTCTAAAACCATCATTCGTTTCGAGGTCGACAGCAACGACCTGGAGCACTGGGACGACCAGTACCTGGCCCAGCTCTGGCACATCGCTCAGGCCAACCCGGCGCCCTTCGGCGATGCGGAGGCCTGCAATTTCGCAGAGCGTGTTGGCCGCGAGATCATCCGCCGTTTCGTTTCCAACATCCGGCCCGAGCTCTGGCACCACCAGGCTCGCCACGCAGCCCAGACCCGGCGCGAAGCCGAGGCAGGAGGGACGCAAGCATGAACGACACCGTGAACACTTTGCCTCCCTTCAATGCCGCCACCGCCGTGGGTTTGATTTGGGAGCGGGCTCAGGTCCAGCTGAGCAAGGATGAACTTGAATGGCTTGCTGATGGCGTCCCGGACCTGGTTCGCTTTCAAGCTGAATACCTGGCCACCGTGACCCAGGGCATTGGCAGCCTCGTTGGTCATGACCAGCACAGCGGCGCGCTGTCGAATCGTGATGAGTTCCCGGCCTTGTTGTGGTCCATTTCCCACCAGGTGGGGGTGCTGGGGGCGCTTGCCGGCATCGCAGGTGAAGCCGAGACCTTCCGCACGCCTGAAGGCTGGGCCCGTCTCAAAAGCACCAGCCGAAAGGGGGCCAAGTGATGAGTACCCCTGAAGCACAGACCTCCTGGACGGATGAACGCAAGCGCGTGTGTCTCGAAGCCTCGTGGGAACTGGAAGCCCTGGGCAAGCTGCTGCCCGCGGTGCTCCCTAACTCCGTCGACACGCTGAGCGAACAGATGCAGGTGCGCTGCATTGCTGCCCGCCTGCGAACACTGGCCAGCGCGCTGATGACCGCCCTGGATGACGACATGGTGCCCACTGCCGACCTGGCAAAGACCCTGGGCCTCAACCTCGAAACGAACCTCAACGGAGCCCAAACATGAACACCGCAACACTCGCACCCATCGTGCTCGCCCCTGCTGAATCCTCGCCTGTCATGGGCGTCCGCTTGGTCCCTGCAACGTTCTGCATGTACCCGCCTGCAATTCACCCCGCCGACCTGCTGCGGGTCGACTTTGATCAGAAGACGATCGGCCCGGCAGGCCTGTATCTGATCGAGATCCTGAATGATGCCGGGGTTGAATGGCGTGGCTGCCGGCGCTTTTTGTCGGCGCCCCAGGCCGGCCTGCAAATGGACCAGAGCGGAGAAGGGGATTGGGTCCAGGTCTCTGCAGCATGGCGCCTGCAGACGCGCGTGGTGGGCTATGTGGAGGAGATCTACCGGCCGACCCTGCGGGCCCCTTCGCCCCAAGCCCTGGCCGCATCTTGAGGGGCGGATGGCCAACGGTCGGAACAAAGTTGGGCGCCGTGTAGATACCCAGCGAGATCCGGGTGGGTTTATTGCGCTTCCCTGGTCCGTGCTCGATTGCCCTGCCTATGCAGCCCTGAGCCATCCGGCCCGGGCGCTGCTGCTGGAGTTCGCCAGGCAGCTGGGCAAGGACAACAACGGGCGGTTGTTGGCCTCTCGGGCTTACCTGATCGGGCGCGGGTGGAAGTCGGCCGATGTGATCCAGCGCGCGAAGACGGAACTGCTGGCGGCAGAGTTCATCTTTGAGACCGTCAAGGGGCAGCGACCCAACCGTGCCAGTTGGTACGCAGTGACCTGGCGGGTGCTGGATCGCCATCCAGGGTATGACATTGGCGCCGTCGAGGGCTTCCGCCGTGGCTCATACCGCCACACAGCCGAGGTGCTGCACTTGCCTGCCAGGGGGCCGCCGCTGGCTCAACTCAAAAACGCGGTCCTTTGACCGTCTGGCGGAACAGAGAGGCCCGTCATTGCTCCGCCAGACGGAACAGGGATCCCGCTGCCTGTTCCGTCTCCCGGAACTATCCAGAGGTGTTTTGGCCTTCTCTCTGTTCCGTCTGGCGGACACCTTCTAGATAAGCCATCTGCTGCAACAAGTTCGGCAATGCTTCCCATCTGAAACATGCCTTGGCGATACTGTCGACACTTCCCGGAGGTCGACATGAAGCGCTCTGAGTTGTATGCCCTTGTGTGGAAAACATCGATGCGGAACCTCGGGCCTCAATTGGGCCTGAGTGACCGGGGGCTCAAAAAGATATGTGAGAGATTCGAAATCCCGATGCCAGGTATCGGCT
>Ga0209913_1001351_pt1 | contig 13929 bp, 9 predicted proteins | sample PersoiDNA2013203_FD_185805 | JGI IMG/M metagenome (GOLD analysis project Ga0209913, IMG submission 185805) | Permafrost soil microbial communities from the Arctic, to analyse light accelerated degradation of dissolved organic matter (DOM) -... | ecosystem: Environmental > Terrestrial > Soil >... | reverse complement strand
CGTGGCGCGATTTTTCTCCTGCACCTGGAGATTGCTGATCGTGTCGCCCTCAAACAGCGGTCTTGCCTCGATGGTCTGCAGGCTGAGTGCTCCAAGGACATGGCGGTGACCCTTCAGGAGTTGGGCAACCTTGTCCTGGAGCGACAGATTCTCGGCCAGGCCAGGCACGGCCGCGACGGGTTGCGGCATTGGTCCGGTTTTCTCCAGCCACGCTGCGACGCTGCTATACGCCAGTTTGGCATGACTGCGGACGATGGCCTCGTAGACATCGGATCTTGTCACGGTGCCGTCGGCGGCAACGACCATGTCGACGACGATGGCAAGACGGTCCTGGTCCTGGTTCAGCGAGGTGAGGTCGGTAGACAGCTTGTCGGGAAGCATGGGGAACTTCTCGGCAGCGGTGTACACCGACGTGGTGTTGGTACGCGCGTGGTCGTCGATTGCGGACCCAATCTTGACAAGAGCATCGACATTCGCCACGGCGACAAGAATCCTGGTGGTTCCATCCTGCATGGCTTCCGCGACCGTGATCTGGTCGAGGTCCATGGAGTCGTCGTTGTCGATAGAGCACCACGGCAGGGCCCGGAGGTCACGCGCGGGTGCGTCGCCGGCAAGGGCGGGTTCCTGGATCTTGTCCACTTCGGCCAGTACCTCGGGCGAGAAGTCAGGAAGCAATCCTCGCTCGAGCATCACACGGTGAGCAATGCTTTGCAGAATTGCGCGGTGTTTGGTGTTGTTTACCATCATAGGAACTCCTCCATTCCATAGTGAGACTCTGTCTGAGTCCTGCTGTCAGTATAGCAACGTCGACACAAATCGCTTCATGTGCGTTGCATCACGAAGAAACCATCGTCAACGGAGAGGGAGTGGCCATAATGCTGACATGCACAACTCTGTCATCCACACGTTCGTGGGATATGACCGGTATGACAGTCAGGGGGAGGAGACTCTCCTGAACTGACTGTACCCCGCGTTGGACTTTATGCAGTCTCTTTTACGTCGTTCGCCGAACCGGAGAACGCAGCGTTCATGATGGTTTCCTGGGTTGCGTCCTTGCGGTTAAGGATGGTGCGGACCTTCCCCTCGCGCATGACGACGACCCGATCGGACAGCTCGAGGATCTCGGGAAGTTCAGACGAAATGAATACGATGGAAACGCCCGAATCGGCGAGTTCTGCGATAATCCGGTGTACCTCGCTCTTGGCGTGGACGTCAATACCGCGGGTCGGTTCGTCCAGGATCAGGAGCCTCGGCACTGTAGCAAGCCATTTGGCGATGACAACCTTCTGCTGGTTTCCACCGGAGAGGCTGGAGATCGCCTGTTCCCGGTTCGTCAGCTTGATGTCGAGCGACTTGATGTACTTGTCGGTGATCTCTCGCTCCTGGGTCCGGTTGATGATGCCGAACCAGTTGGTAAGCACCTTGTGGATACTCATCGTCAGGTTGTCACGGACGGTCATGTTGAGTACGAGGGACTGGACCTTCCGGTCTTCGGGAAGGTAGGCGATTCCGTGGGCTACCGCTTCCTCGGGGCTTCGGATTTCGACCAGTTTTCCGTTGAGGAGAACCTCCCCTTTTGTCTTTTTCACGGCGCCGATGATGAGCCGGGCCGTTTCCGTCCGTCCCGCACCGATAAGCCCGGCAAGCCCCACGATCTCGCCCTTGTGGACGGCGAAGCTTACATCCTCGACATAGGGTGGACCGGAGAGGTTCTTCACTTCGAAGATGACCTCGTCGGCAGCCTTCGAGGTCCGCTGGGTATAGAAGTTCGATATCTCCCGGCCGACCATCTTCGTTATGAGCTGCTGCTGGGTCGAGTTCTTCGTTACCAATTCTCCCACGTTCTCGCCGTCGCGGAGGACGACGATCCGGTCGGTAATTTCAAACACCTCGTCCAGTTTGTGCGAGATGAAGATGACAGAGATGCCCCTGGATTTGAGCTCCCTGATGACGCCGAAGAGCTTGGTGACCTCCCGGTCGCTGAGGGAAGAGGTCGGCTCGTCCATGATGAGGAGGCTGGTGTTTGTGAGGAGGGCCTTCGCGATCTCGATCATCTGCTGCTGGGCCGTGCTGAGATTTCTCACCTCGGTGTCCATGTCGACCGAGACATCGAGGTATTTGAAGACCTCGATCGCCTTCTCCTTCATCGTCTTGAGATCGAGGAAGGGCGAGTTCTTCCTGTCTAACTCGCGTCCCAGGAAGAGGTTGTCGAGGGGCTTCAGGTTCGGGCAGTTATTGAGCTCCTGGAAAATGATGGAGATTCCGGCCACCTGGGCCTGCCGTGTCGTGGTGAAGGATACCTGCTTTCCGCCCCAGGTGACCGTCCCTGAATCGGGCTGGTACACGCCGGTGAGGACCTTCATCAGGGTCGATTTCCCCGCGCCATTTTCCCCCATGAGACCGATGACCTCGCCAGGCTTGACCTCGAGATCGACGTTGTGGAGGGCAAGGACACCGGGGAACGACTTCGTGATACCCTTCATTACCAGAATCTTGTTTTCCATGCTGGATCTACCTACTTCTTCCGGAAATGGTCGAGTACGGCGGCGAGCACGATGACGACACCGATGATGGCCGTCTGCCAGTAGGACGAGACCCTCATCAGTACGAGGCCGTTGGCGAGGATGCCGATGATGCAGGCACCGATGAGGCAGCCAAGCACGCTTCCAGCGCCGCCGGCGAGCGAAGTACCGCCGATGACGGCCGAGGCGATCGCGTTCATCTCCCAGCCGGTTCCCGCGTCCGCCTGGGCAGATTCGAACCGCGCTACCAGGATGATGCCGACGATGCTCGCGGTGAAGGCGGCGATCACGTAGAGGAAGAATTTGATCTTTTTGACGTTGACGCCGGAAAGGAAGGTCGCCGTTTCGTTGCCGCCGATGGCGTAGATCCGCCGCCCGAACGAGGTTTTTGTGAGGACCATCTGGGCGATAACGGCGACAACGAGCATGATCCAGACTGGAACAGGAATACGGAGCAAGTCGCCCTGGGCTATAAACAGGATCGACTTGGGGATGTTCGTGATCGGCCAGCCCTTGGTGACAATGAGGATCGTTCCGCGGGCGATCTCCTGGGCACCGAGGGTGACAATGAAGGGAGGGATAAGCACGTAAGAGACGAGCCAGCCGTTGAAAACACCGATGAGGACACCGACGACCATGCCGAACAGGATTGCAAGCCATGGATTGACGCCGGCCACCATCGCGCCAGCCGATGCGACGCCGGCGAGGCCCATGATGGCGCCGACCGACAGGTCGATGCCGCCGGTAAGGATGACAAAGAGCTCGCCAATGGCCACGATGGCCACGAGGGCAATCTGGCGGGAAACGAGATAAATGTTGCTTCCGCTCAGGAAGTTCGGAGCCATGATCTGGATGACCGCCATCATGATGAGAAGTGCCAGGAAGATTGCCGACTCGCGCTGTTTGACGATTGTGGAGACCACGGACCAGCCTCTCGCCTGTTTCTTTCCCATAGTAGTTTCTCCTTTTGACTAAAGGGATATACTTCGCGCGAAGACGGAAAGCATTCGCGTTATGACGCGCGAGCAATCTTCCGTGCACGCTGGTGTTCGTCGTCCCCGCGTGCCAACCGGTGCACGGGAAGTTGCCCGCGCACCGGTTGGCGCTACCGTATTAGTTGCCGCCGGTAGTTGCCCCGGCGAACTCTTTCTTCATGTCGTCCATGTAGGTGGCGACGTTGGCTTTCGTGACGATGACCATGCCGGTATCGATGTTCTGGAGGGTCTTGCCTTGCGTTGCAGCGAGGAGGTTCTCGACGGAGAGCCAACCCATCTTGTAGGTCTTCTGGACGAGGCAGAACGCGATGGACCCATCTGTGATTCCAGTAAGGGTATCCTTGACGTCGTCGAATCCGCCGAGGATAATCTGGCCCTGTTTCAAGCGCCCCTTCGCGACCGCATCCTTGACGGCATTGTTGGCGCCGGCAACTTCCGCGGAAACCGCGAAAATCGCATTCAAGTTCGGATAGGCCTGGAGGATCGCTTCTGTCTTGTTCTGGGTGACGCTTAAGTCGCCTTGTTCGTCAACGACGTCGAGGATCTTAATGTCCGGCGCAACCTGGGCCATCGTTTCCTTGAAGCCTTGGGTGCGGAGGTTGAGGTTCGAGGCAGCGAGGCCACCCTGGAGGATGATCAGGTTGCCCTTGTTGCCCATAAGCTCGGCCATCTGCTTCGCAGCTGCGGAACCAGCGCTCTTGTTGTCGGTGCCGATGTAGCAGAGTGCCTCGGAAGAAGGAGCCGGTGCGTCAAAGGTGATGACCTTGATACCTGCCTTGGTCGCCTGCGCGATGACCGGTACGAGTCCGGCGTCGTCGTTGGCGGAAATCGCTATGCCATCGACCTTCTGGGCGATCAGGTCCTCAATAACCTGCACCTGAAGGGGAACCTCGAATTTTTGTGGGACGGCTTCTTCAACCTTGATTCCGTATTTGGCGGCGGCATCCACGAAACCCTGGTAGCACGGGATATAGTACGGATGGACTCCCTTCGGAACCATCACGAACGTCAGCTGCTTGGCGGGCGGGGTGGTGGCGGGCGGGGTGGTGGCAGCCTTCTGTGTGCAGGACGTGAGCATAACCATCGGGATGATCACGGCCATGACAACGAGCAGTACGAACGCGTTTCGTCTCTTCATCTTACTCTCCTTTGTACGTCTCGACCCACCGTCAAAGCTTTCGCTTTGCCGACAGTGTCGATAATGCCCAGCCCTATCAGACCATCGGCCTTCATGACGGCCTCTTCCCAGAATTACAGGCAAAAGTCAAATGTTCTTGCACCTCCTCTTCGCCCCTGATTATTTGTGGTACGTTTCTTACCGTACCACAAGAGTTTTGTTGCCACGCGACAAAACTCGAAACCAGTCCCTGTAAGATGTTATGCTTACTTTGAGCTAACAGGGCTGGTCTGGCCATAGTACGCATCTGGTCCATGCTTTCGCTGGTAATGTTTGTTCACGATATAGTCAGGCAGCGGCTTGGCAGACGGGTTGATCTGGAGAGTCAATGCCGCCATCCGGGCAATCTCTTCGAGAACAGCCCCGTTATACACTGCTTTTGCAGCGCTCGGTCCCCAGGCAAAGGGTCCATGACCGCCGACAAGGACCATCGAAACCTCGTCCGGGTTGAGAGGCGCAGCTATAGCAGAACCTGATATACCGCTCCCCTCGACCGAGCCGTGCGAGTCCACTGTACCGGCCAATCCTTTCCTGAACGTTTCCACAATCAAGTTCCCGGTTTCCAGTTCGTACCCCCGTTCCACTGCTTCCCGGGAGAGATACGGGGTACAGGGAACAGCGATCTGGATATGGTCAGCGTGCGTTGTTCCGAAAAGCGGAATTGACCGGCAAGCTTGTGCCCATGCAACGGCATAGGTTGAATGCGTATGAATGATACCGCGGACGAGTGCGGCACCATTAACAGCGAATTCACGATAAAGAACTGTATGGGTCGGGGTATCGGAAGACGGATTCAATGTTCCTTCGACAACCTTTCCTTCAAGATCGATAATCACCATGTCTTCCGGCTTGAGGTCGAGATACGGCACCCCAGAAGGTTTTATCGCGAACACCCCTTTCCGTGGATCGAAAGCCGACACATTACCCCACGTGTACAGTGCAAGACCGCGCACAGGTATCTCCCTGTTTGCGGACCAGGCTTCCTCCTTAAGCGAGGTATATTCGGACATTATTTTCTCCAGGCGGCAGCATTCCACCGGAGTTCATTCCGGAAGGAGACTACATTGGTATTTTTGTCGATCACGACACATTCGATACCGACCATCTCGGCCCAGTCTCGGACCATGTCTGTGGTAACAATATTCGAATATGCGGTATGGTGTCCGCCACCAGCGAGTATCCAGCTTTCGGCCGATACCCGGAGATTCGGTTCAGGTTTCCAGAGCACACGGGCAACGGGAAGCTTCGGGAAGTCCTTCGGGGGCGTAACCACATTGACCTCGTTGAGAACGCACCGGAAACGGGTACCGAAATCGACAACAGCGGTACAAATTGCAGGTCCTGCCTTTCCGGTAAATACGAGCCGGGCAGGATCTTTCTTGCCACCGATTCCGAGCTGGTGCACTTCGAGGTGCGGCTTGCCAGCGGCAATAGTCGGACACACTTCGAGCATGTGGGCTCCGAGGTCCATCTCGTTTCCTTTTTTGAAGTGATATGTGTAGTCTTCCATAAATGAATCACCGAACCCCTTACCACCAAGACCTGCGGACATTACTTTAAAGGTACGCACCATCGCAGCAGTCTTCCAGTCACCTTCTGCGGCAAAGCCAAAACCGTCTGCCATCAGGCGCTGGCAAGCAAGACCGGGAAGCTGTTTCATACCATGCAGATCCTCAAAGTTTGTAGTAAAGGCATTAGACTTCGTGTCTTTGAAAAAAGCGCGCATGGCAATTTCAATCCGTGCCTGCTCCTGGATAGACTTAAGCACAAAGTTCTTGTCCTTGCCCCAGACAATTTCATAGTCGGCTTCGTACAGTTTGACCAGCTTGTTGATCTCGGCATCGGTCACCTTTGTCATATATGCGACTAGATCACCGATTCCATAATACGGCACGGACCAGCCGAGCTGGATCATTGCCTCGACCTTGTCGCCGTCGGTTACCGCAACATCGCGCATGTTGTCACCAAAACGTGCAATTCGCAGATTCTTGCCATCAGCAACAGCACAGCCTGCGCGCATCCAGAGTGCAATTCGCTCGCGGGTTTCAGCGTCACTCCAGTGACCGACAACAACCTTGCGCGGAATATCCATGCGCGCAGTGATAAACCCAAACTCGCGATCCCCGTGTGCGGACTGATTTAAATTCATGAAATCCATATCCATAGTGTCATACGGAATATCGCGGTTGAACTGGGTATTGAACTGGAGGAGTGGTTTTCTATAAGATGAAAGACCGGCGATCCACATCTTGGCAGGAGAGAAGGTATGCATCCAGGCGACAACACCCGCGCAGGAAGGATCGGCATTTGCTTGCTCGAGCACGGCACGGATATCGTCTGCGGTAGTAAGTGTTGGTTTCCAGACGAGCTTGCAGGGCATCTGCTTGTCTGCATTGAATGCTTCTACAATTTTTTTCGAATCGCTGGCGACCTGACGGAGAGTTTCATCCCCATAAAGATGCTGGCTTCCGGTCAAAAACCAAAATTCATACTGATTCAGGTTGATCATTTTGTTTCTCCCTCAATAAATTGCCCAAGTTTTCGGAATTTTTCGTAGAGCTTGTTGTATATTGCCACACGGGCAGGATCAGGTTTGTGGATCCGCTCGGTACCGGCGGAAAGGGCTTTTTGCGCAGTAAAGATATCGGGATAGAGCCCGGCTGCGGTTGCCGCAAAAACAGCGGCACCGATTGCACAAGACTGGTCTCCGGCTGTTACATGGATATCACGGTTTGTAACGTCAGAAAGAATCTGCATACCAAGTTTGCTCTTTCGGGCCACACCGCCAATTGCCACGACCTTCTGTATTTCAATTCCGCCATCCTCGAAGCATTCGATAATCGAGCGGGCACCGAAGGCAGTTGCCTCGAGCAGGGCCCGCATAATTGCCGGAGCATCGGTTCCGAGATTGATCCCGGTAATAGCGGCGGTCAGGTTCTGGTTCGCGAAGGGAGTCCGGCGGCCGTTCACCCAGTCAAGCGCAAGCACGGAAGATTCTGTCGGCTCGATATGCGAAGCAGCTTCTTCCAGAGTATGGAGAATTGCCTTTTCAATTTTTTCGATATCGAGATCCTTCGCATCTGGATCGGATGCAACCAGATTCTGTATCGGCCACATCAGCAGATTGCGGAACCAGGCAAAGTAGTCACCGTACGCGGACTGTCCAGCTTCATAACCGATCCAGTTGGCCACAACAGAGCCGTCTACCTGTCCGCAGATTCCGGCGATCAGGTGTTCTTTTTGCCCGGAGGCCGGTTTCGGTCCGATGATGATGTCGCAAGTCGAGGTTCCGATACTCTTTACCAGTGTCCCCGGAGCGACGTCACCGCCGACTGCTCCGATATGTGCATCATATGCACCGACACAGACAATAACCGATTCGGGAAGCCCCAGTTTCTGTGCCCATTCGGGGATGAGCGTTCCGGCAGATACATCTGTTGTCCAGGTATCGGTTCCGAGCGAATCGCGGATATCGGAGAGTTTCGGATCAAGTTTGTCGAAAAATTCGCGCGGTGGATATCCGCCCCATTCTGCATGCCACATGATTTTGTGACCGGCGGCACAGCGGCTCCGCTTAATTACATCGGGATTTGTTGTCCCTGTCATGACCGCAGTTATCCAGTCGCAGTGTTCTATTCCGGTGTAAGCAGCCTTTGCTACCTTCGGATTCTTGCGGATTGTGTGAAGCAGTTTTGCCCAGAACCATTCCGATGAATATACCCCGCCCATATACTTGGTAAAATCAGTCCCACCCCAGGAACGCGAAACTCGGTTGATTTCGTCAGCTTCCTGGACGGACGTGTGGTCCTTCCAGAGTATGAACATGGCATCGGGATCTTCCGCAAAGGCAGGCAAGAGAGAGAGGGGCGTACCGAAACGGTCCGCAAGCACGGGCGTTGACCCTGTGGTGTCGACAGAGATAGCGCTTATTTTACTGCTGATTGAACCTTTGTCGGTACCGGATCGGGCAGTATCTGCTTCACGGATTGCGCCGGTTACTGCTTCGACGAGACTCTCGGTATAATCGAGCGGATGCTGGCGGAACTGGTTTTCTTTCGGATTGCAGTAGAGACCCTTTTTCCAGCGCGGATAATACGCTACATGCGAACCGGCAACTCTTCCGTCGGCTGCATCAAGTATTACTACTCGTACCGAATCGGTTCCGAAATCGGCACCAATAACAAAATGCTCGTTAGAGGTAATCATAGTAGGTTCTCCTTGAAATAGATGTCAAACGGCATATCGATTTGCAGTGTCGGTTCTTCTTCAAGCACAATCTTTCTATATAACTGATACAAAGCATGATGACCCTGTTCTTCCGGTCGTTGGGAAATCAGGCAATCAATTTTCCCATTTTCTAAATGCTGCACATTTTCTGTAACAAGATCGTATCCGATGATCGAGATATCTTTTTTTCGGCCCTTTGCATCAATAAAGTCGGCAATCTTGTGACCGATAGAAGAAACGGCGAAGATTCCCTTCAGATCGGGATTTCGGCGCAGTGTATCCTCCAGAATCTGGTAGGTTTCGTCCATGTGAAGCTCGGAACAGACAATATCAACAAGATGCACATCCGGTCGGGAAGAAAACCATGCATGAAACCCGCGGGCACGTTCATTCAGGTTGAATGCCTCGGTATATGGACGGACAGTCGCATATGGACCATTTGAGCGCGAGACCAGATCCATCATTTTTCCGGCGAGATATCCTCCACGGAAAGGATCCTGTGCAACAGTTGAAACAGGACATGCGCCGGGCAATGGCGAGTCAATTAATGTGTATAATGGCTGGCCTTCCTGCCCCATAAGCAGCACAAGGGTTTCTTCCTGCATGATCGGCGCAATAATATATGCACAGCAGTCGGAAGCGGTCATCCGTTCGAATGCACTGACCAGGGAGGCACGATCCGGGCGGACAAAGTCGAATAGCTCGATTTTGAACGAAAAAGCGGAAAGCTCTTCTGCAGCCTTGAGAATACCATCATAGATCAGGTTCCAGTACCCGCTTTCTTTTTCCAGTCCGGGAATCAGCACACCAATCCGGAAAACCCTGTTGCGTTTCAAATGCCGGGCCAGCGGATTCGGTCGATAACCTTCTGCATCTATAATATCCTGTATGCGCTGCCTCGTTTCGGGGGATACTCGGCCGCGCTTATGCAAAACACGATCTACAGTCCCGATCGAAACACCGGCACGCTTGGCTATCTCTATTACAGTCATTCAGTTTGCTCCAATTAGTATGCGTGTACCTACACTCAAATGGTAGTAGAAGAACTATTAGAAGTCAAGGGGCGCGTCGACTCAGCCAAAAATGGAGGTGAACTGGCTCCGTAGTTGCTCCTCTCATGAAAGGGTAGGGGTTGTCGAGGGCGGCAGGGCCTGTACAATAGGAGTCTATGCTCAGAGAGTGTATTGGCGACAATGTGTAGACGTTGACACATGGAGGAGACAGGTATGCAGTCAGTATTCATGTTCATCAGGGACTTTCTGGGCACGCCGGCCGTGCTGGTCAGTATGGTTGCACTCGTCGGCCTGGTCGTGCTGCACAAATCGTTCAGTGAAGTGCTGATGGGCACTGTCAAGACGATCGTTGGCTTCCTGGTGCTCGGTGTCGGCGCAGCCACAGTCATCGGCTCACTGAACTATCTGGGGCAGATGCTGCAGTTCGGGTTTCATATTCGAGGCGTCCTGCCCAACAACGAAGCCGTCATTGCGATCGCGCTCAAAATCCTTGGTTCGCAGCCCGGATGGGTCATGATCTTCGGTTTCCTGTTCAATGTTTTTCTGGCGCGTGTGACGAAGTGGAAGTATATCTTTCTCACCGGTCATCACACACTCTATATGGCTATCCTGCTGGTCGCCGTGCTGACGGCCGCCGGCATGGCCGGTGTCTGGGTCACGGTTGTGGCTTCCATTCTTCTGGGCATGGTCATGACCCTGATGCCTGCATTGGCTCAACCGTTCATGCGGGAGGTAATGGGAGGTGACGAGGTCGCCGTGGGCCATTTCGGGTCGCTGTCGTACATCGTAGCTGGACTGCTGGGCAAGTGGTTCGGGGACAGGACTCAGTCGACCGAGGACATCAGGCTGCCCAAAGGGCTCGACTTCCTGCGCGATTCGCTGATCTCCTCGGGACTGGTTATGACGGTCCTCTTCATGGCGGTTACACTGAAAGTGGGCTCCGCCTATATGCAGAATACGCTGGGGGTCACCCTGCATCCACTGGTCTTTGCGTTTGTCCAGGCGATGACGTTCGCCGCCGGCATGGCCATCATCGTTATCGGCGTCAACATGACACTGGCCGAGATCACGCCCGCCTTCCGGGGCATCGGTGAGAAGATCGTTCCCAACGCCAAACCGGCACTCGACGTTGCGATCACGTTTCCAAAAGCGCCGACGGCGATGATGATCGGGTTCCTGTCGTCACTGGTCGCCGGCGTTCTGTGCATGTTTCTTCTGCAGGCGCTGCACCTGCCGATCATCATCCCGAACCTTGTGCCGCACTTCTTCACCGGTGCGACGGCTGCCATTTTCGGCAATGCGACAGGCGGGCGCAAGGGAGCGGTCATAGGTGGATTTGCCAATGGCGTCATCATCAGTATCCTGCCCGCATTGTTGCTGCCGTTGCTTGGGCCACAGCTGAGCACACTGAACACGACTTGGAGCGATGCCGATTTCCTCTGGGTCGGCGTCGTGGTCGGAAACATCGCGCGCCTGTTCCACTGAGTCAGTCCTGCCAGGTCACCGTTGTGCTGCGCGCGCTTGACCAGGCGCCTAGACCCTCGAACGCGGCTTCGACCTGTCGCCGAGCGACGACGCCCACGCGCTGGACGGGCGTGATGGTGACGTGCATGCTGCCCGGTGTCTGCTTCACGCGCCAGGTTGCCGCTGCGTGTCCGCGCAGAAGAATGACGGCCTCGATCTGACCTGCCGGACGGAACACGGCGCCACGGTCTCCGCCATCCAGAACGCGAGACGGATCCTTCCAGGCAAGGAGCAGAGCGTCGAACTTGGGCAGGAGGGTGACAGTTGGAACGTCGGGCAGGGGCTTCTGGAGGGTGTCGACGTCCTCTGCCAGGGCCAGCAGGGGCGAGCTGCGACCCTCGACGGCAACTGGCACCACGAGCCCGATCGCCCGGGTGGCCATCTCTCGCACCGTTGCTATGGGCAGACCTGTCCAGTGCGCGAAGTCGCTGAGGGTCGCCGGGGCAAACGTTCGCAGGTAGCGGACCAGCAGCTCCTCGAGGGACTTGATGCGAGTGTGCGGACGGAAGCGCAGGTCGGGCAGCCATATGTCGCGACGGGCGAAGACGGGTCGCGCGCCTTTGCTGCCGACCACGAGAAGGTCTCCCTGGTAGGCAAGCCCTTTCACATCTTCGCCCCAGCCTGCCCCCGGCACGTCCCGAAGTCGAGGGACAGCTGCGTGGAGCGCCGTGCGGTCCAGTGGTCCTGCTGCCAGCGCATGCAGGGTGTCCTGCTCGACATGATACCACGCAGCTGTGTCCATGTCACTCATGCGCAGCATCACCCGCTCGATCGCGAGATGGTGCCGTTCGCCGAATGAACCGACTATGAGGGCGAGGTCCTCGGCTGCCAGCGCGTGCAGGGTGCCACGCAGACACCACGTCTTGACAAGCGAGCGCTCGCGTGCAAGCGCTTGGTCGGTCCACGTGCGTGGGGCCGACGGGCAGCGCGCGTGGATGGCAAATGGGACGGAAGCGGAATACTGCGCCTGGACGGCGATCATGGCATGGACGGCCGCAAGCGGACCGGGGAATGGCTGCGAGATGCCGCCACGCATCAGCGCGAAATCGGTTGCTTGCCGTGCAGTGATGTGCAGTGCTGCGGGCTTCACGGGAACGATGGGAGCCGGACACGGCTCGGTCCATGCATGCTGCGAACGTTCAACTGTCGTGGGTCTGTCATCTCTCCTCCAAGTACGCTGTCACGTCAGTATAGCCCACGACGCGGCGGCGTCACGCCGGCTGATGAGGCACACGAGGCGGGATGCAGAAAAGGCGGGCGCAGATGCACCCGCCTGACAGTAGAACAACTGATATGTGAGATCTAGTATGCCTGCTCGCTGAACTCTCCCATATCCAGTCCTTTGGCTTCCACAGCCTCGCTGACCCGGATTGGACGGATTGCGTTCATCACCTTGAGGATAGCCATCGTGACGAGGAAAGCATATGCAGCAACGACGACCACGGCCAGGACCTGGACCCCGAACTGGTGCCAGTTTCCTTCGATCAGGCCGGAGATGCCATTCACGGCTTTCTGGGCGAAGATGCCGGCGTAGATGGGACCAAAGAAACCGCCGATGCCGTGGCAGGCAAACACGTCCAAGGCATCGTCGACATGCCATTTGTGTAGCAGTGCAACCACGAAGAAGGAGATCAGTCCTGCCGTGATGCCGATGATGACTGCAGCCCATGGGAGGACATAGCCCGAGGAGGGGGTGATGGCGGCCAGGCCGACCACGGCGCCGACAAGCGGAGCCACGACGCTGACTTTCTTGTGCGTCTTCCAGTCCACGAACAGCCAGGTCATCATGCCAGCGGCGGCGGCCAGCATGGTGTTGACCCACGCATACGCTGCAACGCCGTTTGCGGCATATGCGCTGCCACCATTGAAGCCGAACCAGCCGAACCACAGCAGAGCCGTGCCAAGGGCGACATAGGTGATGTTACTCGGCGCAAGGCTCTCATTCTTGGTAAGCTTGCGTTTTCTGATGACGAATACCGAGGCCAGAGCGGCTATCCCCGCCGTCAGATGGATGACGATGCCTCCCGCAAAATCGACGACGCCCATCTTCTGCAGCCAGCCTCCGCCCCAGACCCAGTGCGCCACGGGGGCGTAGATCAGCAAAACCCAGATCACGATGAACCACAGATAGGTTGCGAACTTCATGCGACCTGCGAAGGCGCCGGTGATGAGAGGCGGCGTGATGATGACAAACATCATCTGGTACAGGAAGAACACAAGGAAGGGGATCGTCGTCGCATATGCAGTGCTGGGCGTCATCCCCACACCACGAAGTCCGAAGAATTCCAACCCGCCGATGACGCCGCCGATGTCATGTCCAAACGCCAGGGAAAACCCGCCAAAGAACCAGACGAGGCCCACGAGGCCCATGGCGATGAAGCTCTGCAGCATAAGAGACAACATATTCTTGCGCCGCGCGAGACCGCCATAGAAAAAGGCAAGCCCCGGGGTCATGATAAAGACGAAGGCTG
>Ga0209913_1001348_pt1 | contig 13979 bp, 10 predicted proteins | sample PersoiDNA2013203_FD_185805 | JGI IMG/M metagenome (GOLD analysis project Ga0209913, IMG submission 185805) | Permafrost soil microbial communities from the Arctic, to analyse light accelerated degradation of dissolved organic matter (DOM) -... | ecosystem: Environmental > Terrestrial > Soil >... | reverse complement strand
TCCGGTGCTTGTGGCAGCAGGATGCCGATGCGGTCACCGATGTGCGCACCGCAGGACAGGAACAGATTGGCGAGGCGGTCTGAGCTTTCCTTGATTTCGCCGAAGTTGTAGCGGCGGCTGGAACCGTCTGCCGCGACGTGGATCAGAGCAAGTCTGCCCGGATCGGTTTCGGCCCATTTGTCGCAGACATCGACGCCGATGTTGTAGTACTCGGGGATATTCCAGCGGAAGGCGTTGTTGATTTCCTGATAAGGCCGGGCTTCGGTGGGCAGCATGGTGGAACGTGTCTCCTGAGGTAAAGGGCAAACTGTTTGGCAGTGTTTGGCCGTTGCAGGCAATTCTTTGCTCTTGTTGGCTTGCTAATGTAACCCTGTACCCCCATATTGGCGATGCCGATATAACAATTTTTCCTCACGGCAAGGCAGTTTTCTCCCGTTTTTCCAGCACTTTTTCGCCGCTTTTTCCTGTTATCGGCGGTTTCCCCTGATTCGGCCCGTCCGGAATGGGGGTAAGCGCCCGGCGCAATGCTAAAATGCGGGGCTATTTTTTAAACAACCATTTGGAGCGACACGTGTTTATTACCGATGCAATTGCACAAACCACTGCTGCAGGCCCAGGCGGCCTGATGGGCAATCTGACCAGTTTCCTGCCCATCATCCTGATGTTCGTTGTGTTGTACTTCCTGATGATCCGTCCTCAGATGAAGCGTCAAAAAGAACAAAAGGCCATGATGGAAGCCCTCGCCAAGGGTGATGAAGTCGTGACTTCCGGCGGCTTGCTGGGCAAGATCGTCAAGGTGAGCGATGCTTACATCACCGTTGAAGTTTCCGAAGGCAACGAAATCGTCGTGCAAAAAGCTGCGATCACCACGCTGCTGCCGAAGGGCACCCTCAAGGGACTGTAATCAGCCTCATGGCTTGCAGGGCGCATACCGTGTTTCAGGCGGATGCGCCCTTGTTCGTATCTGTTGTCATGCCAGTTTTCATCCTGGCTGTTCATCATCAACGCTGAATCAATATGAATCGTTATCCTCTCTGGAAGTACGTCCTAATCGTTATAGCCTTGCTGTTCGGCACGCTTTATACGCTGCCTAACTTCTTCGGCGAATCGCCTGCCGTGCAGATCAGCAGCGCCAAATCCACCATCAAGGTGGACAGCTCGGTCGCCGAGCGTGTGCAGCAGCTCCTGCAACAAGGCAGCCTCCCGCCAGAGAGCGTGGTTTTCGATAACAGCAGCGCCGCGCCGTCCGTGCGCGCCCGGTTTGCCAATACCGATACCCAGTTCAAGGCCAAGACCTTGCTGGAAAAAGGCCTGAATACCGATCCTGCCGATCCGACTTATATCGTCGCCTTCAACCTGCTGCCGAACACGCCGCAATGGTTGCAAAGCCTGCATGCCTTCCCGATGTACCTGGGCCTGGACTTGCGCGGCGGCGTGCACTTCCTGATGCAGGTCGACGTCAAGGCAGTGATGAACAAGCGTCTGCAAGGCTTTCAGTCGAGCGTGCGCAGCGTGCTGCGTGACAAGAACATCCGTCATAACGGCATCAACCGTAACGGCGACCAGATTGAAGTCCTGTTCCGTGATGCCGACACCCGTAGCAAGGCGCGTAGCGTGCTGGCCGGTGAAGTCTCCGAACTGGCATTGCAGGACGCCGGCACCGGCGAAGATCTGAAGCTGATCGCCACATTGCGTCCTGAAGCGCTGAAGCAAACTCAGGAAGACGGCGTCAAGCAAAACATCTCGACGCTTTCCAAGCGCGTCAACGAACTGGGCGTGGCTGAACCGATCATTCAACGTCAGGGCGCTGACCGTATCGTGGTTCAGCTGCCAGGCGTGCAAGACGTCTCCCGCGCCAAGGACATCATCGGTCGTACCGCCACGCTGGAAGTGCGCATGGTCGACGACTCCGTGACCCGCGGCACCGAAGAAACCGCAGCGATTCCTTTCGGCTCCGAACTGTTCAAGGTCGGCAAGGGCGCACCGGTCGTGCTGTTCAAGGATCCTGTCCTGACCGGCGACTACATCTCCAACGCCTCGGCCAGCTTTGATGAAAACCATCAACCGGCCGTCAGCATCGATCTGAATGGCGACGGCGGTCGCAAGATGCGTGACGCGACCCGTGAAAAGGTCGGCAAGGCGATGGCCATTGTCCTGTTTGAAAAAGGCAAGGGCGAAGTCCTGACCGTGGCGACCATCCGCTCCGAACTGGGTTCGCGCTTCCAGATCACCGGCATGGGTTCGGCGGAAGCGTCGAGCGATCTGGCGCTGCTGCTGCGCGCAGGTTCGCTGGCCGCACCGATGGAAATCATCGAAGAACGCACCATCGGCCCGCAACTCGGCGCTGAAAATATCCGCAAGGGTTTTGACGCGACGCTGTACGGTTTTGCCGCCATGGCCGTGTTCATGATCGTGTACTACCAGTTGTTCGGTCTTTTCAGCGCGCTGGCGCTGTCGGTCAACGTGCTGCTGCTGATCGCCGTCCTGTCGACGCTGCAGGCGACGCTGACTCTGCCGGGTATCGCGGCGATCGCGCTGGCGCTGGGTATGGCGATTGACTCCAACGTGCTGATCAACGAACGCATTCGCGAAGAACTGCGTAACGGCAATTCGCCGCAAGCAGCGATCAGTATCGGTTTTGACCGTGCATGGGCCACCATTCTCGACTCCAACGTGACAACGTTGATCGCCGGTCTGGCGCTGCTGATTTTCGGTTCGGGTGCCATCCGCGGCTTTGCGGTGGTGCACTGCCTGGGTATTCTGACGTCGATGTTCTCGGCGGTGTTCTTCTCGCGTGGACTGGCCAACCTCTGGTACGGCCGCAAGAAGAAACTGACCAGCCTGGCGATCGGCCAGATCTGGAAGCCCGAAGGCAAGGCCAACACCGGCGCCGACGTCAAGTCGGACGTCAAAGCCAAATAGTCAACTAAGCGCAGCGAACAGAATCCCGTGCGCCTTTGCCCGACAGATGGCAGAGGCGCAGAACTGAAAGGTATGTGATGGAATTTTTCCGCATCAAAAAAGATATCCCCTTTATGCGCCATGCGTTGATATTCAACGTTGTCTCGGCGCTGACATTCGTGCTGGCAGTGTTTTTCCTGCTGAGCAAGGGCTTGCACTTCTCGATCGAATTCACCGGCGGCACCGTGATGGAAGTCGCGTACACCAAGCCGGCCAATATCGAAAATATCCGCAAATCGGTTGAAGGCCTCGGCTTTACCGATACCCAAGTGCAGAGCTTCGGCACGGCACAGGACGTGATGATCCGTTTGCCGGCGCAGCATGGCGTCAATTCCACGCAGCAAAGCGAGAAAGTCATCGCCGCGTTGACCGCGCAAGATCCTGACGTCAAGCTGCAGCGCGTTGAATTTGTCGGCCCGCAGGTCGGTGACGAACTGGCGCACGACGGTTTGATGGCGCTCGGTATGGTGGTGATCGGTATCGTGATCTACCTGGCCTTCCGTTTCGAATGGAAATTTGCGGTCGCAGCTGTCATCGCCAACTTGCATGACGTGGTGATCATCCTGGGCTTCTTCGCCTTCTTCCAGTGGGAATTCTCGCTGACTGTTTTGGCAGCGGTGCTGGCGGTGCTGGGTTATTCCGTCAATGAATCGGTTGTGGTGTTTGACCGGGTACGCGAAGCCTTCCGCGATCGCCGCTACGGCAAGCTGTCCGCGCCGGAAGTGTTGAACCACGCGATCACGAGCACGATTTCCCGTACCATCATCACCCACGGCAGCACCGAAATGATGGTGTTGTCGATGCTGATCTTCGGCGGCCCGACACTGCATTACTTTGCGGTCGCGCTGACCATCGGTATCTTGTTCGGTATCTATTCGTCGGTGTTCGTCGCAGCAGCGATCGCCATGTGGCTGGGCGTCAAGCGCGAAGACCTGATCAAGCCGGTCAAGCCGAAAGATGAAACTGACGGCGCAGTCGTTTAAGCAGCAAAGTCGGCTTCAAGTCGATAGTTAGAAAATTTGCTATCTTGCAGGCTGTTTCTCAGGAAACAGCCTGTTTTGCTTTTTATCCGGATAAATTCTCATGTCCACTATTCAACCTGCCGTTGCTCCCAACGACACCGATATCGATTTCGACCGTCGTTTTGGCGGCATCGCCCGTCTGTACGGCGCACAAGGCCTGGCGCGTTTTCGTGCTGCGCATATCTGTATCGTCGGCGTCGGCGGCGTTGGGTCATGGATCGTCGAAGCACTGGCGCGCAGTGCCGTCGGCAAGATCACCATGATCGACCTCGACAACCTCGCCGAATCCAACGTCAACCGCCAGATCCACGCATTGACTGATACGCTCGGCAAGGCCAAGGTCACGGCGCTGCATGAGCGCATCATGCAGATCAATCCCTATTGCGAAGTCACCGAGGTGGAGGACTTTCTCACGCCGGACAACGTCGGCGAGATGATCGGCGTCGGCCGCTTCGATTACGTGATTGACGCGATCGACAACGTGCGCGCCAAGGTGGCGCTGATCGCCTATTGCCGTGAAAACAAGGTGCCCTTGCTGACCAGTGGCGGCGCCGGTGGTCAGATCGATCCGACCAAGATTGAGATTCGCGATTTGTGTCGTACTGAGCAGGAGCCGTTGCTGGCAAAGGTCCGCAAGCGCCTCCGTGCCTGGCACAAGTTTCCGCGTGGGACCAAGAACAAGTTTGGTATCGATGCCGTGTTCTCGACCGAGCCTTTGCGGTTTCCGGAAGGGGAGGTTTGTGAGGTCGATACAGACGATGCTGCCGACGGACTGGATACGGTGGATGCTGATGGGCGCAAGCAGGAGGCTGGTGTGACGGGTCTTAACTGCGCCGGGTTTGGGTCGGCGATGGTGGTGACGGCTTCGTTTGGACTTGTTGCGGCGGGGTTTGTGTTGAGGAAGATCATGGAGCGGCCTGAAGCCGGCGCTCAATAAGCAAGGCTGCAAATGCTGATGGAGTAGCGCCTGTTGACGAGCGAGGAGGCTTGAATAGATGAAGAGCCTTGCATATTGATAATTTTGTGCTACATTTAATTATTCAATTATTTATTCAACTATCTATTCAATTTCATGGCTGATCATACTGATCAAGTCCGGCGGCAGCTGATTCAGGGCATTAAAAGTGCTCGGCAACTTGTTGAAAATATAGGGATTAGTCAGCCTACACTGTCGCGCGCCATTTCCGGAATGGGCGACGAAATTATTCGACTTGGTGCCGCACGATCTATTCAATATGCTTTGCGAGATGGGCGACGTGGGCTGGGAAATGTTCCCGTATATCGCGTGGCCGCAGATGGCAAAATAAAGAATTTGGGGATGCTGTTTCCGGTTTGCCCGGACGGATTCGTGATGCTTCAGGCGGACGGCGTCACGCTGCATAGCGATAGCCTGCCCTGGTGGTTGCTGGACATGCGCCCGCAAGGCTTCATCGGACGCGTCTATGCGGCCAGGCATGCTGCTGCGCTTGGTTTGCCTTCACGGTTGGCAGAGTGGAGCGACGCGGACGTATTACGGGTGCTGATGGCGCATGGTCATGACGCCGTGGGCAATTTATTGCTGGGCGACGCAGCGCGCGACCGTTTCATTGACGCGCCGCCGCCCGAGCTGGTTGAAATGAGAGCCAAGCCCGAGGCCTATGTGCGGCTGGCGCAAGATGCCGCCAAAGGGGATATTCCCGGCTCCTCAGCGGGCGGCGAGCAGCCAAAATTTCTTACCTTCGTCGAAACGCCGAACGGCCCGCGCCATGTTCTGGTGAAGTTCTCGTTGTCGGACATCAATCCCGTGACCGAACGCTGGCGCGATCTGCTGCTGGCGGAACATCATGCGCTCGCCACGCTGGCTGCGTCCGGCATCAGTGCCGCCAACTCATCCGTCATCGATCATGGGAGCCAACGCTTTCTTGAAGTGGAGAGGTTCGATCGTGTAGGCGTGTTGGGACGACGAGGCTTGTTCTCGCTGATGGCGCTCGAAGCCGAGTTCGTCGGCGACGCAGCCTCTCCCTGGCCGATCATCACTGCGCGGCTGGCGGCCGATGGACACATCACGCGGGAGGCCGCCGATGGCGCCGCGCTGCTGTATGCGTTTGGGACGCTGATCGGCAATACCGACATGCATAACGGCAATCTGTCCTTTACCAGCGAGCATGGCCGCCCTTATGAATTGGCGCCGGCCTACGACATCTTGCCGATGGGTTTTGCGCCTCGTTCCGGAGGTGGTTTGCCGGATACGCTGGCACCGGCCAATTTGCGTTCTTGCGTCAACGCAGATACTTGGGTCCGCGCACTGGCGCTTGCTAATGATTTTCTTGATCGCGTCCGGGAAGAGGCAAGATTTTCCGGCGACTTTCAGGCTTGTATCGCTGCTTTGGCTGCGCATCTCGGGAGCGCGCACGACAAGATACAACGCCTGGGCTGACATCGCGCGCGACGTCATTGTGCGGTTTAGCAAGCCGCAATGAAAAAGGCCAATGCATTTGCATTGGCCTTTTGACTGGATTAACAAGACGCTAACAATCGCGCATCAGAACCCCAGCGTACGTCCATCCGGATTACGCGGATCCGAATAGCCGTAAAATGCGCCATCCTTGATCTGGATCGTTTGCGTACGTCCCATCGAAGGCTGCACGCTGATCTTCTGACCCTTGTCTTGCAGGATCTTGATCGTGTCAGCGCTGATGCCCTTTTCGATACGCAGCTGATCCGGCGCCCATTGATGATGGATGCGCGGCGTGATGGTCGCTTCGGCGACGTTCATGTCATGCTCGATCACGTTCAGGATGGTTTGCATCGTGGTCGTGATGATGCGGCTGCCGCCCGGGCTGCCGGTGACCAGGAAAGGCTTGCCATCCTTGAGCACGAATGTCGGTGACATCGAGCTCAGCGGACGCTTGGCTGGGCCGACAGCATTGGCTTCGCCACCGACCAGGCCGAAGGCGTTGGGAACGCCCGGTTTGGCGGAGAAGTCATCCATCTCGTTGTTGAGCGTGATGCCGGTGCCGGTGGCGACGATGCCGCTGCCGAAGTTCAGGTTCAGCGTGTAGGTCGTGGCGACCAGATTGCCTTCCTTGTCGGCGACCGAGAAGTGCGTGGTCTGATCGCTTTCATACGGTTGCGGCTTGCCTGGCTTGATTTCGGACGATGGCGTTGCGCGATCAGGATTGATCTTCTTCGCCAGCTCGTCGGCATAGGCGCGGGATGTCAGACCCTTGACCGGCACCTTGTTGAAATCAGGATCGCCCAGATATTCAGCACGGTCGGCGTAGGCCAGCTTCATCGCTTCAGCCATCAGGTGAATGGTCTGCGCGCTGTCGGCACCATACTGCTTCAGCGGATAGCGTTCCAGGATGTTCATCATCTGGATGATGTGGATACCGCCCGAGCTGGGCGGCGGCATCGACATGACTTGATAGCCGCGATAGTTGCCGACCACTGGTTCACGTTCGACGACTTTGTAGTTCTTCAGGTCGGCGGCGGTGATCAGGCCATTGTGCTTGTCCATTTCGGCGACGATCTTCTTGCCGATCTCGCCTTCATAGAAAACCGAAGGGCCTTTTTTTGCGATCAGCTTGAGCGACTTGGCGAGGTCTTTCTGCACCAGTTTTTCGCCGGCTTGCAATGGACGTCCGTCCTTGAAGAAGATCGCTTTGCTGGACTCCCATTGACCGAGGTGGTCGCGTTCTGCCGCCAGAATCAGCGCCAGACTCGGGCTGACCGGATAACCTTTTTCTGCCAGTTTGACGGCGGGTGCAATCACGTCGGACAGCTTCATCGTGCCGTATTTTTGCAGCGCATGGGTCAGGCCCGCGACAGTGCCGGGAACGCCGATCGCCAGATGCGTGTACAGCGAGCGACCCGGTGCGACGTTGCCCTTGTCGTCCAGGTACATGTCGCGGCTGGCTTTGGCAGGTGCCATTTCGCGGAAATCGAGCGCGACGTTTTTACCGGTCTTCGCATCGTGAATCATCATGAAGCCGCCGCCGCCGATGTTGCCTGCGTTCGGCAGCACAACTGCCAGCGCGAAGCCGACTGCGACACCTGCATCAATCGCATTGCCACCACGCTTGAGAATGTCGAGGCCGACTTGCGTCGCCAACTCCTGCTCGGATGCGACCATGCCATTTTTCGCCATCACCGGGCTGATGATGTCGTAGGTCAGGTCGTACTTGACCACCGGCGCGGCCGCTGGTGCAGCGGTCTGTGCGTGGGCAGGCAGGAAGGCGAGGGAAGTACAGAGGGGCAGCAATGCCATGGTAGCCGGCTTGAGCAAGCCGTTGATTTTCCGCATGGGTGATTCTCCTGGAGGTTATCTTTATCTGAGTCTAGTTATGGTGCTACTCGTGCTTTTTGCACTCGATGATTGTAGCCTCAGGAGATGTCGTGTCTATAGAATTTATTGATAAATTTTAGATGCAGTACAGCATGCGTCGTGCCTGTTTCATCAATCTCCTGTAGGACAAGACGATTGATGAATTGCATCGGACGAACGTGTGACAGATCGCTGACGCGCCTGCGGGTTTTACGTACTTTCGCGCACGGCCAGTTGGAAGCCGAGATCGAGGCGCGCCTTCTCGACAGGCTCCCCCTTGAGTTGACGGATCAGCAATTCCGCCGCCTTGTAGCCGATGTCGTAGCGCGGCGTGATGATGGTGGTGATCGAGGGTGTGGCACATGCCGCCCATGACAAGTCGTTGAAGCCGGCAATCGCCATTTGCTGAGGGACTTTGATACCGCGGCGCTGGCATTCGAACAAGGCGCCCAGTGCAAGGTCGTCGTTGCAGCAAAAGACCGCATCGCAATCAGGGGAGATCTCCAGCACGCGCGCCAGCAATTGCGCACCCATGTCCACCGTGGTCGGTGTCGGCAGCAAGACCTCGACGTTCGGATCCAATCCTGCCTCGGACAAGCCTTTGCGAAAGCCTTCACGGCGTTTCATCATGCGCGGATCGAGCTGCGCGGCAAGAAAAGCAGGTCGCCGATAACCGCGTTCAATTAAATGCTGCGCCACCGCATAACCGGCCTTGGTTTGAGAAAATCCGACCGACATGTCGCTATTGGATTTACCGAGATCGAACATGCGCACGGCAGGAATATTGCTGCTTGCCAGTTGCTGGCGCAGTAATTCATGCTGGTCTGAACTCGATAGCAGAAAGCCCGCAGGTGCATGTGCCAGATAGGTGGAGATCAGCTGGCTCTCCTTTTCTTTCGAGTAGCCGGTCTCGCCGATGAGGAACTGATAACCGGCTTGCGAGAGATAGTCCCGAATCCCGCTGAGCGTCTCGATGAACACCGCATTGGTCAGCGACGGCACCAGCACGCCGATCACCTGCGATCGCGCGGAAGCCAATGTGCTGGCGGCATGATTGGGGACGTAGCCGAGTTTCTTGATGGCCGCAGTGATGCGGTCGCGCGCTTCCTGCTGTACCAGTTCAGGCGTCTTCAGCGCCCGCGAAACGGTCATCGGGCTGACCTTTGCTTCGTCGGCGACGTCGACAATCGTCACGCGACCGGTGGCGCGGCTTCCTTTGGTTGTTTTTGCAGGTTTTTCGGCAGCGACGTTTTTGCTCATGACGGGGCTAAATTTTCTATTCCCGACATCATACCTGAGCAGTCTTTCCTGAGACGATTTCAGCGCCTTCGCGAATTATGCTGCGCCGCCACATTGCAGTTGCAGCGGACTTCTCCGACGACAGATATTCATACAAATGATTTGACACATAAATTTTGGTAGCGTTATCATCGCGGCCAATGTTAACGCTAACATTTGAAAATGTAGTCGATGCACAAGCAGCGTTCAACAAACAATTTTCTTATTTTATAAACACTACGCAGATAGTGGGCACGGCAGCCTGGATGCAGCAATGCGCAACAAGGCGCGTCGTCGAGACAATGTAAAGACTCCGTAGTGGATGGCAGGCATGGTGTTGACGGCGCAGCAATGGTGGCCATTGCTTCTGAATGCCCGTGCGCACTATCGACCCTGGAGACATCCTCATGTTCGGATTGAGTAACGAAGCAAGTCTGTTGTTGAACGCCTTCCTCGCCATAGTGGTGCTGATCGTCATGATCACGCGCCTGCGCATTCATCCCTTTATCGCCCTGATCATCACGTCCGGCTTCCTCGGCCTGATCTCCGGCATGCCTTTGCCCAAGATCGTCAAGTCCTTCCAGGATGGCTTTGGCGGCGTGCTTGGTTTCGTCGGCATCGTGCTGGGCCTGGGCACCATGCTCGGCAAGATGATGGCCGAATCCGGCGGCGCCGATCAGATCGCGCAGACGCTGGTGCGCGCTTTCGGCAAGCAGCGCGTGCACTGGGCCATGATGATCGGTGCTTTCCTGGTCGGCATCCCGCTGTTCTTTGAAATCGGCTTCGTGTTGTTGATCCCGCTGGTGTTCATCGTGGCGCGCCGTTCGGGCGTACCGCTGTTCAAGATCGGCATGCCGATGCTGGCCAGCCTGTCGGTGATGCACGGCCTGGTGCCGCCGCATCCGGGCCCGCTGCTGGCAATCGGCATCTTCGGCGCCGATATCGGCAAGACCATTTTCTACGGCCTCATCGTCGGCTTGCCGACCGTGATCATCGCCGGCCCGATGTTCGGCGCCTTTATCTCCAAGTATGTCGACATCAAGCCGTCGGATGAACTGATGGAGCAACTGGCGCGTGAACCGCAAACCAAGGAACTGCCAGGCTTTGTCATCACTCTGATCACGGTGTTGTCGCCGGTCTTCCTGATGTTGCTGAAAACCTTCGTCGACGTCACCTTGCCGGAAGGCAGCGCCATGCGCGACCTGATGGATTTCATCGGCAACCCGATCGTGGCCTTGCTGGCGGCGCTGCTGCTGTCGCTGTACACTTTTGGCGTGGCGCGCGGTTTTACGCGTCAGCAAGTGTTGAAGTTCGTAGATCAAAGTCTGGCCCCGACTGCAGCCATCGTGCTGATCATTGGTGCAGGCGGCGGTTTCAAGCAGATGCTGGTCAATAGCGGCGTCGGTACGGCAATCGGTCAACTGGCGGTACATGCGCAGATCTCGCCGTTGCTGCTGGCCTGGTTCGTGGCGGGTGTGATTCGCGTGGCGACCGGTTCGGCAACGGTGGCGACCATCACCGGTGCAGGCATCGTGGCGCCGCTGGTAGCACTGATCCCCGGCACCAACCGTGAACTGCTGGTGCTGGCCACAGGCGCCGGATCGCTGATCCTGTCGCACGTGAACGATGCAGGCTTCTGGCTGGTCAAGGAATACTTCAACATGAGCGTCGGCGAAACATTCAAGACCTGGACGGCGATGGAGACCATTATCTCGGTGGTGGCGCTTGCCTTCATCATGTTGCTTAATTGCATCGTGTAACCTGTCCACGATCTTACTGCGAGGCGATGATCCGTGAATTGGAAACCCTTGGGCGGTGCTCGGAATCCTCATGTACTGAAGTACATTCCGGTTCCTCCGCTCCGGCCGCCACCGGCTGATGGTCTCTCGCTACAGATCGTGAACAGGTTAGAAGTAAGAGAAATTAAAGGAACTACTCATGTCGCACTTCATGCTCGGCGTCGATATCGGCACCACCAGCACCAAAACTGTCGTGTTCACGTTGGACGGCCAGGTCGTTGCCCAGCATGCAGTCGAATACCCCTTGCTCTGCACCGTGCCCGGCATGGCGGAGCAGGACCCCTTGCAGATTTATGATGCCGTGCTGGCATCCATCGGCCAGGCCGTGAAAGCGGCTAAAGCCAGCGCCGGCGAGATCGCGCTGGTGTCGTTCAGCGCTGCCATGCATAGCGTCATCGCCATCGGCAAAGACAACCAGCCGCTCACCAACAGCATCACCTGGGCCGACAACCGCGCCAGCCTGTGGGCGCGCCGCATCCGCGAAGAGCATGACGGCCAGGCCATCTATCAGCGTACCGGTACGCCGATCCATCCGATGTCGCCGCTGTGCAAGTTGATGTGGCTGCGTTACGACCATGCCGATATCTTTGCCCGCGCCGAACGTTTCGTCGGCGTGAAGGAATACGTATTCTTCCGTCTGTTCGGGCGCTGGCTGGTGGATTATTCGATTGCCTCCGCGACCGGCCTGTTCAACCTGCGGGAACTGAATTGGGACAAGGGCGCGCTGGCCTTGATCGGCATCGACGCCGCGCAGTTGTCCGAACCGGTACCGACCACACATCACATCGCCGGATTGCCGTCTGACGTCGCTGCGCAACTGGGGTTGAACACCGACACGCCATTCGTCCTCGGCGCCAATGACGGCGTGCTGTCCAACCTCGGCGTCAACGCCATCCATCCGGGCCAGGTCGCGGTCACCATCGGCACCTCCGGCGCGATGCGCACCGTCATCGACCGGCCGATGACCGATCCTTCCGGCCGTACGTTCTGTTATGCGCTCACGCAAAAGCACTGGGTCGTCGGCGGCCCGGTCAACAATGGCGGCAATATTTTCCACTGGGTGCGCGACGAGCTGGCGACTGCGGAAGCCGAAGCGGCGCGCAAGGCCGGCGTCGATCCCTACGACGCCTTGACCAACATCGCCGAAAAAGTATCGCCCGGCGCCGAAGGCCTGCTGTTCCATCCCTACATGGCTGGCGAACGCGCGCCGCTGTGGAATGCCGACCTGCGCGGTTCCTTCTTCGGCCTGGCCTTGCATCATCGCAAGGAACACATTATCCGCGCCGCGCTGGAGGGCGTGATCTTCAATCTCTACACCATCCTGCCGGCGGTCGAAGACCTCATCGGCCCGACCCAGCGCATGATGGCCACGGGCGGTTTTGCACGCTCGGCCTTATGGCGTCAGATGATGGCCGATATTTTCAACCGTGAAGTCGTGGTGCCGCAAAGCGTTGAATCTTCTTGCCTGGGCGCCGCCGTACTCGGCTTGTTTGCGCTGGGCATGATTCGCTCGCTGGATGTGATTTCCGACATGGTCGGCTCGACCAACCGTCATGTACCGATAGAGAAAAACGTGGCGATCTACGAACGCCTGCGCCCGATTTTCATATCGATTCCGAACAAGCTGGCCGACGAATACCGGGCGTTGTCCGAGTTTCAGCGGCTGAGCGTCAAGTAAATAACAACACAGCAACAGCCCCACAGTACAACGCAAACAAGGAGACAGAATGACCGCAACACTACCCGCAGGTCTGCAGAGTTTTTCGCTGGCCGGCAAACTGGCATTGATCACCGGCTCCAGCGGCGGCATCGGTCTCGCGCTGGCGCGCGGCCTGGCCGCTGCGGGCGCGTCCATCGTGCTCAATGGCCGCGACGCCGCCAAACTGGCAGGTGTTGCCGCGAAGTTGCGCGAAGAGGGCTATACCATTCACGAGTCTTCATTCGACGCGACCTCGTCGGCATCGGTGGAAGCTGCAGTGGCAAAAATTGAGGCCGATATCGGTCCGATCGAAATCCTGTTCAACAACGCCGGCATTCAACGTCGTGCGCCGCTGGAAGACTTCAAGGAATCCGACTGGAATGACCTGATCAGCACCAACCTCAACAGCGTCTTCTTCACCGCTAAGGCAGTAGCGCAAGGCATGATCAAACGCGGCCGCGGCAAGATCATCAACGTTTGCTCAGTACAGAGTGAACTGGGGCGTCCGAACATCGCGCCATACACTGCCACCAAAGGCGCAGTGAAAATGTTTACCAAAGGCATGGCGATCGACTGGGGTAAATACGGCCTGCAAGTCAACGGTCTCGGCCCCGGCTACTTCAAGACTGAGATGAACATGGCGCTGGTCGCCGATGAAAAATTCTCTGAGTGGCTGATCGGTCGCACGCCGTCGCGTCGCTGGGGTGATGTCGAAGATCTGGTCGGTGCCGCAGTATTCCTCTCCAGTGACGCTTCGAAATTCGTCAACGGCCATATCCTCTACGTCGATGGCGGCGTAACGGCAACCTTATAAAAAACAAGGACAAGATCATGCAACAAGGCATCGTCATCCACGCGCCGCACGATTTGCGCGTACAGGAACTGGAAACCGCTGAACTGCAACCGCATCAGCT
>Ga0209913_1001347_pt1 | contig 14002 bp, 12 predicted proteins | sample PersoiDNA2013203_FD_185805 | JGI IMG/M metagenome (GOLD analysis project Ga0209913, IMG submission 185805) | Permafrost soil microbial communities from the Arctic, to analyse light accelerated degradation of dissolved organic matter (DOM) -... | ecosystem: Environmental > Terrestrial > Soil >... | reverse complement strand
AAGAGTAATTCTTGTTGCCGATGACCAGCGTCAATATGTTCTTTCTGGCCTTTTCCAAGGTTTGCGAGAGGACTGCATCGAGTTCGGTATTCTGCATGAGACATCCTTAAAATGAGAGAAACCGCAGGCACGGTTCCGGTGCCTGCCAAGCTTGTCAACGATGGGCATTGCGACGATAGGCATCGAGTTGTTGCTGGCTATTGATCCCGGCCAGATAACGCGGTGCCACCTGTTCCAGCGCCGTCGGCACGATCCCGAGTTCTGCTGCCAGCGGTGCCGCCGCAACATTGTCGATCTGCATGGATGCCAGATTATCGCGGCTCATCAACTGTCCTGGCAAATGTTCCAGACAAAAAGCTTGCAGCGTTGCCAACAACGGCGGCAACGCGATAATCGGCCGCGCATGCCCAGCATAGCTACCGGCCAACTGCACCAGTTGCGCCAAGGTGTAAATCTGCGGCCCGGCCAGCTCATACGTTTTACCAAAACCGATATGCGCTTGCAAGAGTGTCACCACGGCCTGTGCGACATCACCCACATAGACCGGCTGGAAACGCGCGCCGGCAGAACCCAAGGGCAGCACCGGGAAGTATTTTTGCAAGGCGGCGAACATGTTGAGGAAATGATCCTGCTCGCCAAACACCACAGAGGGCCGCAACACCGTTGTCGCAAGCGCGTGATCAGCCAATACCACCGCTTCGCCGGCAGCCTTGGAGCGCAGATACATCGAGGGCGCCTCTGCATCAGCGCCGAGCGCGCTGATATGTACCAGGCGTTGGACGCCATGCCGAAGACATGCAGCAACAATTTTTTGCGGCAAGGCAACGTGCGCACGGGCAAAATCAGGACCATAGGCGCTGCCGGCAGGGCCGCGTCGCGACTGCAAAATACCGACCAGATTGACCACGGCGTCAACGCCCTCGAACAGGCCATCAAGCGCGGTCTCGTCATGCACATCAGTAATTACCGTGCGCACGGTCGGCATCACCAGCAAATGTTTGCTGCTCTCATAGCGGCGCGTTGGCACCGTCACTCTGGACGCGCCGCTGCGCGCCAGTTGCGCTACTACCTGACTACCAATGAAACCGCTACCACCAATAATTAAAATATTGTTGTACGCCATCGCCACTTTCCTTCCTGGCCTGCCTCTTGGTCGAAGCAAGCAGCTATTGCATCAATGAATCTACATGGATCAATCCACATCGAAGCAGGCGGCTTGCCGACCTCCGTGGACCGTTGGCGTTGGTCCTAGGGCAAGTCAGTCGGTGCATTGAGCTTGGGAGCGATCATGCCCAGACGCTGTTTCAAGGATTGCGGCCGGTTCTCGAACAGGGCGGCGTAATAAGTCGCATTGGACATCACATTCTTGACATAGCCACGCGTCTCATTGAAGGGTATCGTTTCGGCGAAAATGGCACCTTCGACCGGTCCCGGCAACGTCGAACGCCAGCTGCGCGGACGGCTTGGACCGGCGTTGTAGGCAGCTGTTGCCAGCGCCTGGGAGCCATCCAGATTGCCCAATACCATGTTGAGATAACTGGTGCCCAGCCGCAAGTTGGTGCGAATGTCATTGATCTGATCTTGCTTGAATTGCAGCATACCGATCTTCTTGGCCACGTATTTTGCAGTCGACGGCATCAATTGCATCAGGCCGGAGGCGCCAACATAGGACTGCGCATTCTTGATGAAACGCGACTCCTGCCGAATCAAGCCATAAACCCAGGCATTTTCCAGGCCCAACGGACCGGTATTGGCGCTCATTTCAGTGAGATGAGGGGCCGGAAAGCGTTGCGTGAAATCCATCTCTGCACGGGTACGATCGGAGGTATTGACCATGCGATCGAGCACATCGCTTTGACGGGCAAATTCGGCCGCCGCCAACAACTGACGATCGGTCATCTTGCGCAACTCCCAGTTCCACTCTCGAATGCCTTCAAAGCGCATGTTCAACTCGTAAAACTTGAGCGCGCGCTTGAAACCGGCATTCTGCGCCATCGGTGCGATCTCGGCGGCAGTGGGCGGCGTCGGACCGGGCGGAATGACAATTTTCTTGCCCAGCTCTTCGGTGGCCAATTGGCCGTAGAAGCCAACATTAGATGCAATCGATTGAAACATGCGCTGCGCCACCTCAGACTGCCCGTCTTGCCGCAAGGCACGCGCCAGCCAATACACCCAGGTAATGTCGCTGCGCAGGCTGGCAGGCATGGCTTCGATCGTCGCTCTGACCATTTTCCAATCGCCGGCGCGTAGCGCAATGCGCGCTTTCCATTGATAAGCTTCATAGGACAGCGGCGCATCACCGGTCTTGCTCCAGTAATTAATCGCTTCGGGCATGAGCTTCATCGAAGCCGGCAAAGCCACTTGAGCCCAGGCAATCGACAGCTCTGACGGCGTCAGTGCGCTCACGCCACTGAGCAGGATGGCAGCCTGCTGCGGATTGTTTCTGGCAGCACTACCGATGGCGAGGATATACAGCTCATGCGCCGTGCGCCCCTTGCCGGGCCCGCGCGCCAGTATTGCTGCCGGCTTGTTGATCACTGGCGCCAGCATGGTGGAGGCATTGTCAGAGAGCGCCGCAATGCGCCGTGCCACCGGGATGTTGCCGGCCTCTACCGCTTGGCGCAATTGGGCCCACAAGTCGTTCTCGTCAAACTGATGATTCTGCATCAAGGTCGCGATCAGATCCGTACAACCCTGACCGAAATCCTTGGGATTGATCAGCACCGCACGCGCTTCGTCGGCAACATTCTGCCCCTTGAGGGCGCGCGAATTGAGCGCAAAACATTTGACCTGGACATCATCATTGAGCACGAACAGAGGATATTGCTCGTCGAAGGTAGCCCAATCGCCATTCTTGCCCAAAGCCAACAGCCAATCATTGCGCAAACGATCGGCGATCGCACTGCCTTCATAGCGCGTCAGGAAATCACGAATTTCCGCAACCGGCGCAGTGAAATCACGTACGCGCGGCTTGAGGCGATAATAGTCAACGTAAGAAGCAATGACATAATCGGGCAAGCGCGCAGCCAGGCTCAGCGCACTCGCAGAATCGTCGGCGCGCACCACATCGCGCAGGGCCAGAAAGATGTCGTCGGGAGCGGCATTGGCGGGCAACGCCGCCTGTGCCGGCATAGCAAGACTGATGGCCACGCCAGCCGTACAGGCGATGACAAACATGCATTTCTTCAATAGCATTCTTATACAACCTTAGATTGAAACAGATGACAACAGCAAGCATAGTACGCGATAGCGAGCGCCCCGACGATCCTTCCCAAAAGTCCTTGCTGCGCACGCAATTGCTGGCGCAGCGACGCCAGCTCAGCGCCGAACGCAAAGCAGCTGCCGAAGCAGCACTCTGCGCGCACCTGCTAGCATGGTTTGAGGCGCATCGCATTACCAGTCTGGGCGTCTATTTTCCGATACGGCAAGAACCCGATCTATATCCGCTCTATAACGCGCTGAGCACCAAAGGCGTGCACCTGTCGCTGCCAATTATTCGCGGCGCCGATCAACCCTTGGACTTCGTACAGTGGACGCCGGGCGATCCCTTGATCAAGGATGCCCTTGGCACCTCGGTTCCAGCGACAGGACAGCAGACACAACCGCAGGCACTACTGATTCCGTGCCTGGGCTTCAACGCACAACGGATCCGTCTCGGTTACGGAGGTGGATTTTATGACCGCACGTTGGCGCAACAACCGCGCCCTGTCAGCATCGGTGTGGCCTATAGCGAAGCACTGACAGTATTTACAGGCGAAGCGCACGATATTGCCCTGGACCTGATCTTCACCGGTCCATGAACCTCAACATGTGCCAATACAAGGACCAATAAAAAAGCCGGCAGCGTTCGCATGCCGGCTTTACTTACTCAGTTAGCATGTCAATCGACTAAGCGTTGCCAGATTGCCATGGTGGCATTGGCTTGATTGAGCGTGTAAAAATGCAAACCGGGTGCACCTCCGGTGAGCAATTTTTCACACAGTTGCGTAACGACATCGAGGCCAAAGGCGCGAATGGATTCGGTATCGTCTGCGTAACTGGCCAGTTTGAGGCGAATCCAGCGCGGAATTTCGGTGCCGCACATGTCGGAAAAACGCATCAATTGCGAGTAATTAGTGATCGGCATGATTCCGGGCACGATAGGAATGGCGATGCCCTGCTTCTGGGTCTGTTCGACGAAATGAAAATAGGCGTCGGCATTGTAGAAATACTGGGTAATGGCAGCATCCGCACCGGCCTTGACCTTGCGCACGAACTGCTGAACGTCATCCTGCGGCGATTTGGCTTGCGGGTGCATTTCAGGATATGCGCCGACTTCGATATGAAACCAGTCGCCAGTTTCTGCGCGAATGAATTCCACCAGCTCATTGGCATAGCGGAACTCGCCCGAGGCAACATCCACAGCGCCATAGCCACTGGGCAGATCGCCGCGCAATGCCACCAGGCGTTTAATGCCATGGCTTTTGTATTCGTCGAGGATAGCCCGCAATGTGGCGCGGGAACTGCCGATGCACGACAGATGCGGCGCCGCATCATGACCTTCGCGCAGAACTTCCAGCACGGTGTCCAAGGTACCTTGCTGGGTCGAACCGCCGGCGCCGAAGGTGACCGAAAAATACTTGGGATGCAACTCGGCCAGCTTGGCGCGAGTAATGCGCAATTTTTCCGTGCCTTCCGGCGTCTTGGGCGGGAAAAACTCAATGCTGAAATTATGTGGTGTCATGACTCAGGTGATCCGCAGATCATCAATTACGTCTAGATTTAAGCAACAGCGTGGACAAGGCCCAGGAAACGATGCTGTACAACAAGGCACCACCGACTGCCGACCAGAAACCGGCGACGTGGAAGCCACCCACCAGTTGCGCCACCACCCAGAACATCAGGCCGTTGATGACCAGGATGAAGAAACCCAGCGTGAGCAAGGTAACCGGCAAGGTCAGCACAACCAGCACAGGGCGCACTAGCGTATTGACGAAGCCGAGAATCAACGCCGCAATCAGCGCAGCGCCAAAACTGTCTACTTGCACTGAGTGCATCAGATAAGGTACAGCCAGCAACGCCAAAGCGTTAATCAACCAGGTGAGCAACAACAACATGAGATGTCCTTGAAGTTGACGCGGCGGCGCGCATCATCAATGCACGCCGCCGTACAAGCCAAACAGATTTTAATAACGGTAATGTTCTGGCTTGTAAGGGCCGTCTGATTTCACGCCGATATAGGCTGCTTGTTCTGCCGTCAGTTCGCTCAATTGTGCATTGAGCTTCTTGAGTTGCAGACGCGCGACCTTTTCATCCAGGTGTTTCGGCAAGGTATAAACGCCGACCGGGTAGTTCTTGGTATTGACGAACAATTCGATCTGAGCAATGGTCTGGTTGGCAAACGACGAGCTCATCACATACGAAGGATGGCCGGTACCGCAGCCGAGGTTGACCAGACGACCTTCGGCCAGCAAGATGATGCGCTTGCCGTCAGGGAAGATCACGTGATCGACTTGCGGCTTGATGTTTTCCCAGGTGTATTGCTTGAGCGCAGCAACTTCGATTTCGTTGTCGAAGTGACCGATGTTGCAGACGATCGCCTGATCCTTCATCTTCTTCATGTGATTTTCTGTAATCACATGATAGTTGCCGGTACAGGTCACAAAAATGTCGCCATGTTCCGCTGCGTAATCCATGGTCACTACGCGATAGCCTTCCATGGCCGCCTGCAGAGCACAGATAGGATCGATTTCGGTGACCCAGACTTGCGCCGACAAAGCGCGCATGGCTTGTGCCGAACCCTTGCCGACGTCACCGTAACCGGCGATGACGGCAACCTTGCCGGCGATCATGACATCGGTAGCGCGCTTGATGCCGTCGACCAGCGATTCGCGGCAGCCGTACAGATTGTCGAACTTGGACTTGGTAACGGAGTCATTGACGTTGATCGCCGGGAAAGCCAGCTTGCCGTCTTTGTGCATCTGATACAGACGATGCACACCGGTCGTGGTTTCTTCGGTCACGCCCTTGATCTGTGCCAGACGCGAGGAATACCAGTTGGTGTGCGAAGCCAGACGCTTCTTGATCGAATTGAACAGGCAGACTTCTTCTTCCGAGCTTGGATCATTGAGCACCGAGGCATCTTTTTCTGCACGTGTGCCCAGATGCAACAACAAGGTGGCATCGCCGCCGTCGTCAAGAATCATGTTGGCTTGCTGATCTGCCGCACCTGGCCATTCGAAAATGCGGTGAGTAAATTCCCAATACTCGTCCAGGCTTTCGCCCTTGAACGCAAACACTGGCGTACCGGCATCGGCGATGGCCGCTGCTGCGTGATCCTGAGTCGAGTAGATGTTGCATGATGCCCAACGCACGGTGGCGCCCAGCGCTTCGAGCGTCTGGATCAGCACAGCGGTCTGGATGGTCATGTGAATCGAACCGGTGATGCGCGCACCCTTGAGTGGCTGCGCGGCGGCAAATTCTTCGCGAATTGCCATCAGACCAGGCATTTCGGTTTCTGCGATACGGATTTCCTTATGGCCCCATGCTGCCAGGCTGATATCGGCGATCACATAATCTTGGAAATTGGATTTGGTATTCATGACTGCGGCGTTGTTCACGCCCTCCTTTCATAATGAAACAGAAAAAAAGTAACGTGAGCGCAGTTGCTTGGTAACCATATCAAGCCTGGCAAGACAGGGTCTTGTCGCAACGCTCCTTGATACGGATCAGTATTGTAAATCACTTCTCACGCGCAATACCAGCACATCATGGCAATCCGTCGCAAAACGGATTGCCATGAACAGAGTCAGAGCGCAAGGCGCTCTGCAGATGCTTAGAATCCGGCTGCAGCGCGCAGGGCGGCGGCCTTGTCGGTACGCTCCCACGAGAATTCCGGCTCTTCGCGACCAAAGTGGCCGTAAGCTGCCGTCTTCTGGTAGATCGGACGCAACAAATCGAGCATTTGCACGATGCCCTTAGGACGCAGATCGAAATGCTCCTGCACCAGTTGCGCCAGCTTTTCATCGCTGATCTTGCCAGTACCAAAGGTCGTCACCATGACCGAAGTCGGCTTGGCGATACCGATGGCGTAAGACACTTGAATCTGGCAACGCGAAGCCAGTCCGGCGGCAACGATATTCTTGGCTACGTAGCGACCGGCATATGCTGCCGAGCGATCAACCTTGGATGGATCCTTGCCCGAGAAAGCGCCACCGCCGTGCGGTGCAGCACCGCCGTAGGTATCGACAATGATCTTGCGACCGGTCAAACCGCAATCGCCTTGCGGGCCGCCGATGACGAAACGACCGGTCGGGTTGATCAGATAGCGAGTGTTTTTCAGCCATTCAGCAGGCAACACCGGACGGATGATCTCTTCGATCGCCGCTTCTTCGATGGCCTTGTGCTCCATTTCTGGCGCATGCTGGGTTGACAACACGATGGTGTCAATGGCGACCGGACGGCCATCCACGTACTTCAGGGTAACTTGTGACTTGGCGTCCGGACGCAGCCATGGCAGACGACCGTCCTTGCGCAACTGCGACTGGCGCTCAACGATGCGATGCGCATAGTAAATTGCCGCAGGCATCAATTCTGGGGTTTCATCGCAGGCATAACCGAACATCAGGCCTTGATCGCCAGCGCCCTGATCGAGGTCGATACCACGGCCTTCATCAACGCCTTGGGCGATGTCAGGAGATTGCTTGTCATAGGCGACCAGCACGGCGCAGCTCTTGTAGTCAATGCCGTAATCAGCATTGTCGTAACCGATGCGCTTGATGGTTTCTCGCGCGACATCGATGTAGTCGACGTTGGCGCGCGTTGTGATTTCGCCTGCCAGCACCACCAGACCAGTGTTGCACAGGGTTTCTGCGGCAACACGGGACTGCGGATCTTGGGTCAGGATGGCGTCCAGAATGGCGTCTGAAATCTGGTCGGCCACTTTATCAGGGTGACCTTCAGAGACGGATTCGGAAGTAAAAAGGAATTCGTTGGACATGCAGACTCCTGTTTCATACTGAGAGATTGAACCTTGTCGCGGCCTTATCCCAGAGCCTGCGACGCTTTAGCGAAATTTGTATCCCGTCTCGCAAGTTGTCATTAACTCGACGGCTTTCGTGCTATTTTACGCCTCTTGAAATTATTCAGCAATTTCTCAGATTTTTTCACGCGCCCCTCCATTTACGGCAAGTATGCTTTTCCCCTTATTCCGCCTACTCTCTTTTCTCCCTCTGCCCCTGTTGCATCTACTCGGGATCGCGGTGGGCTGGCTGGTCTACCTGAGCTCACCGTCGTATCGTCGACGCCTCAAAGAAAATCTCGGCCGCGCCGGCTATCAGCAAAAATTACTGACCGCCGTCAATGAGGCAGGCAAAGGCATTTTTGAACTGCCTTTCATCTGGTGCGCAGCACCGCAACGCGTTTTGCGTACCGCTCGCATTGAAAACTGGGCGCTCGCGCAGACCGCACTCGATGCCAAGAATGGAGTGATTTTTCTGACGCCACATCTAGGCTGTTTTGAGATCACGGCGCAAGTCATTGCCGAACAGACATCATTGACAGCCTTGTATCGCCCACCACGCCAGGCAGCACTGAAACCATTGATCGAAGGTGCGCGTTCACGCCCGAATTTGCACCTTGCCCCCGCCAACTTGTCGGGCGTGCGCGCACTGCTCAAGGCCTTGAAGGGCGGCAAGGCAATCGGTCTGTTACCTGACCAGGTGCCGCAGAACGGCGAAGGCGTGTGGGCGGATTTCTTTGGCAAACCGGCTTACACCATGACCCTGTCGGCCAAGATGCAGCAAATGAGTGGCGCACCGATTATCCTGACCTACGGCGAGCGACTTTCATGGGGGCGCGGTTTTGTCATCCATTTTGTCGCGTTCGAAGAAATATTGGGCGATGCCCCCGAGCAACAGGCACGCGCCATCAATCTGGCCATGGAAAAATTGATCGCCCGTTGTCCGGCACAATACATCTGGAGTTACAACCGCTACAAGACGCCGCCCGGCGTGACTCCCGCCCACACCGGAGAGACGTCATGAGAGCCTTGATTGCGCTGATGTGGCTACTGCACTGGCTGCCCTTGCCTGTTCTGGGTCGCCTTGGCGAGGCGCTGGGAAGCTTGCTGTACATCATCATGAAGCCGCGCCGCCAGATCACACTGACCAATTTACGGCTGTGCTTTCCCGAAAAAAGCGAGGCCGAACGCATAGTCATTGCACGCGGCCACTTTCAGGCATATGCCCGTAGCGCACTGGAACGCGGCATCTTGTGGTGGGCTTCGGAAGCGCGCCTCAAACGCCTGATCAAGGTTGAACCCGGCATCCCGCTTGAAACCTTCAAGTCAGGACCGACGATTTTGCTGTGTCCGCATTTCGTCTGCCTGGAAATTCCCGGTATCGCCCTGGTGCTCAATTCGGACTTATCCATCTGCACGATTTACGCCAAGCAACAGAATCAAATCGTTGACCAGGCTTTACTCAAAGGTCGCTCACGCTTTCGTCCGGTGACCTTGCTGTCGCGCGAGAAAGGCGTCAAGCCTATCATCCGCGCCATGCGTGACGGTTTGCCCTTCATCATGCTGCCGGATATGGACTTTGGATTGCGCGACGCCGAATTCGTCCCTTTCTTTGGTGTCCCGGCGGCAACATTGACGGCCACCGCACGCATTGCCTTGGCCACACAAGCCAATGTGGTGCCGGCCATCACGACCTTTCTGCCAAATTATCAGGGCTGGAAGACGACCTTTTACCCCGCGTGGGAAAACTATCCCGGCGACGACATCGTCGCCGCAACCCGACGCATGAATGCGTTCATTGAAGAACGCGTGAGAGAAACGCCCTCAGAATATTTCTGGGCGCACAAACGTTTTAAAACGCGCCCGCCAGGCACTGCAGATGTCTACAGCAAGGACCGCTAAGCAGTCCTATAATCTAGTGTCCTGTCCCGCAAATACAATGAAAATCAAATTCACAAAAATGCACGGCGCCGGCAATGACTTCGTCGTCGTTGATGCCATCCATCAAGTCATCTCCCTGACACCGGAGCAATGGAAGTTCATTGCCAACCGGCGTTTCGGCATTGGTGCCGATCAGATGCTGGTGGTGGAAAAGTCGCAATCGCCGGATGTCGATTTTCGTTATCGTATATACAATGCTGACGGCGGCGAAGTCGAACAATGCGGCAACGGTGCGCGCGCATTTGCCCGCTTCGTCAGTGACAAGGGCCTCACCAGCAAACGCCTTATCCGCGTTGAAACCATGTCTGGCATCATCGAGCCCAGACTGGAAGAGGATGGCCGTGTCACCGTCGACATGGGCGCACCGATTCTGACGCCGCAAGAAGTACCTTTCGATACCGCCGAGCTAAGCGGCTCCCTTGAGGGGCAGGACATGCGATGGCCGCTTGAGATCAACGGCAAGACCAGCTTGATCTCCGTGGTGTCGATGGGCAATCCGCATGCGGTGCAAATCGTCGCCGACAGCGAGCTGGCACCGGTCCTCATTGATGGACCTGTACTTGAACACCATCCGCGCTTTCCCAAGCGCGTCAACGCTGGATTCATGCAAGTAGTGGATCGTCACCAGATCAATTTGCGGGTCTATGAGCGTGGTGCCGGCGAAACCTTGGCGTGCGGCACCGGAGCCTGTGCTGCCGTGGTTGCAGGCATTCTGCGCGGCGTTCTGGAAACACCGGTGGCAGTGCAAACCCATGGCGGCGAACTAGTCATCGATTGGCACGGCCCGGGCCAGCCAGTCATGATGACCGGCCCTGCAGTATCCGTGTTTGAGGGTGAAATCGATATTTAATGTCCACATGGCAATGTGATTGGCCGAAACAATGGCGCCCGACTGAGGCGCCATTTTTCAATTACTTCAGATCAGGATACGTCCGCCAGACTTTCCTCTTCAGCCACTGCCACCGGCACTGCCGTTTTCAGCCGATACAAGCGCTGACGATAATTACCCTCAGGCCCGCTAAGGCTGCAATCGACATCCTCAAACAGCCGACCAATACGATTCAATGCCTGCCGCTCATCGCCAGTCGCTATTAATATGAGTCGCCGCTTGCTGCGCGCATAGTAATCACGAATATCGACCACCAGACAATGGCCGCAATCGGCCTGCTTGAGATCAATGAGCAAGGCCTCCGGACGCGTGAGGCCAAACTGAGTCGCCAACTCCAGACGCGCCGCCAAAAACGGATACGCCAGCAAAAACTCTCTAGTCATATACTGCCTGGCTTCAAGCGCCCAGGCCGCGGGCCTGGATCGGTCGGTGATTTTGGCCAGCAATTGGCGTGCATCATCGCTACCCTGCGCTGACGCCTTTTGCAGCCAATAAGCGGCGCGCACATCATTGGCAGGATCGTCGCGACGATTGCGCCAGGCACCGCTACCGCATTCCAGTTGCGCCAGTACATGCCCCATTTCAGCAGCATGCTCAAGATAATATTGCGCATCAGCAAGATTGCGCTGTGAAAACTCTGGCTTGAGGTAAATACGCGACAACGCGTACCAAGCCGCCGCAAGACCTCGCTCACCGGCGAGATTGAGCCAGCGAATCGCTTTTTTATAATTGGCAGAACCACAGTGACAAAAGGCCTTGCTTCCATCTTCCGTCATGCGCGCAAAAAACAGGCCCAATGACAACTGCGCGATCTTGTCGTCAGCATAGGCTCCCAACTCCAGCAATTGCTGGACTTCCTCTATCTTGATCTCGCCAAGCTCGGCCGCTGCCAACGACAGCCGCGAAAGCAAGACGATATTGTCTGCACCAAGATGCGCAGCCAGATTTTCTGATGGCCCGTTAAGCTGAGTCAATTGAGTGCCAAACTGCCCCAACAAAGCTTTTGCCAACGGCCAGGCACGGCGAATGAAGTCACTCTTATCGTCGCGTTGCCAAGCCGCATCGGCCAACGCCAGTTGCGCCGGTCCGACACCTGCATCGGCAGCCTTTTGCGCCCAGTTGGCAGCCACCTCTGCTGCCGCACTCAGGTCAGCTGGCAGCTTGCCGCGCGACGGCGTACCAAGCTGCTGCTGCGACAGCAACCACTGCGCCTCGGCCGTACCGGCATGCGCTTCCGCTTCCAGCACCTTGAGCGCCTTGGCAAGCATGCCCTGCGCACCGGGATGATCCTTAAAGGCCAAGACCAGACGCGCAAAAGCCAGGCCTGCAACTTGCAGACCAGTATCAAAGGCGCGTTCATACCAAAGCACATAATCGAGCGGCTGCGGCGCCTGGACCACCGCCTCAAAAGGAATATGCTCACCGATAAACAACCATGCATCAGCCAGACCTTGCCGAGCGGCACGATCCAACCAATGCAATGCGGTAGAGAAACTTTGCGGCAAACCATTGCCGCCATGCACATAACGTCGCCCCAAGGCTAGCTGGGCTTCTGCCCGCCCGGCGCGTGCCGCTCGAATAACTGCCAGATCTTCTCGACTCGCCATAAACCAATCCAAACCCACTTTTGAAGAAAAAATTATCGCCTATAAATGACTATATTTTTTTTATTCCTAGTTAATGAGTTTAATTGAAGCTTTAAAACAACAAATCAAGTTTTAAAGCATTTCCTTTTTATCAAAAAAACAATTGCACAGCGCACCACTGCATAAATCTGGAAACCAGATCCGCCTCTCTGCACCAGAGTAAAAGCGTTAGAAAAAAACAACACTCCTGCAAGAGATTCGGAATTTCAACCAAAAGTCTCGCCGTCAAACGACCAATCTGAGGCCACGGTGAATGAGAACCCTTAATGTCACAACATCCGACTAGATGTACGGATCCTCAAGACTATTTTTATAGAAGGATGTCAAATGAAAAAATCTCTGCTTGCACTGGCCGTTCTCGGCGCGTTTGCAGGTGCTGTTCAAGCACAAAGCTCCGTCACCATCTACGGTATCGTTGATGAAGGCATCACCTACAACAGCAAGGTAGCAACTGGTACTGGTACTAGCACTGGTAGCCAATTCCAAGTGAATACGGGCGTCATCCAAGGTTCGCGTCTGGGTTTCAAGGGTACTGAAGATCTGGGTGGCGGTCTGAGCGCAATCTTCGCTCTGGAAGCTGGCTTCAGCGCTGACACTGGCGCTCTGAGCACCAGCGGCACAGGCGGCACATCGACTCTGTTCCGTCGTAAATCGATCGTCGGCCTGGCTGGCGGCTTCGGTAGCGTGACTGTCGGTCGTCAAACTGACTACGCCGATACCATCAGCGCATTCACTGCAGTTAATGACTTCGGTAGCATCGTTGGCAACATCCACGGTCTGGATCGCTTGGAAGGTACACGTACCAACAATTCCGTGGCCTACACCACAACTAACCTGAGCGGCTTCACTGGTAACCTGATGTACGGTTTCGGCGAACAAGCTGGTTCGACTTCCACTGGCCAATCATTCGGTCTGGCTGGTCAATACGTCAACGGTCCTCTGGGCCTGGGCCTGAACTACTACCAATCGAAGGCTGGTAGCAGTGTTTCGACAACTTCCGATACCGGCTTGCTGAGCGGCAGCGGTCTGTCCTACGCTGGCTACACTGCTGGTCAAACAGCTGAGAAGGTGTTGAATGCAGTTGCTAGCTACCAGTTCGGTCCTGCGCGCGTGTATGGTAACTATTCGCTGGTCAAGCTGCCACAAAACGTCGCATCGGTCACTGGTCTGTCTTCGTCGACACTGGTTACTTCGTCGACTGGCCTGACTTTGGCTAATGCCAAAAAGACCAGCACTTTCGAAATCGGTACTGCTTACTCCCTGACAGCAGCTCTGAAATTGCTGGCCGCCATCGACTACTCGAAGGCTACATTTGATAACGTTGGTAACACTGGTAAGTTGACTCAGTTCAGCCTGGGTACAGACTACTCGCTGTCGCAACGTACCGATCTGTACGCATTCCTGTCTGACGTGCGCGCTAAGAACATGAACAACCCAGGTACTTGGAGCACTAGCGGCAGCGATGCTAACCAAGCATCTGTTAGCGTTGGCGTTCGCCACAAGTTCTAATTTAAGCCTCTGACGCGC
>Ga0209913_1001346_pt1 | contig 14022 bp, 17 predicted proteins | sample PersoiDNA2013203_FD_185805 | JGI IMG/M metagenome (GOLD analysis project Ga0209913, IMG submission 185805) | Permafrost soil microbial communities from the Arctic, to analyse light accelerated degradation of dissolved organic matter (DOM) -... | ecosystem: Environmental > Terrestrial > Soil >... | reverse complement strand
TCGAGGTACGGTTGCCAAGATGTGAACCCGTGAAGATCGCCCCAGACCAATCCCAAGTTTCCTTTAGCGGGAATCAACAGACCGTCCTTCTTATCGAAGACAACGGCGACAGCCGCGAAATGATGGCCGAAATTCTCCGAGCCCACGGCTACGCCGTTCTCGAAGCCGCAGACGGCATAGAGGGGTGCCGGATGGCCAAGGACCATTTACCGAACTTCGCTCTGATCGATATCGGACTACCCGGCATAGATGGCTACGAAGTCGCAAGACGGCTGCGAGGGTTCGAGGCCGCAAAAGGCATCCAGCTCATCGCTCTAACGGGGTATGGGCTTGAGGAGGACAAGGCCCGGGTCCTCGCTGCAGGCTTTGATCTGCACCTCGTGAAACCGGTTGACATCAATTACCTCTTGGGCATTCTCACACCCGCGCAGTCCACACGTTAGCCACATCGCTATGCCGCCGCTCTTTTTAATCCACGTCTCCTGGCTCTGCCGGACTGGGTGAGTCGTCCCAGCGTTGTACATGCCCGAGCACGCGCTCGTTAGCGAGAGCGAACGCTAATTCGCAAAAATCAAACATACGGCCGCATCGCTTTGATCAAACGTACAATCACTTCGTCGATTTTATATGGCTTTGCGATAAATCCATCCATATACTCGCGTGCGCCGATCGTTTCCAACGACGTATAACCAGACACCAAAACGATTCCGACTAAAGGATGGCATGCCTTGACGATCGCAGCTAGATCCAGTCCAGTCAGGCCAGGCATGATCACGTCTGAAAGTACGACGTTGATTGAAGGGTCTCGTTCGAGCGTAGAGATCGCGCTTTCAACAGAGTAGACGCATTGACTCTGAATGCCGCAGATTTCCAGTAGAGTTTGCGTGGTGTCCGCCAAGTCGCGGTCGTCGTCAACTACCAGTACTCTCAGTCTCGCAAGCGGCTCCGATTGACTAGATTCACCGAGAGGGATGTGTGCAGCGATCCGCCGAGCGCTATCGCCTGTGCCAGGGCACGTTGAAATAGTTGAACTATACATAGCAAATCGCTCGATCAAAAGCTTGAGGCTAGGTCGCGACACCGAACCAAGCTCGGAATAGCGATGGTACTGTGAAGTTCGACAATTTGTCCATACCGCGCCGTACGACTCCTGCACCAAAGAGCAATCTCCATGATGTGGCGCCTACGGACGTCGGGAATGAGCACAGCATCGGTGGGATAGGTTAGTTAGACCACAGAGGTAACGCAGTCTCCCGTGTATGCTCTGAATGCGTCAATTTCTGACACGCTGCCGACGTCTCGGCGTTAACCCCAGGCGGCGAGGATGAAAATGATAATGATAGTTGATGACGATGCGGCAATGGCGGAACACTGTTCGATGTACTTGGAGTCCTGTGGCTTCGAAGTTGAGGTAGCGGCAAGCGGTGAGGACGCCCTGTCTCGAATACACGCGGAGACCACAGACCTGGTGATTTCTGATTGTGCTATGCCCAACATGAATGGCTTGGAACTTAGCAAGGCTTTAAAGGCTGAGCCCTCCACAGCTGCAATGCCAATTTTGCTGATGAGTGCATCGATGAGATGTGAGGTCGCCCCAGGCTTAAGCTACGATTCGTTCCTGCGGAAACCATTTCTTGCGGAAACCCTTCTGATGGAGGTCCGTAAGCTTCTGGACAACGCTCAGACCAAACCAACGTACCTCAAGGTTTGAATGCGCCTGTCTACTTTTATCCTGAGTAACCTTGTCGATATCTTGCGGGAGTGGGAAGCGTTTGCATCCACCATCGTTCCGCTAAAAGAAGCGACTAGAGTCGAGTTACGTGACCATGCTGCGGCCGTGCTCAAAGTGATTGCCAGTGATCTGAGCACACCGCAAGCAGAGGGGGCGCGCGACGCAAAATCAAAAGGTCACGGGCCGATTCTAGAGCTCGACACTGCAGCTGAGACGCACGCAGAAGCTCGGATGTCGTCAGGCTTGAACGGCGACCAAGTCATGATGGAATTTCGCGCACTAAGAGCCAGTGTGATACGTCTTTGGGCACTCAAGGAACCCATCAGCACGCCTGAAGAAATCGAAGATATGATTCGATTTAACGAAGCAATCGACCAGGCACAAAGCGAATCAATGGCGCGCTATTCGAAGTTGTTGCGCGATGCGCAGACTATGTTCCTTGCGATTCTTGGCCATGACGTGCGCTCCCCCCTTGGCGCGGTAAGTATGGGCGCCCAAGTATTGCTTCATGATCAAACGTTGCCATCCAAAGTGCTTAAGGTCGGCTTGCGCATTCTAAACAGCTCTAAGCGAGTCGATGAGATAGTTCGAGACTTACTCGATTTCTCGACATCCCATCTCGGCGATGGAATTCCTATCGATCCGTACACCGTTGATCTCTCAGCAATCTGCGCCAACGTGGTCGAAGAGGCGCGGACCTTCCATCCTGATCGCACTATTGAGTTCACCGCGGATGGTGATCTGATAGGAACTTTTGACGGTGCGAGGCTAGCGCAGGCATTCTCAAATTTGATTTCTAACGCAATCCAGCACGGGTTCCAGCAAACCAGCATACATGTTTCGGTACACGGGGATGAAAAAGGAATTCATTTTGAAGTACAAAACGACGGGGAAGTTATCCCCGAAACGAAGCTGCGGGCGCTGTTTGACCCTATCAAGAGCTTCGCCATAAGGCCGCCGAGTGAGCGCACGGTGTCGAGGGTGCAAAATCTTGGGTTGGGACTGTATGTCGTGAAAGAGATCGTCCGAGCCCATGAAGGGGATATTGCGGTATCGTCCACGGCTGAAGCTGGCGTGAAATTTTCAGTGGACATTCCGCGAATTACACCGCAACGCCGCATGGGAGAATCGTAGAAATTAGTGCCGGTGGCCACAAGGGGCCGGCGGTCCCCACTGTATCAAATCGCGCCTACTACTTACGGATAAAGGAAGATCGCCGCTCGTCCGTTAGTCCGTCATATTGTCTGTCGCGGTAGCAATCATATACTCGCAGTAACGGACGTACGAGACCATTTCATCTTAGCGCAAGATCCCTTCAATAAAGTCGTTTTGCATGACAGCAAGCGTCCCAGCTGGAGCGCCCCTAAGTTGATTGAATGTGCGTACTAACTCGACTCGCTCAATCATCAGTGCGTGCTGATCAGCTCTGGCACTGTCGAGCGCAAGCGATTTAGCCAACAGCAGTGATTTCTTATAAGTCATAACGTTGACAATGGTAACTGTTGCTAGGCCGCCAGGATTCCCGCGCGGATTTACAGAGAATTTGTCTTGCAATTGAAGTATACATTGACCGCCATCAGACCCATTATAAGAAAGCGCTGCCAAGTGTTGCTGGGGATGGGTTTGCAAAGTTCAATAAATTCCTATTCACACGTCAATCGGAATATGATTCACAGACAACATCGTATCCTTGGTGTTGCGCTCGAGGTGCCAGTAGTGCGCTCTCACAACACAAGGCGGCCACCATGATGCACAACTTCCTCTCCAACAATCGTGCAGACTTAATCGCGCGCTGCGCTACAAAAGTGGCGGCAAGACCGCTCAGAAATGTTTCTGCGGATCAGATAGCGACCGGCATCCCCCTATTCCTAAGTCAGCTCATACGAACGTTAGAAGCTGAGCAGAGCGACGGGCGCCTCGAAGGCACGGAAATTTCCGGCCCATCGGGCGGTGCCGGGTCGTCGTTGACTGAGATGGGAGTAACCGCGGCAGCGCACGGAAAGGCGCTTCTTGCTCTTAACTATAGCGTAGATCAAGTGGTACACGACTACGGAGACTTGTGCCAGGCAATCACTGACCTCGCTTTCGAGCGAGACGCTCCGTTTTCAATTGACGAATTCCGTACCCTCAACCGCTGCCTGGACAATGCGATAGCGGACGCCGTCACTGAGTTCAGCTCGCAACGTGATAGCGCAAATTCCGCACGCCAAACAACCGAAGGAAATCAGCGGCTGGGTTTTTTGATGCACGAGTTACGCAACGCATTGAATTCTGCCGTGCTGTCCACTGATGCGATGCGTGCAGGCACCCTAACACTTTCTGGCGCGACGGGCACGATCCTTAAGCGAAGTCTCGATGCGATGACTAAATTGATCGATCGCTCTCTTCTCGAGGTAAAAACAGAGAACGCAGATATGTATCCGCAGGAAGTTTTTTCGCTCGCGGCATTCATAGGTGAGGCCGAGCAAAGCGGCAGACTGGCGGCGAATGCGCGCGGATGTGTTTTGAATGTTTTACCAGTTGATCCAGCCCTCGGCGTTCAAGCCAGCCGCGACTTGCTTCTGGCGGCCCTGGGGAACTTGCTCGGCAACGGCTTCAAGTTCACACGGCCCGGTACTGTTGTCGAACTGAGGGCTTACGCGGTGGAAGACCGCATTCAGATTGAGGTACGCGATCACTGCGGGGGCTTGAACCAGGGAGATGAGGAAAAACTATTTATCCCTTTTAGTCAAAGGGCCGGAGATCGGAGCGGCGTGGGCTTGGGCCTTTCGATAGCCCGCCAAAACGTAGAAGCCGACGGCGGGACGCTGAGCGTCGAAAACTTTCCAGGCGTCGGCTGCGCGTTTATTATTGGAATGCCCCTCCACCGTCTAAACTGAAGGCCAGCCACCTATCTTACCCAGGTTGTTGTTTGCTAGATATACAGCGCTATGCGAGCCTTTCGCTAATGTGGGTATGAGGTTGAACGACCAAAAGTATGCACTAGACTGAGGTAGACGACGCGCAAACACTGTCCCGACGGAGAAGATCATGCCTGCACCACTTGCGTTCGACGAACTCTGGACACGTGTCCTACAGCTTGATCGCAAGGGTGACGACTTTTGCTGTGCACTTTGTGCGCTGCGCGATCAGATTGATGAGAACTATGATCAGCGACTGATTACGCTGCATCAATGGCGTTTGTTGATGGAGGAAGCATCAATCAGGCAGGCACGATATGCCCTGGTTGAACCGGATGGGTGGCGATGCGGGATGAGATCGTCGGACGCAAGCGAAACCGACACTTCACCTACGCTTATGAATCACCGGCATTGAGCTTTCATCAGTTGAAGAACCAAATTTTGCACGATCTGTTTTGAATGCTCGTCCAATAACGCGAGGTCCTGCGCTAGCAGACGATAATCAGGATCGGCGCTGCGGGCAACGCCCGGTGATGCTCCCTCGGCCGTAGAGCCATAGAGCAACCATTGGGCAGATACGCCAAGCCAATCCGCGAGTACGGTGAGTCGCTTATGGGTTGGGTAACATTCGCCCTTTAGCCATCGTGCAGCCCCCGCAATTGTCACTGTTATGCCATTTCCGCGCCGGTTGAACTCACGGGCCACAATGCTCGCGCTACCTGGAGTGTTCACGGCGGATAGCGACTCGAGAAGCCGTTGCCGGAAGACAATCAAACTATTTTCGGCGTCGTTTGTGGTCATTGAGAAATTATATCAATGGAGCCACCACGGCATTTGAGTTTACGCCTACTCTTCCGTTCTTTCGATCTCGATTTGGGACCCCAGCAAGGCCATCGCATCAGCTTTGTCGCGGACCGTTGAAACGACGTAGTGCTCCATCAACACCGCCTCAGTGATTTTTTGAACGTGCCCCGTAGCGGGGTACGCAACAGAGTAAGACGTTGATTCGGGCAGCAGCGAGAGAACTATGCAGTGCACATGACAGTCATCCCGCCGAGTGAACTCCTGGCCCGTATGGTACTGAAGATCAAGATCGCTCGTCATTGCATCTACCTCCTTTGACCGTTTGCATCCCACACTTGCTAGCGAAAGTCTTCGAACTCATTCGAATCTACTCCCAGCAGAAGGAGGGCTTCATGAAGTCGCAGCATCTCGTCCTCCAGTTTAAGAATCCCAGGGGTGCCACCGAGATCAATCGTGTTTCCGTTTATCAGCGACATTGTTCGTAGCGCCGAAGCCAGTGCCTCGACAATATGGGCGTCCCTCTGTGTGAGCGCGAGGTAGTCTTTGCTGTTCATGGGTGGGTGCGACCGTGTCGATGGGCTGCCGACATTGAGAATCGGGATTGACGGCGCTTCTGTGGAAATAACTGTGCGCCCGCCAGTCACTCAGCTTAGCACGATTGCTGCGTATTCAGCGGCGCAGCGAGCGCGCTGGCGAAAACAGGATGCGGCTCGAAATTGTGTCGGAGACCTGGTAAAAATCCATGAACGTTTTCGCGGCTCTGTGGCCCAATGACCGATGTAGAACCTGTGCACGATAAACGATACGAGCCGTGCGATTGTCGGTTCGGCGCGCCGTTTCTGCGCCTGGCCTAACAAATTTGCGCGGAGCCACACCGGTCGTCACATCCGCAAGAGCATGCATAGTAGGACTCCTGACCTTAGACATCAGGGGAGGGACATTTCTTTAAAATCGATTGCAGAAACTGTACACTCTAACGGTCTACCTGCCCAATTAGATATTACGATTCAATGTGCCTCGGAGTAGGCGGAACCTACCAGTCAGCCATTGGCCCCGGAATCGGAGCAACGTCGCCGCAAGTGCCCCGAAAAAAGTTGCGACCTCACGACAGTTGGGTTAGCAGAGTTCCGGGGGGTCAATCCCGGGTCCCCGCCGCTACGGAGCGATACAAGCGGGGTATACAGAATGTTTTTTGCGTCCATGGTTGCATCCATGACCTCGACAGAATCGAACCAATTCACCATCATTTCCCTCTATAGCTGCTAAAAATTCGATTCCGGTTCCGGGCACCAGCGCATGCAACGACGGCCGCACGGCCACCTTGCGCCCTCCTCGCGTCCAATGCCGACGCCAACAGCGGTGGGCCGCATGACACGCCTCCCGGCCAGCGGCCCTGGCGGCGAGCTGAACATACCGTATTGCTCTTCAACAAGCCAACCTCGCGCGTATTCCCTCCCTTTTTGAGGTGCATCAAGTGAAAATGCAGCTGCCCCGGCCAGACTGGCGGCATGGCATAGCGAAACGGAGGGTGGCATGTTCAAACAAATCCTGTTGCCGACGGATGGCAGCGCCTTGTCCGAACGGGCCATCGCGGCCGGCATCGGACTGGCCCAGGCGCTCGGTTGCCACGTGCTGGGACTCACCGTCATTGCCCCTTTCCACACCATCAGTTTCGACGCGGAAATGCTCGAGGACACCGAAGCCCAATATCGCCAGCGCGCCCGCGAACGGGCCGCCCGCCGGCTGGGTTTCGTTACCGAGGCGGCCCAGCGCGCGGGCGTCATCTGCAATTGCGAGAGCGCGGTGGCGGACGACCCCTACGTGGCCATCATCGATGCCGCCCGCGAGCGAGGCTGCGACCTGATCGTGATGGCCTCGCATGGCAGGCGCGGCGTCCAGGGGGCCTTGCTGGGCAGCGAAACCCAGAAGGTGCTGCTGCACAGCGCCATTCCCGTCCTGGTGTACCGCTAGCGCGCCACCGTGCGCAGGCCCGGCCCCTGCGGCGCAGCGCAGCGGGGCCGCCATACACCGGGTTCGTCAAGCCCAAACCACCGGAGTCTTCATGTCCTACCGCACCATCGTCGTCCACGTCGACCACGCCCGCCACGCTGAAGAGCGCATGCGCCAGGCCGCCATGCTGGCAGCCGCCAGCAACGCCCACCTGGTGGGCAGCGCTTTCACGGGCCTGTCGCGGTATGCGGCCAGCGCAGCCGGCCTCGAATTGCGCATGCTGGCGCCCGCCGAAATGGCCGCCTTCCGCGCCCGCAGCGAAAGCATGCTGGACCGTTTCGACAGCATTGCCGCGGCGGCAGGCGTGACCAGCGTCGAGCGCCGGTTGCAGGATGACGAGCCGGGCGGTGGACTCGCCCTGCAGGCCCGCTACGCCGACCTGGTCGTGCTGAGCCAAAGCGACCCGGACGATCCCGCCTGCGCCCATTTGCCGGGCGGACTGCCCGAGCAAGTGGTGCTCGACGGCGGACGCGGCGTGCTGATCCTGCCGTTCACCAGCCAGCCCGTCCCGCTGGGCCAGCGCGTCCTGATTGCCTGGGATGGCAGCCTGGAGGCGACCCACGCCGTCTACCACGCGCTGCCCCTGCTTCGCGGCGCCGGCCTGGCTGTCATCAGCACCTTCGGCGCCGACGGCGCCGACGGCGGGGATGGCGGGGATGGCGCGGGCAGCGAACCCGGCGCCGACCTCGCCCAGTACCTCAGCCGTCATGGCATCCAGTGTGTCGTGCGCCAGGCCAGCTGGCCCCTCACCGATGGCGCCGACCTCCTCAATCTGGCGGCGGACGTGCAAGCCGACCTGATCGTCATGGGTTGCTATGGCCACTCGCGCTTCCGCGAGATCATGCTGGGGGGCGTGACGCAGTCCATCCTGCGCAGCATGACCGTAGCGGTGCTGATGTCGCATTGAACCTTGCCGCAAGCCGGGCCGGTCCACCCGCCCGCTGCCGTCCATGCCGGCAGGCGGCGGCAGCGCTGCGCAACCCGAAGCCCGTGCGGGACAGCGTTGCCATGGCGACGATGTCGCGCCACCGGCTTGCGCCGCGCATCAGGCTTGATCGGCATCAAATTCGCCGGCGAAATGGAAGACGCACCTTGGCCCATGTTTGGGAAAATTTGATCTACATCAAAGAACACGGCGCCATCGCCGGCGTCGGCGACTTTCTCCTCGACGCCCCCGTTCTGCCGGACCTATGATTGCTTCTTTCGCATCCCGCCCGCCGCACGCCGCCATGTCCTCCCCCAGTACTGTTCCCCGCACCTGTCCCGCCCCGGCCGCGCCGCAAGCCGGCACGGCCGCCGGCGCGCGGCAAGCGCTGGGCGCCTCCGTTTTCGAATACAGCCGCGACGGCATCATGATCACGGGCCTGGACGGCAGCATCCTGGCGGTGAACCGGGCCTTCACCGCCATCACCGGCTGGGCCGAGCACGAAGTGCTGGGCCGCAATCCCCGCCTGCTCAAGTCGGGCCGCCAGGACAGCGCGTTTTACCGCGCCATGTGGGAGACCATCCTGCGCCAGGGCTGGTGGCAGGGCGAGGCGTGGAACCGGCGCAAGGATGGCAGCCACTTCGCCGAGCGCATCACCATCACCACCGTGCCGGACCAGGATGGCCGGCCCCATCATTACGTGGCCGTATTTGCCGACATCACCCGCGCCAGCGAGCAGCGCCGCCTGCTGGAACAGCGCAGCCATTACGATGCGCTGACGGGGCTGCCCAACCGCCTGCTGCTGCAGGAACGGCTGGAGCGTGCGCTGGGCCGGGCGCGCGGCGCCGGGCGCCAGGTGGCGCTGGCCTTCATCGACCTCGACGGTTTTAAGAGCATCAATGATGCGCTGGGCCACCTGGCGGGTGACCAGTTGCTGGTCGCGATGGCTGGCCGCCTGCAAAAAGTCCTGCGCGAATCGGACACCCTGGCCCGCTTTGGCGGCGACGAGTTCGTCGCCGTGATCAGCGACGTGCAGGACGAGTCGATGCTGGCGGCCCTGATCGGGCGCCTGGTGGCAGCTGCGCGCGCCCCGCTCCTGCTCGACGGGCAGAGCGTGCAGCTGTCGGCCAGCGTGGGCGTGTCCCTGTTTCCCCGCGATGGGGACAATCCCGGGGCCCTGATCGGACGCGCCGACGCCGCCATGTACGCGGCCAAGCGCGATGGCCGCAATTGCGCGCACCTGGCGCCGCCGGCCGCTGCCGGCATGGCGCCGCCCCACGGGGCCCCGGATGGCGCCGGATCCGGCGCGCGGCGCCCGTAAAAATGCCGCCAGATCGCCCTCCGTCGCTCGTATAATGAAACCTCGGCCCAGCACAGCAATCGACCCCAGCCCCATGCATAAACCTTCCGCCAGTCCCGCCGCCCCGCCCGCGGTCACGGTGCACGCCATCAAGGCCGGCTGCGCCGGTTGCAGCATGCATCAGCTGTGCCTGCCGATGGGTCTCGACGAGGACGACATGGTGCGCCTCGACCAGGTCATCGGCCGGCGCCGCCGGGTGGCGCGCGACGAACGGCTGTACCAGATGGGGCAGCCGTTTCGGAATCTGTATGCAATCCGCTTCGGCCATTTCAAGACCTTTCACGTCGATGCCGCCGGCGACGAGCAGATCACCGGCTTCCAGATGGCGGGCGAACTGCTGGGCATGGAAGCCATCAGCGGCGAACGCTACCTGTGCGACGCGGTGGCGCTGGACGACTGCGAAGTGTGCGAGATTCCCTTCCCTGCCCTGGAGGGCCTGTTCGGCGAGGTGCCCAATCTGCTGCGGCATTTCCACCGCATCATGAGCCAGGAAATTACCCGCGAGCAAAACGTCATGCTATTGCTGGGCAATATGCGCGCCGAGCAGCGCTTCGCCGTGTTCCTCGTCAACCTGGCCGCCCGCTACGCGGCGCGCGGCTACTCGGCCACCCAATTTCAGTTGCGCATGTCACGCGAAGACATCGGCAACTACCTGGGACTGACCATCGAAAGCATCAGCCGCCTGCTGGCCCGCTTCAAGAAGCTCGGTCTGCTGCGCGTGGAGAAGCGGGGCATCACCCTGCTCGACCCGCCCCGCCTGAAAGCCATGGCGGCCGGCACCACCGCCTGCAGCCCCCTGAGCTGACCGGCCTGTCACTCTGCGCCCAGCCGCAGCAGGGGCGTCTCGCCCGGCTTGACCCAGGTTCCCGCCAGGCGCCAATCGCGCGCCGCCCCTTCCACCTGCACGCCCCAACGGGTCGCTTCGAGCGCACCCGCAGGCAGCGCCGCAGCGCCGTCCGGCCCGGTCGGCACATCGAAGCGAAGATCCTTGTCCGGCTGGGTGGGATGCAGCAGCTGCACGTGCAGCAGTCCCGCCAGCGGCTGCCCGCCGGCCGTCACCCGGGCCAGCAGGCGCCGGCCGCGGCGATCGAGGCGCAGTTCGACGGCGATGGCGCGCGCCTGCGCCACCCGCTCGCGCCGCAAGTCCTGGTTGATGGCCTTGCCCTGGCTGTAGTAGTCATCCACCACCATGGCGTCGGGCCGGCTGAAGGCCAGGTAGCCGGCGGCGCTGCCGCCCGCCAGCACCCAGGCCGGCCCCAGCATCAGCAGCCACGGCCAGCGATGGCGGTACCAGGGCGCCGGCGCGACGCCGGGATCATCGAGTGCGTGCATGGAGTCTCCTGACGGTCAGCGGGGGATGAAAAATGCGGCGCGTTCGGCCACCTGCAGGGCGGCGTCGTCGCGCGCCGTCAGCTGCAGGCGGATGGGATGGGAGCCGGGCGCCGCGGCGGCGCGCGGCGCGCGCACCCGCACCGCCACCGTGCGTCCGCTGGCGCCGGCCACCACCAGGTCGGCGCCGCCCTCCACGCTGGCGCCGGCCAGGCCCGTGACGCTCACCTGGAAGGTGTGGCCGTGTTCCGCCGTATTCATGATCTGCAGGCGGTAGACATTCTCCACCAGGCCGTCGCCGACGCTGCGACCCATGGCGCCGCGGTCGCGCACCACATCCAGCTTCAGGGGCGTGCGCAGCGCCAGCGCCAGTGCCATCGCCAGGACCGAGGCGGCCAGCACGGCGCCGTAAATGAGCACGCGGGGGCGCAGGATGCGCGCGGCCATGCGGCGCGTGCTCCAGCGCCCGGCCAGTCCGCGCTCGGTGGCATAGCGCACCAGGCCGCGCGGCCGCGCCAGCTTGTCCATCACCCCATTGCAGGCATCGACGCAGGCCGCGCAGCCGATGCATTCGTACTGCAAGCCGCCGCGGATGTCGATGCCGACCGGGCAGACCTGCACGCACAGGCTGCAGTCGATACAGTCGCCCGCAGCGGGCGCCTTGCCCGGCGCGCCGCGCGGCTCGCCCCGGCGCGCATCGTAACTGACGATCAGGGAATCGGGGTCGAACATGGCGCTCTGGAAGCGCGCGTAGGGACACATGTACTTGCACACCTGCTCGCGCAGCCAGCCTGCATTGCCGTACGTGGCCAGCGCGTAGAAGCCCACCCAGAAGGTCTGCCACGGTCCCAGCTGCAGCGCCGCGGCCCCGGCCAGCAGGCGGTCCACCGGGGTGAAATAGCCGACGAAGCTGAGGCCCGTCCAGCCGGCCAGCAGCAGCCAGGCGCCATGCTTGGCGGCCTTCCTGGCGAGCGTGCCGGCGCTGTGCGGCTGGCGGTCGCGCCGCATGCGCGTGCTGCGCGGGCCTTCGATGCGGCGCTCCAGCCACAGGAACATCTCGCTGTAGACGGTCTGCGGACAGGCATAGCCGCACCACACCCGCCCCGCCACCGCGGTGACGAGAAACAGACCCAGGGCGCAAATGATCAGCAGCGCCGCCAGATAGATGAAATCCTGCGGCCACAGCACCAGTCCGAACAGATAGAATTTGCGCTCGGCCAAGTCGAACAGCACCGCCTGGCGGCCGTGCCAGCGCAGCCACGGGAGGCCGTAAAAGGCGAGCTGGGTCAGCCACACGCACAGCCAGCGCAGGCTGGCGTAGCGGCCCTTGACGTCGCGCGGATATATGGCGGCGCGGGGCGCGTACATGCGGATCACCTGTTCCCGCGGCCGCTGCACGGTCGTCTCCATCAGCGGCGCCCGCCCGGCGCCGGGTGCGACAGGCCGTACACATAGGCCGCCAGCACGTGCACCTTTTGCGCGCCCAGGATCTCGCCGAAGGCCGGCATGGTGTTGTTGCGGCCCTTGTTGATGGTCTCCATGATGGTGGCGAGATCGCCCCCGTACAGCCATACCTGGTCGGTGAGATTGGGCGCGCCGATGGCCTGGTTGCCCTGGCCGCCTGCGCCGTGGCAGCCCGCGCACACGGCAAATTTCGGCTTGCCCTGGGCCGCCTTCAAGGGATCGGACGGCAGGCCGGACAGGCTGCGCACGTAATGGGCCAGATTTTCCACGTCGCGGTCCGAGCCGACCGCCGCGGCCATCGGCGGCATCTGGCCGTGGCGCCCGTGCAGGATGGTCGCCTCGATGGCGGCCGGCGCACCGCCGTGCAGCCAGTCGTCGTCGCTCAGGTCCGGAAAGCCCTTGTTGCCGCGCGCATCGGCCGCATGGCATTGGGCGCAGGTGTTGAGGAACAGGCGTTCGCCCACCAGTCTCGCCTGCGGGTCGGCCGCCACCGTTTCGATCGGCTGGCCCGCGTAGGCCGCGAACACCGGCCCGTAGTCCCGCTTCGCCTGACTCACTTCCTGCTCGTACGCCAGCGCCGAGCGCCAGCCGAACCGGCCCGCGTAGCTGCCCAGGCCCGGGTACAGCAGCAGATAGGCGACGGCGAACACGATGGTGAGGTAGAACAGCCACATCCACCAGCGCGGCATTGGGGTGTTCAGTTCCGTCAGGTCTTCGTCCCAGACGTGGCCGGTGGTGGCCGGCAGCTCGCCGCCGGCGTCGGCCTTGACGGTGATGGTCGACTGGGACCACAGCAGCAAGGCGCAGGCAGCGATGCCCAGCACGCAGATGACGGCGATGTACCAGTCCCAGAAGCCGGATGTGAAATCAGACATCGCCGCTCTCCCCTTCCGCGCCGGCATCGGCGAAGGGCAGGCCGGCCGCCGCCGCGAAGTCCGCCTCGCGGCGCAGCAGGAAGGTCCAGGCCAGGATGCCTGCGAAGGTGAGGAAGCTGGCGACCGTCATGACGCTGCTGGCGTGATCGAACAGGGTTTGCATGATGGCTCCTTTCAGTTGCGGTTCTTGATCAGGATGCCCAGCCCCTGCAGGTAGGCGACCAGGGCATCCTCTTCACTCTTGTCGGCCACCGCCTGCGGCGCCTGCGCGATGTCCGCCGCCGTGTAGGGCACGGCCAGTCGCTGCAGGGCTTTCATGCGCGCCACCACGTCTTGCCCATCGAGCTTGCGGGCGGCCAGCCAGGGATAGCCCGGCATGTTCGATTCCGGCACCAGGTCGCGCGGGTTGTTGAGGTGGGCGCGGTGCCATTCATCGCTGTAGCGCCCGCCCACCCGCGCCAGGTCGGGACCGGTGCGCTTGGAGCCCCACTGGAACGGGCGGTCGTAGACGAATTCGCCGGCCACCGAGTAATGGCCGTAGCGTTCCGTCTCGGCGCGGAACGGGCGGATCATCTGCGAATGGCAGTTGTAGCAGCCCTCGCGGATATACACGTCGCGGCCCA
>Ga0209913_1001344_pt1 | contig 14046 bp, 15 predicted proteins | sample PersoiDNA2013203_FD_185805 | JGI IMG/M metagenome (GOLD analysis project Ga0209913, IMG submission 185805) | Permafrost soil microbial communities from the Arctic, to analyse light accelerated degradation of dissolved organic matter (DOM) -... | ecosystem: Environmental > Terrestrial > Soil >... | reverse complement strand
TTCCTATGGCAAGCGAATGCCGGATCGCTGTTGTAACATACTCTTTTGCCCGTTTCACTGCCTCTTCCAACGGAAGACCCAGCGCAAGGTTAGAAGCAATTGCAGAGGAATACGTGCATCCGGTGCCATGTGTGTTTTTGGTGTTGATGCGTTCTGCACTGAAGCGATAGAACCTTTCACCGTCGTACAGGATGTCCAGTGCGTCGCCGGTGGCATGGCCGCCCTTGATCAGAACATTTTTTGCTCCCAACTCATAAATACACTTTGCTGCCTGCTCTATATCTCCGGTGGAGATTATCTGGAATCCCGCGATTTTTTCGGCCTCCGGGATATTGGGAGTAAGGACATCTGCAAGCGGCAGTATCTTGTGGATAAGCGTTTCGACGGCATTCGGGTCCATGAGGAGACAGCCATTTTTGGCGACCATCACGGGGTCGATCACGACATGCTGCGGCCGGTATTCCCTGAGCTTGCGCTCTACCGCTTCCATGCAACAGGAGTGTGACAGCATGCCCACCTTCACAGCATCCACTCCGATATCTTCAAAAACCGCGTCGATCTGTTTTTCAATCAGGTCAGGGGTGATATCCTGCATGTCTATGACACGAAACGTATTCTCCGCAACCACCGAGACAATCACGCTCATGCCGTAAACGCCATGGGCTGCGAAGGTTTTGAGATCGGCCTGGATACCAGCACCGCCACTGCAATCCGAACCAGCGATAGTCAGAACTTTTTTCATGGTTCTCTCCTTACATAACAAAAAAGGTACCTGCCAAGTTCAGCGGGTACCTTTTATCACGTTGATTCGCTTCCCTACGACAGTGTGAACTGACAGGTTCAAAGGGTCAGGTTTTAACCTTCTCAACTCCGAAGAGTTCCCCCGCTATTGCTTTACTATCTCATAGTATCACGTTACACGATAATATCAACCGCTCCCGTGATAAGCCTCTAGCCAAAGCTCAACAGTGAAGCTGGGCCATCTGACCGTTAGCAAGAAGTGTCACCAGGCTCCCGAATTGCTCAACATACCGTTCCGGATGTTCCGTATGAATGGGGTAGACATGCATGGGAGCAAGCTCCTCGACGATGCGGAAGAGGTCTTCCTGCGGAGCGTGCCCCGAGGCGTGGATATGCACGGAGTCCATGCCGGTGAGGTCCAGCCAGCGGGCGAGACGCTCCTGGCTCCATGACATCTCTTCGTTGAATGCTTCTGCCGAGGAGTGGACGTACAGGGAACCCCGGGAGGGGCGCAGGTCGCATAGCTCCTGAACGTCCCAGTAGCCCAGCGAAAGCAGGTAGTCCGACTGATGCACCGCAACCTCCGCGGCCCTGACGATGCGTGGGCATGCCCCGTTGAGGACGTCCTCTACGACGTCACGCCATTCCTTTGGGTCCATGGAGTCTGGGTCGCTGCCGGCGAACCGCAGAAGGGTCGACCGAGCCCAGTCCTGTTTGATATCGCCTTTATCATAGGTGCCGCTGCCTGCGCGCTTCAGGAACAGGACAACCTCCGGATCCGCCAGGTCGATGGTAGGATAGCCGGCTTCCTGCGCCAGCCGGACGATGTAGGCGTCACGCGGAAGGATGGCCAGCCTGCGTCCTGTGGCATGGGCGACGCGCTGAAAGGTCATGAGGCGGTCCAGATCTTTCATACCGAAGTCTGCCATGACCAGACCCGAAGCCCTCTTAATCTCTTCGAGCGCCTTCGCCTCGACTCCTTGCTCGGACCAGAACGTGAAGCGGCGGTGAAATGTCGTGTCGTGACCAGACGAACTCTCATTCGAGCGAAGGTTGGTTCCTTCGATCAGGAGGGCATCAGGGTGGGCTGCGGCGATTTTCTCGATACTACTCTCTGTCAGGTGTCCCATGCGGCCGTGGAACCGGAGGTCTCCCGTGTACGCCAGCGTCCCTCCGTCATACTCGATAAGGTAGGCGCACGCGCCGGGGATACTGTGGTCGACCGGGAAGGGTGTCACTCGGCAGTCGGGAAACTGGATGGGTCCACTCAGGTCGACAAGTGTCCGCTGGCCATGTTTATTGGCGCCCAGGTTGGGGCGCAGGATGAAATCCGTGACGCTGTTTTCTGGTCCAGCACTGAACTGGCTTTCTTGGACAGCGCTCAGTATGGCTGCTGTCACCGGGGTGGCATACAGCGGGATGGTCTCGTCCAGAAATGAGATTGAACCACTGTGATCGACATGCGCGTGCGTGATGAAGCACGCGTCGATGTGACCGGGGTCCACCAGTTGTGCGGCCAATTCAGGCTGCATCTCGTGAAGGAATGCTGTGAGGTCGGAACGGTAGAATCGCAGCTTTGGCAGCAGCCCTGTCGTCAGATAGTCGGTGAGACCCGCCGAGGTGCGCGGAGTAAGGAATTCCTCGAAGTATGCGCCCATGGTGGCATAGCTGAGTCCGAAATCGAACAGCAGACGCGTCGCATCAGGAGACGCGCCCGCCTCGAACAGAAGCTTGGTGCCGCCAATAGTAGTGGCGCCGTCCAGCATTGTAAACTGTGCCATGAAGAGGCCCTCCTTCGTGGTGCCAATTATCGATGTGTCTACTGCGAGGCCGGCGTGAGGCCGGCGAACGTGCCGAGTTGCTGCAGCCGCTCCAGAAGGACATAATCCGTCAGGTCAATGCCCAGGGGCGCGACACTGATGTATCCGTCAGCCACGGCGGTCACATCGGTTCCTTCCTGTGGTATCGGCAGAACCTCTCCCCCTATCCAGTAGATCGGGGCTCCAAACTGGTCTACGCTGGCGGTGACACGATGCGCGTAGCGGCGGCGTCCCTGAGGGACAACCCGGATTCCCTTGACCTCGGAAACCGGACAGTTGGGTGCATTGATATTGAGAAACAGGCTCCCGTTGAGAGCGTTGCTGAAGCTCTTCGTGAGGGGCTGGTTGATCCCGATGAGTTCCGGGATGAGAGGGAGCATCTTCTGCAGGAACCAGGTGATGGGGCTGAAATCGAACCCAGAGCTTCCTGCCCGTGAGAATGCTGTGGAGAATGCGACACTGGGGTACCCGGACAGAAACGCCTCGTAGGCGCCCGATACCGTACCGGAGTATGGCAGGTCGTCGCCTAAATTGTCACCGTGGTTGATGCCGGAGAAGACAATGTCGACCTTCTGCTTCACTAGTGCGTCAAGGCCCAGCATCATGCAATCGACGGGAGTTCCCGAGACAGCCCACGCATCGACACCGGGGTGGACATAGCCTTCCACCCTGGTGGCCCGCAGAGGCTTGTGCATGGTGAGGGAGTGCCCTTTGGCGCTCTGGGGAGACGCGGGGGCAACGACCGAAATCGTGTGTTCCACAGGGATTGCCGCGACGAGAGCCTGGATCCCCTGCGCCCACAGCCCGTCGTCATTGGTGACAAGGATGTGCATCTGTCCCTCCTCAAACCTCGTACTCTGTGCGGGTCCGTCCTCGCCTGCTGGTGATCCACGCAATCAGAACGCCAAACAGGAATCCTCCCACGTGTGCCCATACTGCTACTCCCTGAGCTCCGCCGAATGTACCCTCGAACAGCTGCATTAGGAACCAGATGCCGAGAAAGATCCAGGCAGGTAGACGCACGGATGTGATGAAGATGAAGAAGACCAGGGTCTGAATCTTGGCTCTGGGATACAGGAAGAAGTACGCTCCCAGGACGGCGGCGATAGCTCCGCTCGCCCCGATGGTGGGGACCGGGGAGGACGGTCCGGAAAGCAGGTGGACCATGGTGGCCACCACGCCGCCCACCAAGTAGAACAGCAGGTACTTGCCGTGGCCGAGATGATCCTCGATGTTGTTGCCAAAGATCCACAGGAACAGCATGTTGCCCAGGATGTGGCTCCAGCTGCCGTGCATGAATATGGACGTCAGGACCGTGAGGATGTACGGCTGGAGCGCCCCTGGCGGGGCCGCATTGGAGCCCGTCAGGACGCCGGGGATGAAACCGAAGCGGAGGTACGCGGAGGTCAGGGCCGTGCCGCTGCCCAGCGACACCTCCCACAGCCACACGAGACCGTTGGCCAAGATCAGCAGGAACGTGACCAGCGGAAACGTCCGGGATGGGGTGTCGTCGCGGATGGGAAGCATGGATTAGCCTATGCTGGCGCCGTCCAGGGCGTGGAAGCAGGTGCAGTCTTCGTCCGGGCCGGGGATCTGCGGCACCATCTTCTCGATGATTGTCACAAGGTTCTTGAGGTTGGCCGTGAATGCTTTGATGACCGCTTCGTTGCTGACGGGGTCGACTGAGCCTTCGGCGACGAGGCCGGCGTCGTAGTCCGTGATGACCGAGATGTTGCAGTAGCACATGGCCTGCTCGCGGGCCAGGGCGGCTTCGGGATACTGTGTCATGTTGACGGTATGCCAACCCATGCGGGTGAACCAGTTGCTCTCGGCTTTGGTGGAAAACCGTGGTCCCTCGATGACGACGCAGGTGCCGCTGTCGTGCACCGGCAGGCCGAGACTCTTGATGGTCGCGACTGCGATCCTGCTCAAGACGGGGCAGTACGGATCGGCCGTGGAGACGTGGGTGACGACAGGACCGTTGTAGAACGTCGTTTCGGTGCGGCGCGTTCGGTCGATGAACTGGTCGGTGACCACGAGATCTCCCACCTTGATGTCTGGCTGCAGTGAACCGACGGCGGTAGGAGCGATGATGCGACGGACGCCAAGAGACTTGAGAGCCCAGATGTTGGCACGGTAATTGATCATGTGAGGTGGCAGCTGGTGGTGCTTGCCGTGGCGGGGCAGGAACGCGACCTTGCGGCCCGCAATCTCGCCAAGCGAGATGAGGTCCGAGGGCGCACCATAGGGTGTTTCGACTTTGACGTCCTGCGCGTTGTTTAGCAAAGAATAGAATCCGGAACCACCGATGATCCCGATTTCAGCACGTTGTTCCATGGTTGTCTCCTTTGTGATACACAGCAGGGCCGTGTGTGGTTGCTTACTTAGGGAGTATACCAGCAAAGAGGGATGGTTAAAGCTGGCGGGTGCGCCTCCGGCGTGACAGAATCGTGAGGAAAATGGCGGCGATGAGGCTCGCGCCAAGTGCGACGAAGAAGTAGCTCATGAAGTAATTCTCGGGGAACAGGCGGATGAGTCCGGAGTCTTCAGGGAGGAGCCAGAAGTTGTTGGCAAAGGCGAGCTCGTGGAAGGTGATGAACAATGCATCAAAGCCGATGGTGACCGAGGCGGCTCCCAGAGCGGCAACGAGAGCGAGCACGGTGATGCCGGCCGCCCGGGCAACGCGGCGAACGTCGTGCCCATTTCTGCGAAGGACAGCAACGAGGACAGTGGTCAGCAGACATGAGAAAAGGGCTGTCAGATAGACAGCCTGGAAGATCGCCTGGACGTCGCCCATATGGGCAAGCTCAATGGGCGAGTAGAAGGCATCGTTCGGCAGAGGTCTGCGGAGCGCAAGGTACTTGAGCAGGTCTGCCACGCGGCGGACGGCTTCAGCCACCCCAAAGCGAGGCGCAGTCCCCCCCGTCGTGCCGACCATGGAAAGCAGGAGTCTCTGAAGCGGCACGAAGTTGACGAGGAGCGAGAACGGCGTCAGCAGGACCGCCACGACTGCGGTGGCGGTGGCGAGGACGATCAGCGCTGGCACCGATTAGTCGAACAGGCCGAGTGAGCAGGAGCGGACCCGTATGTGCAGCAGGTTGCAGGCCTTGCCCACGATTTTGGGATCGATGTTCAGCTTGCGGGCGATAGCTATAGCTTTGCCACAATCGATAAATCCGTCGGTTGCTGCCTTGAGCAGTTCATCGCGGACTTCCTGTGCAACTTCTTCCATGGGAACCTCCTGGGTCCTGATTTTGCCGGCTGCAGACACCGGCAGTACAGTGTGTCATGGGGGGGTGCATTTTCAAGCGGAGCGCAGTAACGGGAGAAGATCGAGGACGGCCGCTTCGACCGTCTCGATGAATGTCGCGTCCTGTACGGATCCTGAGATCTGGTTCGCGTGGGGGTTCCAGTCTCTAAGGAGTGCAAGGAGGTCGGCTTCTTCGGTCGGCGTACAGCCAGGGAACCTATTCACGACGAGCAGATCTGCTCGGGCAGCCATGATGCCTGCATTGGGTTTGGTGCTCTGCAGCACGGGGCAGCGCAGGACGTACATGGTGCGCGATCTCTCCGGGACGGATGAGCAGTTGCCTTCGATAAGGACGGATGTCTCCAGGGGCCACTGCTGGAGAGTCATGGCTACCGCCTCCTCTGTCTCCTGATGAGGTCCGTCGAGGAGAATGATGTCACGCAATGGCCGTAACCATGGAGAGCGCTCCGACTGACTCAGGCGTCCAGTATCACCTCCTTCAAGGGGCAGTGTCCCAGCTGCCAGCGAGCGTGTCGCGAGGTGCAGGCTGTGGCGTGACAGCTTGATATACACGTCAAAAGGGAGGTCTCTTACGAGCGAGCGGCAGATCGTGGTCTTGCCCGAGTGACCGGAGGCCGAGTGAACGACCAGGGTCGAACGGGCATCAGAGATCGTGGCTGTCTGCTCCTTGGACTCTCCATGCTGTCGAGTCATGCCCCGCAAGTCCGTTTTGATGAAGGTGCGCATTAATGCCTCCGAGGTCCGGCTGCCTGTGGTTACGAAGCTCGCAGCCCTTGTTCCGGGAATTGCTTTTTGTCCGGATGCATAGATAATACACCATTAGGGTGTTGTTGGGAGTGCAGTGACTGGTTTGTTGCTGTGCGTTTGTTGGAAGTGGGCGATGAGCGAGGACACAACTGGGAGTGTGCTGGTGAAACGAAAGGTCCTGGTAGTCGACGACGACGTCGAAAGCCTGCGGCTGTATGGGGACATGCTGCGACGAGCAGGCTATGCAGCTGTCATCGCAAGCACGGGTTGGGAGGGCATTGATCTGGCTGTTAAGGAACAGCCTGGACTTATTCTCCTGGATCTCCGCCTCCCAGACATCACCGGCCTGACAGTCCTCGAGACTCTTCGTGCAGCTCTGTCGACCAAAAACATCCCCATCGTCGTTGTGTCTGCCATCAGCAAGGACGACGACGTCATGAAGGCGATGCAGATGGGAGCGTTCGATTATGTCGTTAAACCCATCACTTACGACGACATGATTCGCAGGGTCGAACTGGTTTTCTTCTCCCGCGAACGTCAGGGAGAGGGCGACCAGACGCCCGTCCTGATCGTCGAGGACGACACAATTGATGGGACGGCACTGTCGGAGCAGCTGACCAGCTGGGGATACCAGGTCACCTGGGTGCAGACGGGTCAGGAAGGCATCGAGCAGGCTGCTACTGACAACTTCGACGTCATTCTGCTGGACGGGCTTCTGCCTGATATCAACGGATTCGAGGTCGTGAAGGAGATCCGTGAGACGGAGCGGCTGGGTACGACTCCCGTTATCATGTTGACGGTGCTGTCGGGGCTCGTGGACAAGCTCAAGGGGTTCGAGAGTGGTGTCGATGAGTTTCTCAACAAGCCCGTATCATGGGAAGAACTGCGGGTTCGCCTGCATTCCCTGACGCGACTGAGGGGAATGACCAAACAGCGCTTCGCGTTGTCCGAGGTCGTCGGCGTCATCACGAATGCCATCGAACTGGCCGAGGCCACCGAGCCGCATCACAACCAGAAGGTCGCAGGCATCAGCGTCATCCTTGGAAAGAGGATGGGGGTTCAGGGACACGGGCTGTGGGTCCTGGAGATGTCCGGTTCGCTGCACGATGTTGGCAAGCTGGTCATACGGAGAGAGGTCCTCTCCAAGCCGGGAAAGCTCGATCCCTCAGAGTGGGCCGAGATGCAGCGACACAGTGAGTACGGGGAAAAGATCATTAAACCCGTCCATGGATTCGGCGAGGTGGCCGATATCGTCCGGCATCATCATGAAAATATGGACGGTTCGGGGTATCCTGACCGTCTGAAGGGTGACCAGGTGTCTCTGTTCGTTCGGATCGTAGGCGTGGCCGACAGCTTCGAAGCTTTGACGAGCGACCGGCCGTATCGTCCGGCGTTCACGCGCGACCAGGCTCTGGAGATCCTTCGCAAGGAGACTGACGAGGGACGCTGGGATCCACAGGTCATCGCTACGCTGTCCTCTTCTCTCGACGATCTCGACAATCTGTAGTTCGCCCCTGCCGGGGTTGGAAAGGAAGGTCGTTTCGTGAACGTTGAGGTCCAAGCAATTCTGTTTCCGTATGATGGTTCGAGAACAGCGGCGGTGATCAAGGAGTTCGAGAGTGCGCTCGAGGCAGCCGGCGTCCGGTGTGTCGTCGGGAATATGGCGGTGAGCTGCTACGGCGAGGTGGACACGGTCCTCTCAACCATCAACAGGGCATATCAGGCCATCGCAGCTGTTGACAAGCTCAGCGTCTCGCTTGTTATTGCCAACGACATGGCCCAGATAGGGCGGAAGACCTGAGAAGCATGGTCTTCAACTGCCTCCCCAGGCGGACACTCTCCGTGTCCGTGACGGGCGAGGAATGCGCATTGCACTGCAATCACTGCAACGGGCACTACCTGCGGCACATGGTTCCTGTCACTGCGGCCCGTCGCATGCTCGAATCGGGAGAGTACCGGAGCATCCTTCTGTCTGGCGGAAGTGACCCCGACGGGCGCCTGCCCCTGATGGAGCATCTGGCATTCATCGTATGGGTCCATGAGCAGGGAATACGTATCAATGCTCACGTTGGCCTGCAGTCGGATGAGGACATCCATGTGCTGTATCCCTACTTCGACAAGGTGTCTCTCGACTATGTGTGGGACGACGGGACCATCCATGATGTCTATCATCTGCAGCGGTCCGGCGCCGACTACCTGCACGCAGCCTGGGACTGGACGGGCGCGTTCTCGGCAGCGGGCGGTTCGGAGGCACTGACGTCCGCAAAGCAGCGGGTCAACCTTCACCTCACGATCGGTCTCAAGGGCGGCGTTGTTGCCGGAGAATATGCGGCGATCGATTCACTGATCGCGTTCCAGCCGGCGTCGCTGGTCTTTCTGGTCCTCATCCCCACGGAGGGGACGGTTTACGGCAGTGTGCCTGTTGTTCCGATCCATGACGTGGAGTCGGTGTTCGCCTATGCGAGGCTGAAGCTTCCGTTGACAGACCTCGTGCTGGGTTGCATGCATCCCAAAGTGGCGGGCTATGGTGAGCAGCTGGCGCATATGGCGGGGCGGTACCAGTTCCGGGGCGTCGTCGGCGAGCAGTCGAGGGCAGACGGGGCAGAACAGGTGGAGGAGTGCTGTGTCTTCTACAAGTGACGTGCGAGCGCGCAGACAGGTGAGCCGGTGAGTCTGCGGGCAAGCATTGGCACGCTGGTTGTCCTGGGCCTGAGGGATATTCGGATGGCTGCATCGCCCACGACGGCATACCTCATGGTCGGGGGACGGTGTTCCGGCGACTGTGCCTACTGTGGACAGGGACGCGGTGCCGTCGGCGATCACAGCCGGCTTTCACGCATTAGCTGGCCTGAGGTCGGCGACGACGAGCTGGTTGAGGCGCTTGTTGCTCATCCTGGAGCATTCCAGAGGGTCTGTTTCCAGACGACGGCTTCACGCGGAGTGCTCAGGCAGCTGCTCGCGCTCGTGCCGCGGATCCACGAGGCAAGCGGCGTGCCGATCTCCGTGTCGTACAGGGTGACCACGTTCGAAGAGGCGGACCAGTTGTTTGCTGCAGGTGTGCAGCGTATCGGCATCGCGATCGACTGCTGCTCCGAGTGCCTCTATCCTCAGCTTCGGGGTGGGTCCCTGGCCGATTCGATGTCGCTGGTCAAGGGGCTAGCCGAGCGGTATCCCGATCGTATCTCGACACACCTGATTATTGGGCTGGGAGAGGATGAGAAGGAAGCTGCCGAGCTGATGCTCGAGCTGCACCGGGCAGGCGTCCTGGTGTCGCTGTTCGCCTTTACCCCGGTTCGCGGCACCCGTATGGAGCACGGCGCCCCGCCGGCGCTGGTGTCCTACCGGAAGCTTCAGCTGCTGCTTGGGCTGCTGGACCCGCAGGAAGAAGAGCATTTCTGCATTGCCTACGACGCCCGAAAGAGCATCCACGGCCTCGGCCTCAGTGAAGTGCGGGTGCGGTCGTTCCTGCTCAGGCACTTCGTGTTTGTGACACATGGGTGCCCGGGATGCAACAGGCCGTTCTATACCGAGTCTCCCAGTGGCACCATGTTCAACTTTCCGAATGTGCCGACGCCAACGGTGCAGCGAGAAATTGACCAGTTCATGGAGGACCTGAAGGCGGACGGGTTTGATTTCACGGATGTGCAGCGTAGTGGGGGAGAAGGCAGTCCCAGGGGAGTCAGGCGGTACTGCCTCGGAGGGGAAGAGAGCACGGACACCAGGAGCTGACATTGGCTGATTGCTGACGAAATGATAAAGCCCCGACGCGACGTCGGGGCTTTATCACAGACAGTGGTCGCAACGCTCAGGCCACGGGGCCGCCATCGTTTCTGGTCTCTTCCTGGGGGTTCAGGATCCCGAGGATGCGCAAGAGGTCTTCCTGATTGAAGTAGCTGATCTCGATGACGCCCTTGTTGACCCGTCCCCGTATGTTGACGCGCGTAGCTAGCAGTTTCTGCATGGTCTCCTGAATGTTGCGCAGCGCCTCGTCATGCGCAGCGCCCGCACGGGGCTTCTTCGTGAGCAGGCGGCGGACCAGTGCTTCGGTCTGGCGAACTGAGAGCTGTTTGTGGATCACCTCTGCCAATACTGTACCAAGCTGCTTCTGGTCCTTGAGTGGCAGGAGTGCTCGGGCATGCCCGGCGGTGATGGTCCTGTTGTCCAGGGCAGTACGCGCGATCTCTGGAAGGTCCAGCAGGCGGATGAGGTTGGCGACAGTGCTTCGGTCCTTGCCGAGACGCTGTGCGAGCTCGTCCTGGGTCGTCCCGAACTTGGTGAGGTAGTCGCTGAAGGAGACGGCGACCTCGATAGGTGACAGGTCCTCGCGTTCCAGGTTCTCTGAGAGAGCGATCTCCATTGCTGTGCGATCGTCGAGGTCGCGGATTGTTACCGGAACTTCTTCCAGACCAACCTGAACGGCAGCCTGGAAGCGGCGTTCCCCAGCGACGATCTCGAATCGGTCGTCTCGTGGGCGCACGATGATGGGTTCGAGGATGCCATGTTTGCGGATACTCTCGCCTAACGTTGCGAGCGCTGTCTCGTCGAAGCGGCGGCGTGGCTGAAGCGGCGAAGGGACAATCTGGTCAGGGCGAAGCGTGCGGACTCCCCTGTCACCCGACAAGGTGGGCTGGGTCAGTTCGTTGGCGAAGAGTGCGTCAAGCCCTCGTCCAAGACGCTTACTGTTGTTCACGGGATTCTACCTCCTTGGCGAGATGCCGGTACGCCTCGGCACCGGTGGAAAGCGTGTCGTATTCCAGGATGGTCTTGCCATAGCTGGGCGCTTCGCTCATGCGTATGCTCCTGGGGATGACGGCCGTGAAGACGGTCTCTCCGAAGTGCTTGACGAGTTCGTCCTTGACCTGTGCGGACAGGATGGTCCGTTTGTCGAACATGGTCACCAGGATACCCAGCAGGGCAAGGTTTGGGTTCAGACGCTGCTTGACCAGGCTGATCGTCCGCAGCAGGTGTGTCAGCCCTTCCAGTGCGTAGTACTCACTCTGGATGGGGATGATGACTTCGTGGGCTGCTGTCAGCGTGTTGAGGGTCAGAAGACCCAGCGACGGAGGGCTGTCGATGATGATGTAATCCCAGGACCCATCCAGAGAAGCCAGGCGGCTCTGAAGAACGTACTCGCGGCGGTCCATGCCAGCCAGTTCCAGCTCGGCGCCCGCCAAGTTGATCGACGAGGGGACCAGCGAGAGGTTGTGTTCGTGGCTGGGCTGGATTGCCTTCTCGATCGGATACCCGGACAACAGGAACGTGTAGATATTGGATGTGAGTTGCGCTGCGTTTATGCCGAGGCCTGTGGTTGCATTAGCCTGTGGGTCGAAGTCGACGAGCAGGACGTGATGGTTGAGCTCGGCGAGCGATGCGGCGAGCGACAGTGCGGTGGTCGTCTTGCCCACACCGCCCTTCTGGTTGGCAATGGCGATGATTCTCACGAGCCGTTCCTCCTGGACGACCGGCCGCTAAGGGTCGGGGTCACCTGCAGTATGACGAGCTTGGAATTACGTTCAACACCCGGCAGGGCATAATCGAGAACCGTGGCCGTGCAGTGGACCCGATGCAACGTAGCTACGAATGGTGGGTCCTGGAGTTCAGTGAGGTCTCGCTCTCCTTTCCACAGCACCAGTCTGCCATTGCTCGCAAGGAGAGGGAGAGCGAACTGGAGGACTGTCGCGATATGGGCGACGCTCCTGGCGGTGATCATGTCGAACGCTCGTTCGGGCAGGGCGCTCGCGTGGTCTTCGACACGTCCATGGACGACACGTCCCCCGGGAAGCGGCACGCCGCCGACCAGGATCTCCAGGAAATGTGCCTTCTTGCCGATCGATTCCGACATCGTTACCGCCGTTGTTGGCCAGGCGAGTGCAAGGGGAACGGCTGGGAAGCCTCCCCCCGTTCCGATGTCGAGGAGCGAGTGTGGAGCTTCGAGACCCACAAGCAAGGGCGCAAGCGAGTCGCGGATGTGTGTCGCCAGCAGGTGCCTGGGATCAGCGTCAGACGTCAGGTTCATGACCTCATTGGTCTCGGCAAGCAGGGTCAGAAACGATGCCAGCCCCGCACAGAACGCGTCGGTGCGTATCGCCGGTCTCACCCTGAGGGGCAGTGCAGCAGCAAAGGCCTCCATTGACTGCTGCACGACAAGAAGAAGCTGTGTCGAATCGAGGTTTCCAGTACTATCCATGCAGTCCTCCGGTCACTGTTCCACGTGGAACAATTTGATGTTCAGAGCCACTTCGCTAGGACGCCCTTGATAACGCCGACCGACGCGAGAAAGACAATCGCGCATGCCCCCAGGACGCCGAGCGAAATGCATGCGATGGCAAGGGGCTTCTTCATGCGCACGATCTCGGCGATGAGGCACCCGGTGTAGGCGCCGGTCCCCGGCAAGGGAATGGCAACAAACACCGCGAGCCCGACGAACAGTCCGTACTTTGCCAATGTGCTTTCACTGCGGGCGGTCAGGCGACCGCGGTATCGCCGGAACCATGCCCACCGGGATGCGACGGCAAGAAGCGGTTTTTCCAGGAGGTAGAACAGTGGCGCGATACAAAGGTTGGCGAGCGTTGCGACCAGCAGCGCCTCCCACACGGGCATCTTGAGCACGCCGATAGCATATGGCAGCGCGCCGCGGACCTCGACGCCCGGGATCATGGTGATGAGGAAGATATACAGGATATTTTGCACGAGTGTGGACACCCTCCCAGTATACCGGAGGCCTCTGAGGATGCAACGCGAATGTTGTAAAATGCCGCGCCGCCGAGGTGAAGGTTGCAGCCATCGTTCTCAATACCCTGACGCCGCACACCGCTTCCCAGGTCATAGCGCACGTTGCGATACAGGTACGCGAGAGTCTCAGCTATGTCGGGGCGCGCTCGATTGCGGAGTTGCGCGAGAAGGCTGAGTTCATCGGGATCCGTTCGCCATACTCTGTCTGACTTTACCTCTCCTCAGAAATGTCAAATGTCCTGACTCATGAGTCAGGACATTTTCATGAGAGGCAACGGACGGGTCCAGCGACTGATCAGCGTTCCTTGACGACCTGCACGTACCTGGCCGTCTTGTCGATGATTCCCTGCAGGTCGGCGCCGTGGTCGCGCATGAACACCATGTAGTCCACACACTCGTGCGTCATGACTTCCCCAGGGACCGTGATCGGGATGCCGGGCGGATAGGGAGTCACGAGCTCCGCGATGATGCGCCCGACGGAATCTTCCATGCGGACGCGCTCCCTCTTGGCATAGTATGCTTCGAACGGGAAGAGGACCATCTCGGGAATATTGGGGATGGGCGGCGGCGGAGCGATAGTCGAGGTCTTGCCGTGGCGTTTGCGTGAGATATCCTCGAGCGCCTTGATGAGGATTTCGACTGCTTCCCTGGGTGTCCCGATTGTGATGAATGCCAGGATGTTCTCAAGGTCAGACAACTCGATTTCGACGTTGTAGTCTCTGTTGAGGATCTCTT
>Ga0209913_1001343_pt1 | contig 14050 bp, 13 predicted proteins | sample PersoiDNA2013203_FD_185805 | JGI IMG/M metagenome (GOLD analysis project Ga0209913, IMG submission 185805) | Permafrost soil microbial communities from the Arctic, to analyse light accelerated degradation of dissolved organic matter (DOM) -... | ecosystem: Environmental > Terrestrial > Soil >... | reverse complement strand
CGGCGTGATGGAAGTCCTCTGTCATTTGAGGGTCATATTCTTCGTGTAAGTTCTGACGGTACCCTGACCGACAAACCGGGCGCCGGTCTGCCAGACCGGTTCAGACCCAGATGGAGAAAAAATGAACGACGAAGAACTGGTACGCCGCATCCACCGTGAACTGGCTGACAGCTATGACGAAGAGCTGGAACTGGAAATCGAGGATCGCACGATCGAAGAGCTGGCCGAAGGCGTAGATGCCCGCAGCGAGCAGGACAAGGCGGATCGCCGTCTGTATTTCCGTGAACTGTTCCGCCTGCAAGCCGAGCTGGTCAAGCTGCAGGATTGGGTGGTCGCCACCGGCCACAAGGTCGTGATCTTGTTTGAAGGCCGCGATGCGGCAGGCAAGGGTGGCGTCATCAAACGCATTACTCAGCGCCTCAATCCACGCGTCTGCCGTGTTGCCGCTCTGCCGGCGCCGAACGACCGCGAACGTACGCAATGGTATTTTCAGCGCTATATTTCGCATCTGCCGGCCGCAGGCGAGATCGTGCTGTTCGACCGCAGCTGGTACAACCGCGCCGGTGTCGAGCGCGTCATGGGTTTTTGTACGGATGACCAGTACGAAGAATTCTTCCGCTCCGCACCGGAGTTCGAGCGCATGCTGGCGCGCTCCGGCATTCAGCTGATCAAATACTGGTTCTCCATCACCGACGAAGAGCAGCACATGCGCTTCCTGAGCCGCATCCATGATCCGCTGAAACAATGGAAACTCAGCCCGATGGATCTGGAGTCGCGCCGCCGTTGGGAGGATTACACCAAGGCCAAGGAAATCATGCTGGAGCGCACCCACATCGCCGAAGCGCCATGGTGGGTCGTGCAGGCCGTCGACAAGAAAAAAGCGCGCCTGAACTGCATCCATCACTTGTTGGGCCAGATGCCGTACGGTGAAGTTGAACATTCGCCGATCTCGCTGCCTGAACGCGTGCGTCACGACGACTACTTCCGCCGCGAAGTATCGAGCGAAATCGTGGTGCCGGAAGTGTATTGATTGTTTCGGTCGACGTAGCTGAAATGATTGTTGCAGTATTTGCTGCAATAAAAAACGGGAGCCAAGGCTCCCGTTTTTTATTGTGCAGAGGATCGAGGATCGCTCAGAAATACTTTTTCAGCACTTCACCAAACGCTTGTTCAGCCGACATGCCGGCACGCATCATGGCGGTGATTTCCGTGGAGTGCTCGCCGATGGTGTCAGGCAGCGTGGAACGATTGGCTTTGAAGTATTCGTACTTCTCGCTGTCGACCAGATCCTTGGCGCGGGTTGCGGCGCTTGGCGCGCGCGTGGTGCTGGCGCGCTTGACGGTGCCGGTGCTCATCGTACGTGCCGGCTTCAGACCGCCGACCTTGGCCAGCTTGATCTGTTCCAGGGTGAAGACGCCGGTGGAGTTGCCGGGGGCGAACTCGGCTTCTTCAGGATGATGCAGGTGATGGTTGCCGTCGAACGCCATCTTCTTGCCGGCACTGTTGGTGAGCTGATAGCGCGGGCCATTGCCCGAGGTGACCAGCGCGAACTGCACGCGATCGCCGTAAGTATCCATCTGGGTGATGACACCGGTCAGGTAGTCGGCCTTCAGGGATTCGATATTGCCGTTCCAGCGTTTGCTTCTTGTCGTAGTCAAAATATGTACTTCCAGTAATGATGGCGACCGCGCGCGAGGGGATCGGAGGAGGAAATCAGCAATCCGTGGCGGCCAGCCTGAAAAATCAGTTTGACCCTCCATTATCCTCTTCTCGCGCAGAGATTGACAGGGCAGGCGGGAAATTTGCCCTTATTTTATGCAGAATTTTTTTCTTGGTCGGCGCAAAGCCTCTCCCATGGCCGATGTTGGCAAAAGACAATCATGTCGTGCGGAAATATTGCGGCTATAATGTCCTACAGCAAAGGCAACCGGGGAATGCCGCGCGCTTGTGTCAATCATGTCACTCATGTCACGCATCACACGCTGTTCAACCCGATCGCAACAATAAAAAGGCAGGCATCATGGGGCAGGGAATCGTTTCGTTTCATCGGTCATGGGGATTAGCTGTCGCGCTGGTTTGCGTTAGTCCAATCGCGTACGCTGAGGTACAGGACTACGTTCAGGCCGGCATCATCAAGGTGGTGCACGGCGACGTGCAAGTGCTGCGTCAGGGCGCGGTGCAAAAGCCTGCAGAGGCGACCTCTCCACAAGCCGCTTCTCCACAAATATTTGCCCACGTCGGCGACCGCCTGTTCTCCGGTGATCGCGTCGTCACCGGCGACGGCGCTGCAGTCGGCATTACCCTGCGCGATGACACGCTGGTGTCGCTCGGCCCCAAGAGCACCTTCGTGCTCGAACAATACAATTTCAATGAAAGCTCCGGCGAAGGCAACGTCGCCGTGCGCGTAGTCAAGGGTACCTTGCGCTACGTCACCGGCCTGATCGGCAAGCACGCACCGGAGCGTCAGCAAGTCATGACGCCGACCGCCACTATCGGCATACGCGGCACCGATTTCATCGTGGATGTGGCCAGTGAATAAGCGTAGCGGCGGTACACGCCTGGGTAAGCTCCTTGCATTCTGGAGCTGTCTCGTGGGTTTTGTTTTCCTGACTGGTTGCGCCGGACCGAAGGAGCGTTTCGTCCTGTTGCCGCAACCGGATGGTTCATCCAGCAGCATCGTGGTCAAGACCAATGCCGGCGAGACCCCATTGACCACGCCGTACGCCTCGGTGGAAACCGACGGCGGCAAAGCCGGCAAGACGCTGACCCTGAGCGAAGCCCAGGTGCAGGCGCGCTATGCGCCGGTAATGGACAACTTGCCCTTGCGGCCGCGCACCTATGTCTTGTTGTTCGAGCTGGGGCGCGACCGCCTCACGCCCGCCGCCCGCAAATTTCTCGATCAGGCGATTGAAGAATTCAAGCAATTCCCCGCGGGCGAATTCATCGTCATCGGCCATGCCGACAACATCGGCAACGATGCCTTCAACGACACGCTGTCGGTGCGGCGCGCCAAGCTGATCGAGCGCGAATTGATCCGTGCTAAAGTCAACCTGATCAGCATCGAGGTGATCGGCAAGGGATCGCGCGAACCGCGTGTCCCTGCGAAGAAGGGCGTGCCGGAGCCGGGTAATCGTTACGTAGAAATCAAGCTGCGCTAAGAACCGCTAACAAAACGCCGCATTATAAGTTTCACTAGAACTTATTTCATAAATAGGCGTGAGATGCGTTCGTCCCAGAAAGGGTGCTGGCAAGGCGTGCGACGCGTCGCGTGGCGGGCCACGCGCAAGGAGCGCAACGCGGCCAGCGCCCTTTCTGGGACGAACCCGGAGGGAGCGGTTTGTTTGGGCGAATTGCTGTGTTACGAATCGGGGTCAAGATGCCTAGTCTTGACCCCGATTCGCGCCTTGCACTTCATCCCAAACAGGGCAAGCTCGCACTCACGCCTATTTATGAAATGAGTTCTGGATAAAGAGACATGGCCATTATCTATCTGGCGTATTCGCCGCAAACGCGCGTCAACTATTATGGCGAGCGCGCCCTGACGCGTTTGCAAGCGCTCGGCGAGGTGCGATTGAATCAGAGTGAAGTGGCGCTGACGCCCGCCGATCTGGCGCGTGAAGCTGCAGGTTGCGACGTCATCGTCGCACCGCGCATTCCCGCTGCGACAGCAGAATTGTTCGACAATCTGCCGCAACTGGTCGCCTATTGCCGCGGCGCCGTAGACATCCGCACCATCGACGTTGCTGCCGCCAGCCGCAACGGTGTACTGGTGACACACGCCACGCCCGGATTTGCAGCCTCGGTCGCAGAGTGGGTGCTGGCCGCGATGTTCGACCTCAGCCGCAACATCAGTGATGCCGTATTGGATTATCGCAATGGCATCGTGCCGGCTGTCAGGATGGGACGCGAATTGCGCGGCGCGACGCTGGGTGTGGCGGGCTACGGCACCATCGGTCAGCATCTCTGCCGCATCGCGCAAGCGCTTGGGATGAAGGTGCTGGTGGCCGATCCTTACGCACGTATTGAGGATCCGGCGCACGTTGCGGTCAGCTTCGATGCCTTGCTGGCGCACTCCGATTACGTCGTCTGCCTGGCACCGGCCAATGCGGAGACAGCGCATATGTTCAACGCCGCCGCGTTTGCCAAGATGCGGGTATCGGCCTTTTTCGTTAATGCCTCGCGTGGTGAACTGGTTGATGAAGCGGCCTTGTTGCATGCGCTGGATCATGGCGTCATTACGGCCTGCGCTCTTGATGTCGGCATGGCCCCCGACCAGATGCCGTCGCCCCAGCTGGCGCGCCATCCGCGTGTCATCGCCACACCGCACATTGGTGGACTTACCCCGCAGGCGGCCGAGCATCAGGCCATGGACACGGTTAATCAAGTCGCCGCCATCTTGGCGGGACGCATGCCGGAAGGCGCGGTCAATGCTGATCAGGCGACGCGGCTGTTGCGACTGTTGCGGCTGTTACGACCCTCAGCCGCTACATAAAAGCACAGTTCAACGGAGACATCCCATGGCCGCAACAGCACAGGCAAACGACATGCCCGCCGGGGCTTGCGATTGTCACATCCACATCTACGATTACACGCGTTTTGAGTTGGCGCCGACGGCCTTATCCAGGCCGTCGCAAGCCTTGTGGTCAGACTATCGGCACGAGCAGCAGGCATTGGGGCTGACCCGCGCAGTGGTGGTGCAGCCGACTGGTTATGGCTTCGACAATCGCTGCACGCTCGATGCACTGACACAGGCAGACGGCAACGCGCGCGGCGTCGTGGCGATTGCGCCCGATGTCACCGAGGCTGAGTTGAGGCAGATGGATGCTGCCGGCGTACGCGGTGTGCGCTTCATGATGATCGCCGGCGGCGGTGTGATGCGCTGGGACATGCTGGAGACCGTCGCCGCAAAGATTGCACCGCTGAACTGGAACATCAATCTGCAAATCGACGGCCGTGATTTTGAACAATACGAAGACCTGCTGAAGTCGTTGCCATGCCGCGTTGTCATCGACCACAACGGCAAATTTCTTACGCCGGTCAAGCCGGATCATCCCGGCATGAAAAGCCTGTTGCGCTTGCTCGATACCGGGCGTTGCTGGGTCAAGCTGTCAGCCCCCTACGAAACGTCACAAACCGGCGCGCCGGCTTATGACGATGTCAGCGTGCTGGCAAAGACCTTCGTCGATGCCTATCCGGAACGCTGCCTGTGGGCCAGCAACTGGCCGCATCCGGGGCGCAACCCCCAGCCGTCCAATCGCGCGCTGCTGGATCTGTTGCCTGTCTGGGCGCCTTCGGCAGAAATACGCAATCGCATTCTGGTCGACAACCCGGCAGCGCTTTACGGATTCTGAGCGTATTGCGGCAACACCGGCCAGTTGCCTTGTGCCGCTGTGACGCCTGCAATTGCCTTTGCCATCGCTTGCATCGTGTGATCTTCCGTATCGTCAACTTCATAGAGATCATCCAGCGGCCAAGCCAGCGACAACGGTGTGAGCTGCATGCCGAAGTGCGCCGCCGTCGCTTCGACGTCGCGCGGCACCCGCGTTCTGGCGATGAGATCGATCATCGGGGCAGGTAGCTCGGCATTGTCGCCTCCTTGTGCGACAGCGATGGTCTGGATGGGCACCTGCCTGCCGTTGACCAGTTGCACCAGCTCCTTAAGACTGTGCTCGTCAGGGCCGCCCAATTCATAGGTGCCCGCACTGCCGGCACCCAGTGCAGCGGCTTCTGCAATGGTGGCGATGTCGCCCAGATTGATTGGCCGGCAACGCTGTTCACCGCTACCGTACACGGTCACCGGGACATCGGGCGCGCGTTGTTGCAGCGACAGTTCAAACGGCAGCGGTTGCGGGCTGCCGCGCACCACCGGGCCGTGGCGAAAGATCACCACATTGCTCAGACGTGCCAGTGCCTGTTCCGCCAATCCCTTGGCTCTCAGATACCAGTTGTCTTCAGTGACGTCCGCACCGACGTGAGAGAAGTAAATCACACGCGTGTCGCGCTCGCCCACCGCAGCCGTGATGCGTTCGGCGGTATCGACCATGCCTTCCCGATAAGCATCCCAGTTGTTGGCGGCAACAACGCCGGTCAGCAGGATGACGGCATCGGCTTCCGCGATGACTTCAAAGCTGCGTTCGCTGCGCGTCCAGTCGGTGACAACTTCGTCAGCGATCAAGCGTAGCGGTTGCCGCACCAGCGCGGTGACATGCACATCGGCATCGCGCAGCAACAGCATGAGCAGACGGGCAGTAGGGCCGTTAGCCCCGGCGATGACAACCCGGCGCAAGGGTACAGTGGGTGCAGCGGGGGCGGTGTGAAAGTAGTGCATGGCTTCTCCCTGATTTGGCAGATATGCAGATGGAGACGTTCGAGAAGCCGCAATATTGTGCCGCACAAAAATATTTTTCCATCTGCTCTTTCCGGCGTACTTGCCTGTTACGCTGGCAGGCAATTTGCTCAGCAGCCTGTCAGGAATTCTGAATAAAACTCAGCAAAACCAGGCAAAACAAAGCGATTGCAAGGTAATCACACTGCAACAGCAGGCAAGCCATTGAAATGCGTGTATGCATACCAACATGCACGGCAACATCATCTTTTTATCCTTCGCGAGGTCTCATGCCGTCACGTTTCACGATTGTTTTTGTGCTTTCCATATTGGGAGCCTTACACGCATGGATAGGCTGGCGCATCCTGCCCGCGCTGGGTATTGATGCCGCTTGGCAAGCCACCGGGGCCTTGCTGCTGGTGCTGTCGTATTTGCTGATCCCGGCTGGTTTGCTGTCGCGCGGCATCAAGCAACAGCCCTTGTCGGATCGCCTGGCCTGGGTCGGCATGCTGATCATGGGCTTGTTTTCGTCGCTGCTGCTGCTGACGATCCTGCGTGAGATTGTTTTGCTGGTGCTGCCTTTGTTTGGTGCGTTGACGCCGGACATGGTGGAAAGCACTGCCTGGGCCGTCATTGGGTGCGCTTTGCTATTGACCGTGATCGGCTATGCCAATGCACGCCGTCTGGCTGCCGTAGTCGACATCGACGTACCGATCAAGGGCCTGTCGCCGGCGCTGGAAGGTTTCACCATCGTGCAGATCAGCGACATCCACGTCGGTCCCACCATCAAGCGCAGCTATTTGCGCGCCATCGTCGACAAGGTCAATTCGTTGAAGGCTGACATGATCGCCATCACCGGTGATCTGGTTGATGGCAGCGTGCAGCAGTTGTCCGAGCACACAGCGCCGCTGGAGCAATTGCGCTCGCGTCACGGCGCTTACTTCGTCACCGGCAATCATGAGTATTACTCCAATGCGCATGCCTGGATCGAAGAGGTGCGCCGTCTTGGATTGACCGTGTTGATGAACGAGCACGTGGTGTTGCAGCATCATGGCGCGTCGCTGGTGTTGGCGGGGGTGACGGATTTCACCGCGCATCACTTCGATGAGAATCATCGCAGTGATCCGCATGCCGCAATTCTCAATGCGCCGGTCAGCAGCGTGCGCGTGCTATTGGCGCATCAGCCGCGGTCGGCTGCTGCGGCCTCGGATGCGGGGTTTGATTTGCAATTGTCGGGGCATACGCATGGCGGGCAGTTTTTTCCCTGGAATTTCTTTGTGCCGTTGCAGCAGCCTTATGTGGCTGGGTTGAATCGATTGAAGGATCTGTGGGTGTATACCAGCCGTGGGACGGGGTATTGGGGGCCGCCTAAGAGATTGTTGGCGCCTTCGGAGATTACGAGGTTGAGGTTGGTGAGTGCGTGAGGATTTGATCTGTTCCGACTTGCCTGCTTTTTATAGCTGATTCTTTTCTTTCTTCGATCAACCTAGCCGGGGGCGGCCCGGCAGCCGCTTACTTTTCTTGCTCCGCCAAGAAAAGTAAGCAAAAGAAGGGTTGGAGCACTGCTCCAACACAACTGGGTCGTAGCCCCTTCGGGGTTCCCGGCGCCGGCAGGCACAAATCGGGAAGGGAAAACAACTCGCTGCGCTCAGACATTTTTCCCTTCTTTTTCCGATTTGCACCTGCCGTCACCGGCTACTCTCAAGCGGACTTCGAGACCGGCTCGCTTCGCTTTGCCGGGGATGGCTCGCCTTCGGCATTGCGCTTTCAAAGTCTTTCTCTGTCATCAATTAGTTCGTCGTTTCAGCAAACACCATCCTCAAAGATACAACGCTTCCTGTTTCCGCTGCGCTCTTCTGATCGCTTGCGGGGGATATCCAAACACGCGCAGAAACGCGCGGCGCATCCGTTCCGGGTCGTCGAAGCCGACGGCGCGGGCGATGTTTTCCAATGACTCTTCTCCTGCTTCCACACGTGGACGCGCCGCTTCCGCACGCAGCTTTTCAATCGCCTTGGCCGGTGTTTGCCCGGTCTCCGCGCTGAAGGCGCGGTCGAACTGGCGGCGGCTCAGGCAGGCGATTTCTGCCAGGCGATCTGCACTCAGCGATTCATGCAAATGGTTGCGTGCGTAGCTCAGGGTTTCGCGGATGCGGCCTGAGGGCGGATCCATTTCCAGCAGGTTGGAAAACTGCGATTGACCGCCCGGACGACGGTGATACACCACCAGTTCGCGGGCGACGGCGCGCGCCAGTTCGACGCCCAGGTCTTCTTCGATCAGCGCCAGCGCGAGGTCGATGCCGGCGGAGATGCCGGCTGAGGTCCAGACATTGCCGTCTTTGATGAAGATCTTGTCGCTGTCGACTTGCACCGTCGGGTGCATCCGCTGCAAACGTGCCGCCATACGCCAGTGTGTCGTGGCGCGCTTGCCGTCGAGCAGGCCGGCGGCGGCGAGGACGAATGCTCCCGTGCAGACGCTGGCGACGCGGCGGGCCTGGCCGGCGGCGTGGCGGGTGTAATCCAGCAAGGTCGCCGACAGCACGCCTTCGCGCGGACCGGCGCCTCCGGCGATGATCAGCGTATCGAATGCGCTGCGGTCCAGCGGGTGAGTGACGACTGCCGTGCCCGATGCGCTTTCCAGCATGCCGCCTTGTTCGGACATCACGCGCAGTTGATAAGGCCGGGACGCTCCGGAACGTTCTTCACTAAGCCGGTTGGCAACGTCGAAGGCGGTCAGCGGGCCGGTGAAGTCAAGCAGGCTGCAGTCGAGGAAGAGTAGAAAGCCGATCTTGCGCATGACAGTTTGTCCAAAAAAGAAGATTGTCTAAAAACGAGGTTTTTATGTCATTTTGGACGCATGGTGGCACGGCACACTCTGGGTGTCAAATCACCTTGGAGTCGCATCATGAACACGACAGCGCAAGCTACGACGGACGGACTTGCCGTGCGCAAGGACAGCCATCGCTGGAAAATCCTCGGTATCGGCGTGCTGGCCAACGCCAGCTTCTCCGCCGCCTTTGCCGGGATCCCTGTCACTGCCATTTTCATGCGCGCCGACTATCGGCTCGACAACACACAACTTGGTCTGGCGCTGGGTTCGCTCGGTCTCGGTGTGGCGGTGAGCGAATTGCCATGGGGCGTGCTGACCGACCGCTGGGGCGACCGCAAGGTCTTGCTATGCGGTCTGATCACCACTGCGCTGGCATTGGCTGCGATGGCTTTGTTTGCTGTGCCCGGCATTGATGGCATACCAACGATGTGGCAACTGGCGCTGGGTTTGCTGACGGTCGGCCTGCTTGGCGGCAGCGTTAACGGCTCCAGCGGACGCGCAGTGATGGGCTGGTTTCGCGAAGGCGAACGTGGTCTGGCGATGAGCATCCGCCAGACCGCGGTGCCGGTCGGCGGCGGTGTCGGTGCAGTGGTGTTGCCGGCGCTCGCGTCGGCGCATGGCTTTGCGGCAGTGTACGGATTGCTGGCGCTGTTCTGTTTGCTCAGCGCCGCCATGGCGTGGTTGTGGCTGCATGAGCCGCCTGCGGTTGCCGCCGGAATGAATGCTCCGGCACAGACGCGCAGCGCCTTGCGTGACATCAAGGTCTGGCGCGTGGCGATGGCGATCGGGATTTTGTGTTTTCCGCAGGTCTCGGTGCTGACCTTCGCGACGATCTTCTTGCACGATGTCGGTCATGCCGGCTTGACCCTGATCAGCGCGACCATGGCGGCGATTCAGATCGGCGCCGCAGTGATGCGGGTCTGGAGCGGGCGCTGGACTGACCGCCACGGCAATCGCCGCAGTTATCTGCGCACCTGCAGCGCACTGAGCGTGCTGCTGTTCGTTGGACTGGGCGTGCTGGCGGCATTGGCGCCGGCAAGCTGGCCGCAATGGGTATTGGGGCTCATCGTGCTGATGCTGATCGCCGGTGGCATTTGCGCCTCGGCCTGGCATGGTGTGGCGTATACCGAACTGGCGACGCTGGCCGGTGCGCATCAGGTCGGCACGGCGCTGGGGCTGGGCAATACCTGCGTGTTCCTGGTGTTCTTCCTGGCGGCGCAGGCGGTACCGCTCTTGCTGGCCTGGCAATCATGGCCGGCGGTGTGGCTGGCGGGCGCAGTCGGCGCGCTGATTGCGTGGCCGATTTTTCTCAGGCAGGCGCGTTGATGTCGGGTTGATGTCGAGTTGATGTCGGGTTGATGTAATAATCATCCGCTTCAACTACTTCTCATTTTCGCCATGGATCGTCTGAGCGACATGCGTCTGTTTCTGAGCGCGGCTTCCGCCGGCAGCTTTTCTGCTGCCGGGCGCAAGGTCGGCTTGTCGCCGGCGGCTTCAAGCGCGGCCATGCAAAGGCTGGAGCAGTCGCTCGGCGTCAAGCTGTTCGAGCGCACTACGCGTCAGTTGCGGCTGACCGAAGAAGGGCGGCTGTATCAGTACTATTGCCAGCAAGCCATCGACGCCATCACCGAAGCGGAACATCAACTGCAAGCCGGCAAGCAACTGGTGCAAGGCACGGTGCGCATCTCGGCGCCGTCGGATCTGGGACGCAATCTGCTGCAGGATTATCTGCTGGAATTCTCGCAGCGCTATCCGGACGTGCGTTTCGTCCTGGCGCTGACCGACTCGCACGCCAATCTGGTGCTCGACGATGTCGACGTCGCCATTCGTTACGGCAAGCTCGCCGACAGCAGCATGGTGGCGCGCACATTGGCGCCGAACCGCCGCGTGATTTGCGTGGCGCCGGCTTGCGATGACCACTTCGGCCCGTTGACGGAATTGTCGCAACTGGCGCAGCGGCCCGCACTGGTGCTGACGACCTCGGCCGGTCCGATGAACGTGTGGCAGTTCCAGAGCGGCAAGCGCGTCGAGTCCATCCAGCTCGACCACTATCACGAGACCAACGACGGCGAGATCCTGCGCAAGTGGGCAGTGCAGGGACGCGGTTACGCGTACAAGTCCGCGCTTGATATCGTCGATGACGTTCGCGCGGAACGCCTGCGCATCGTGCTGCCCGACAAGCTGTCGGCGCCGGTGCCGCTGCATGCGCTATATCACCGCAACAAGCACCAGCCGCCGCGCGTCAAGCTGCTGCTGGACTTCCTGCAAGAGCGTTTCGCCGCCCAGTCCGCCGGACTCGGGGAGCTGGGCATCGCTTTTTAAGCGACAGGCGAATAGTCACTATAGCCGCGCTGATCGCCACCAAACAAGGTCGCACCATCGAGGTCGGCCAGCGCCAGATTTTCCTGCAAGCGTTTCGGCAAGTCCGGATTGGCGACGAAAGGCCGGCCGAAGGCCACCAGATCGGCCAGTCCATCGGCCAATATCTTGCCTGCGCGGTCCTTGTCATAGCGTCCGGCCACCACGATGCGTCCTGAGTAAGCGGCGCGCAGCTTGCGGCGGAAATCTTCGGGAATCGTCGGCGCATCGTCCCAGTCGGCTTCCGACAGATGGATATAGGCGACCTTGAGTTTTTCCAGTTCGCCGGCAGCGTGGAGGATGGTGTCGACGATTTCCGGATCGGCCATATCCTTGATGGTGATGTAAGGTGCGAGTCGCACCCCGACGCGTTCTGCGCCGATTTCCTTGACCACTGCCGTCACCACTTCGCGCAAAAAGCGTACGCGGTTGTCGACACTACCACCGTACTGGTCGGTGCGATGGTTCGACACTGTGCGCAGAAACTGATCAATCAGGTAGCCATTGCCACCATGGAATTCAATGCCGTCAAAACCGGCTTCCATCGCATTGGCCGCCGCCTGGCGAAAGTCTTCGACGATGTCGGCGATTTCTGCCACCGTCAGTTCACGTGGCATCGAGGTATCGACCATGCGGCCGACGCCGTCGTCACCCACAATCCACACTTGCGTACCGCGCGGCTGGATCGCCGATGGCGCCACCGGTGCCGCACCGTCATGGAATACCGTATGCGACACGCGTCCGACGTGCCACAACTGCACGAAGATGCGTCCGCCCTTGGCATGCACGGCATCGGTGACCAGCTTCCAGCCGGCGATCTGTTCGTGGGTGTGGATACCCGGCGTGAACGAATAGCCCTGGCCTTGCGGGGAAATCTGCGTCGCTTCGCTCACGATCAGACCGGCTGTTGCGCGCTGGGCATAGTACTCGGCCATCATCTGGTTAGGGATATTGCCTGGCTGCGTGGTGCGGGCGCGTGTCATTGGCGCCATCACGATGCGGTTCGACAGCTGAGACTCACCCAGTTGCAAGGTTGAAAACAGGGTCGAGTCTTTCAATGGTGTTGTGTTGGTCATTACAGTAATCCTCCGCCTTCGATATCAAGTACGGCGCCACTGACGAAGCCGTTTTCCATGGCAAGCATGTATGCCTGCGCTACATCCTGCGGTGTGCCGACACGGCCCACCGGCAAACCTTGGCCGATGCGGGCCATTGCCGCCACGCGCGATTCTGCGCCGGCTTCGCCCCACAACTCTGTGTCAATGACGCCGGGGCTGACGACGTTCACGCGGCGCGGCGCCAGTTCCTTCGCGAGGGTTTTTGCGGTCGCTTCCACGGCGGCGTTTAAGGTGCTCTTGAGCAAACCTCCGGGGCCGAACTTGCGTGACAGCAGGCCGGAAGTCAGCGTCACGGACGCCTTGGGCGTCAGGTAAGGTAGTGCCGCCTGGATCGCAAACAGCGAACCGAACAGCTTGACGTTGAAGGCCAGTTCCAGTTCGTCGCGCTTGAGATCGGTCAACTTGGGTGAGCCGACGCGAGCGCCTGCGGTCAGCACCAGATGATCGATCCTGCCGATGGCGGCAAAGGCTTGGTTGAGGGCGGCGTTGTCGGTGACGTCGGCAGCGATGGCTACAATACCGCGCAGATTGTCGTCGGCTTTCGCCGAACGACCGATGATGGTAACGATGGCGCCGCGTTCTGCCGCCTCCTTGGCGACTTCGCGGCCGATGCCGGAAGTGCCGCCGATGACGACGACTTGCTGATTTTTCAGTGAGGTGTCTGACATGAAGATCTTTCGTTTAGGAATAAGGTGAGGCTATTGTCGGTCGCAGCGACTTTCTTGAGAATGTGTCCGGCGCTTGAATCATCTTCTTGATATTTTTGAAGATGGGTCAATTGCCTGCCCGAATCACCCCGTTTTTTGATCTTTAGACGACTGGTCTAATTTTTGGGTAAAATAGCCACATCATGAGAGATACCTACGCCGAAACCAAACTCGCCATCCTGCTCGCAGGACGGGGCCTTATTGCCAAGAAAGGCTTTACCGGCGTGGGTTTGAGTGAGCTGCTGGCGGCAGCCGACATTCCGAAAGGCTCGTTCTACCATTACTTCGGTTCCAAGGAAGGCTATGGCAAGGAGCTGATCGAGCAATACGTCAACGAATACCTGCAAGTGCTCGACAAGCTTTTCACCGCCGGTGACAGCACCGCACGTGAACGCCTGCTGACCTACTGGGGGCACTGGATCGAGACGCAGTGCTGTGAGATGACCGAGCATAAATGCCTGGTGGTCAAGCTCAGTGCGGAAGTCGCGGATCTGTCCGATGACATGCGCATCGCTTTATATGAAGGCACTAAAGCCATCATGACGCGCATCGGCGCCGTGATTCAGGAGGGCATCGATGAAGGCTCCCTGCATACCGCGCTGGAACCGGCCAAGACGGCGCAGATGCTGTATCAGCTGTGGCTGGGCGCGAGTTTGATCAGCAAGCTGAGCAAAGGTCGCGACGCACTCGAAGGCGCGATGGATGTCACCCGGCG
>Ga0209913_1001342_pt1 | contig 14057 bp, 8 predicted proteins | sample PersoiDNA2013203_FD_185805 | JGI IMG/M metagenome (GOLD analysis project Ga0209913, IMG submission 185805) | Permafrost soil microbial communities from the Arctic, to analyse light accelerated degradation of dissolved organic matter (DOM) -... | ecosystem: Environmental > Terrestrial > Soil >... | reverse complement strand
AACCAGCATGGACGCCCAAGGTCGACATGGGTATGATGGCGCCCGCACAAGCATCCGTAGCTCAGCTGGATAGAGTACTGCCCTCCGAAGGCAGGGGTCGTGGGTTCGAATCCCGCCGGGTGCACCACATACTAGTTTCTGGCTGTCTCAGACAGTCTACGAAACACCCCAAGAAGCCCGCCCTGTGCGGGCTTTGTTGTTTCTGCTTGTCTATAGCCTCTCCTCTCATACTTCAGCTCTGTGTATCCCTCGGTGTGTCCTTGGCCATCTCTAGAACCGAGGGAATACACGGGCGTCGACAGCGTGTTAAATCAAAGATCCTGGCAAGCTAGTGTGAACATGCTCACCTGAAATGCTTTCAAGGAATTGCTGCGGGAGAATCCTCTCGAAAACGTCCAGTACGGCGCGCATGACACTTAAATGCTGGTCCCAATCCCCGCCTTCCACACGCCGCCAGGCGCTTGGCATATATCTAACCAGAATTGACAATGAATACAATATCGCAAGAGCTGTGACCCTATACTCTGGTACGCCTCCCAATACCGGCAAAATCAATGTAGGACTGCTCAGATAAGGGCTACGATGCAACAGCAACGCATCGTGCCAAGACCTCATACCTTGATGATCAACGCGCGCCCGAAATACTTCACCGTCTTCAGCTGTTTCAGTCTTTGTTAATTCAGCAAGCGGCCAATCTTGTAAAGTTATTCTTTCCTCAGATATTTTCTCAGACATGTCTTTAAGGAATATATAACTACTCGAGGGATTGGACCCTCTTTGTGCGTGTAGAGATGCCATATCGACATACGGAATAACCCACGCGGGCTCATCATCATAGACCTGCGTGAACAGATCCCCTAACTCGGGAACCGCCGACAGTAGGGCAGACATGCTCGCGAATGTCGGTGAAGGATACTTAATTGAGTTATCTAAATCGCTCACTGTTTTCGCTTTAGCCTTAGGATAAAATCCAGTGTCATACCCCAGAAAGTTCACCCAATTAGGGTAGAAGCCAGTAGCTAGAACGCCGACTTTCAGATCTCCAAAATTACCGGTTACTGATGACAAAGCGAAAAGTCCGTGCCCTTGCTTGGTCATGCCTTCCAGCTCGTCCAGATCAGAGGGCCCTTTGGGAGAGGCTAGCATCTCAGCAAAAGCAAGGCTCAAGGTTCCGTAGTACAAGCTAAGGACGCGCTTATTCAAGCTTTCGTATGGCGCGCCTTTGTAATAATCAGCTGCGTTGCCCAACGCAAATGCGATCCCGGAAGCTTTAGAAAGCACCTGCCCATCGGCCAACAAAGCTCCTTCCCTCTCAGCTCGTCTTGCAACCAGCTTTTTAGCTATCTCTGAGCTTGAGAACTGGTTTAGGCGAGACCAGATACCGGCCAATGGATTTTCTGAAACAATTCTGAGTATCGAACTAGAAGAGTTCGACCTTTTTTCCCCCGGTTTCGCCGGTGCTAATTCACTATTCCATTCGACGAGAAGAGGAAAAAAATCTTCCACTGAAGATACAGGAGTAGTTATTCCTCTTGCATAGTCATCAACATGATAAAGCTGCCCATTTATGAAAATATGGCTGACCCTGCTTTCCAGGGACCTGTAGTGTCGATTGTCCGTAGCCGAGGTATACATGAGTGCGACGGAATGCTTTTTCCCACTTTTCTCGGCGTCTATCACTAAGTATTCGCCATCCTCCGACTCGCCTGCGATCGAAGCAACCCAGCCATGGGACGAAAGGGGCCCCAGCATCTGCTGCCTGGCTGCACCATGTAAAATACCCATGCGTAGCTCTATTCCTCCCCCTCCCATAATCGCGCTCCTTTTCGTTTGAAAGATTCATTACTGGATAGTGGGCATACAAAATGAAAGTAGTCAAAGCTTGCCAGTGCGGGTGATTGCCATGGATGGCAGGTAACAACACTGTAGTTCTGTTAGACCTTTACTTGGCATCTGACATGGCTGGTTTGCAGCCTTTCAGTTCTTGGCTGACACATGCCTCCAGGCCGGCGCGTTGTCGCCGAGCATTCATATGGAGGGTCAGCGCCGGTGCAGTCACGCAATCACTTCATATGCAATTACGCAACTGATCCCATCGATCAAGCACACTACCACTAGGAAAACGGCGATCCACCCCGCACTCGCGGTTGTCCCCCCACCACACCTGCGGTCTAACTATGTGGCTTTTTCCGCACCCCCTGCGCCTATGCTACGTCAAGGCCATACTGGCTCTTGAGCCGTTTTTTTGAGGATCTGCAGCCCTGCAAATCCCTGCAGTTCTCTACCTCAATACACCAAGCAAACCGAGTCAGTAATGGCGGCTACTCCGCTTTACTTCAGACTAATTATTGTTAGCGTTCTTGGCTAAGCTTGAGCGTTCTTATGACTTCTAGACGGCAAGGCGCTTTACGAGTAAAACATATCAAAAAGCCACCACAAGGAACGTGTATGAACTCGTATCAAGCGATTGTGGAATGGGCGGCAAAAGACCTGCCAGAATGGGAAGCAGACCTTGTTCGTCGCCTTTTACAAGACTCAGCGTTGAGCCCAGACCAGCTTAGGCAAATAGCTAAAAACGCACTGTGCGCCTTCGGCATTAATGATGAGAATGAAAATAAGGAATGCTCACCGCCTGTGTATCAACTTGACGGGACCATTGCCGAAACCTCCGTAGAACCTATAAAGCTGTGTAGCATCGATATTGTAGAAAATATCAATGCCATTCATTCAGAAGCCAAGCTACCGTTTGGACACTCTGGAATCACACTAATATATGGAGAAAACGGCTCAGGAAAATCAGGATACAGCCGGATATTAAAAAACGCGTGCTTTGCAAAACATGTAGAACCAACTCTTCTTAGCAACATTTATAAGCCAAAGACATCCAAGCAATCCGCCCGCATAAGTTTTTTGAAAAACGGCAGTCGAGAGGAATGGACCTGGACTCCAGGAAGAAACCATGCGGAATTAGCCTCCATTAATGTATTTGATACCGACTGTGGAAAAACCTTGCTTGATAGCACCAACCGCGTCACATACAAGCCCCGAGGCGCGGATATCTTCGACCATGTATCCCAAGCAATAGAAAGCGTCAAAAATACATTTCAGTTAAAGCTACGAGACGCGAAGAAACCAATTATAAACGGTTTGGAAGAAAACATAGAAGTTCAAGCCTGGTTAAATCGTATGTCGGACAAAACCAACAGTGCCGACGTAAAACTCACTCTCACTTGGAGTGAGCAAGACTCAACCGACCTAACAAACTTAACAAGCACCGTTACCGACTACGAAAATGGCACTACAGTAAAAACCATTGCGAAATTAACAAAGATCTCAACGGAGCGGCTTCCCCGAGCAATTCAAAAGCTAGCTGCTGCCGCAAAAATATTAAACGAAACAAAACCTGACGAAATTGACAACTTACAAGTTGCTGAAGTCACTGCAAAAAAAGCTTACGACTTTTCGCTCACAACTTTTGACAAAGCAGATCCATTAGAGGGAGTTCACTCCGACCCTTGGAAAATTCTTTTCACCGCAGCCAAAGAATTTTCTACCTCTCATGCCTACACCGAAAGCGAATTTCCGAACACTAGCGAAGACGCGTTGTGTGTCCTTTGCATGCAACCACTTGACGACCATGCAAAAGATCGTCTTGAACGCTTCTGGCAATTCATGCAAGACGAGAGCAAAGTAACTTACGACAAAGCTTGTACCCATTTAAAAAACAAAAAAGATGAAATTATCAATCTGGCTTTACCCGAGCCAGAAGCTTATGAACCTCTTTGTAATGAGTTGGTGGAGGCAATAGGTTCAGACTTTGGATTGGCTGAAGCTTTCCGAACACTTAAGTCCAGACAGGATTTTTTCAAAGCGGACCAGCCTAATAACGCACCATATAACAAAAGCAACATTTCTGCTGAATCTATAAAAGATAGTATCTCTGAGAAACTCAGCAACAAACTTAAAGAGCTTCAGGAAAATATATCTCCCGAAAAATACGAATTAGACAAAGAAAATTTAAAGAAGAAAAATACTAAAAAGCTGCTATCAGACGCGTCCGAGAAAATCATCAACTACATCGACAACCTCAAACACAACAAAGATGTAGAAAGTGGCATCAACTCACTAAAACAGACAAAAACACGTTTTTCCAGCAAGGCAAAATTAATTATTTCTGAACTGGTAACGCCAGACTTTATTAATAACTTCAAAGCAGAACTGGATGCATTTGGTATCGAACTAGAAGTTAATATAGCGCCAATCGTTAAGGACAGCGACACTTCCCACAGCTTTTCAATAGGTGCACAAAAACCAGGAAAAGTTCTCAGCGAGGGTGAGCAAAAAGTTGTTTCACTGGCAGCGTATCTCGCAGAAATTAAAACATTCTCAAATTCATCACCCATTGTTTTTGATGACCCGGTTAGTTCTCTTGATCACGTATACCGTGAAAAAATTGCTTCCCGTCTATGCTTGGAAGCCTTATCTAGACAAATAATAATTTTCACCCACGACTTGGCACTTATTATGGAGATCGACGGCAAGTGTACGGAAATGGCTTTAATTAAGAATATACGCCCTGCCGTTTCTTCATTTACAGTCAGAAGAAATGGTAAAGATTCTGGATTCTGCCATATAGAAGCACCTTGGCGTGGAATGAGCACGAGTAGCAGAGCGCACAACTTAGAGCAGGAGCTAAATTCTTTCAAAGACCTTTATGATTCGGACATTTCAAATTATAATAAAAAATCCGCAATGCTTTACTGCCTACTAAGGGAGGCTTGGGAATCGTCGATTGAGCAGGACCTTTTCTTCGATATAGTTAGCCGCGGAAGAAATAGCGTACAAACTACCAGACTAGGTCAAATAACAATTGAACCTTCAGATGCTAACCGAGTAACTACTAACATGTCTCTTGCGAGTAGCTGGATGTATGGTCACGATAAATCTAGATCTCTATCAGAAAATAGGCCAACGCCAGCAGAGATAAAAATTCATATTAACGAGTTGAGAACATTTGCTAGCGACATTGCTACCCGTAGAAAGGCTGCCGAAAAAGCATTCAAGGCTCAGACTCAGCCTCCCGTTAGCACCTTCGGATAAGGTTCAGCAGGTTGCCAAGGCAGGGCCGGCCCCTGCCTCGGTGTATCCCTCTGTGTATCCCAGACCTAAAAAAAGAAAGAAAAACTGTTTACTTTCAAATGGATAGGGATGCGGCAAGAAGCCCGCCGGGCCATAAATTCAGGGCGTATAGCCCATTACGCTAGCAGCAAAAACCCCGTGACAGCAGTCGGCCAATAAAAAGCCCCGCCAGGCGATGCTCTAGCGGGGCTTTTTTACGCGGTTGAGCTTTTACCATTCCTCAACCAGAAGACGGGAAAGGCAGTCAATAGACTCCATCAGCACCACACCACCCTTGCCATCTACAACAAAGTGGCAGAATCAATGCCTCAATCAGCACTCCTCATCCCCGCCTCAAACCCGAGCAGGCGACACAATAATCTTCACGTTGTGCTCCTTATTCTTAACCAACTCCTCAAAGCCCTGCCCCACAATCTGTTCCAACTGAATGCGCCCCGTCACCAGCGGCGTAATGTCCAGCCGTCCATCGGCGATAAACGCGATCACGTCAGCAAACTCACCGTTATAGGCCAGTGCGCCCATTACCTGTTTTTCCGTCGCCACCAATTCGAAAAAGTTGAACTCGCTGGGCTCTTCGAAGATCCCCACCAGGACGCACTTGCCGGCCTTGCGGATCAGGTCGATCGCGAGCTTGGCCGTGTGTTTGTTGCCGATGCATTCGAAACTGACATCCGCGCCGAGTCCGCCCGTCAGGCGTCGTACTTCGGCCAAGGCATCGCACTCATTCGGATCGAGCACGTGGGTCGCCCCTACTTCGCGGGCCTTGGTCTTGCGGGCTCCGGACATTTCCAGCGCGATCACCTGCGCGGCACCGGCCGCTTTGGCGCACATGATGGTGCACAGGCCAATGGTGCCGGCACCGACCACCACCACGTTTTGCCCGAGTAGGCTTCCGGCTTTTTTCACTGCGTGCATGCCCACGGCCAGCGGTTCGATCAGTGCCCCGGCTTCAGCCGGAAAGTTCGCCGGTAATTTGTACAGCAGGTTAGCTGGCACGTTGACCAGTTCGGCGAAGGCACCATTGTTCATCAGCCCGGTGAAGGCCAGGTTCTCGCAGATGTTGTACATCCCGTGGGTGCAGTAGTAGCACGTGCCGCAATGTTGGCAGGCATCGGCCGCCACCGGCTCGCCGACGCTGAAGCCCTGCACGCCGGCGCCGAGTTCGACGATCTCGCCGCAAAACTCATGACCGAGAATGCACTGGCCCTTTATCCCGGTCAGCGGGTGCGGGGCGTCAACCGGTATGAACACCGGCCCGGCCACGTACTCATGCAAATCGGACCCGCAAATTCCGCACCACTGCACGCGGATTTGCACCCAACCCGCAGGCGGCGAAATGGGCAGCGGAACGTCTTCGACGCGGATATCGTTACGGCCGTGCCAGACAGCGGCACGCATGCTGCGTTGCGGATTGATCGAAAGGGTCATCGCGAAATCTCCTTGAAACGGTTGGTCCTGGCGCCCCGCCAGAGTCCGCCAGCAGGGGTGTCAGTGCGGTTGCACAACGTCCAAAATCAGTCGATTGACCTGCTCGGGGTGATGCCAACGGTCAGCGGCACACAACTCATGACGCCACCACGGGCAGAACAGGGAAAGGGGCTGGGCTGGACATCGGGCACCTGTTTTTATTATTGGGTTGCCAGTCGGGCTGGTAGCCAGAGCTAGAGCAAGGCCGGTGCCAGATCCGCAAAAACAGCTGAATAGCCCTTGCTTAGAGCGGTCCGATGGAAACCCAAGCAGGGCCGGGATCGCGTTCGAATGAGACGCCTCATATCAGACCGCACGAGGTGGCGACGAGACCGTGAGACGTCGCGTCTCGCCGCCAGCCCCGACACGCCTGCAAGCGCTTAAGCGTCAGCCATTGGCAACACGTATCGTCGCCCACCCCTCAAGAATTCAGCTCGCTCGCCGATGCTTCTAATCAGCGGTTCTGTGCTATTTAACCGACCATTTTCCGCATTAAGGAGTCAACGCGACATGGGGGGTTTCTATAGCCTGTTTATCGACACGCCGGTCGCAGCACTCTACGTGCAGGGCTCGCACAATCCGGGCTTGGTAGTGCTATCTATCCTGGTGTCGATCTTTTCGGCCACCATGTCGCTGCAAACCGCACAGATTGCACGCAAAGCCGAAAGCACATTGCATCGACACATGGCTGTCAGCACAGGTGCGTTCGCCCTGGGCGGTGGCATCTGGACCATGCACTTCATCGGCATGCTGGCGTTCGAGCTGCATACCCACGTCCACTATGCGACAGGGCTAACCCTTTTTTCTCTGCTGCCGGCTTGCGTAGCTTCCTGGCTCGCTCTGCGCATGCTTTCAAGTCCCACCGTCACCGGATTGCATCTCGTCATGAGTGGCACCCTGGTGGGCTTAGGCATCGGGGCGATGCACTACAGCGGCATGGCAGCGATGCAAACATCATTGCAGATGCGTTATGACCCGCTCATCTTCACGCTTTCCATCGTGTTGGCGATCGTCCTCGCCGTGTTCGCTTTGTGGGTGCATTACCGACTTCTACGAACCACATTGACCTCAATGCAACGGTTGCTGGTCAGTGGGACCGTCTTGGGGTCGGCAATTGCTGGCATGCACTACACAGGCATGGCAGCAGTACGGTTCGTCGGTGTGCCGGACAGCATTTCGCCAGGTGTTCTGCTTAACACCACATTCGCGTCTATCGCGCTTTCCACGTTCACCGTCACGGTGACGGTGCTGGTGCTTGCACTCAATGGCTTGATCCATTCACGCAAGCTGTACCGAACGATGGAAGAGAACAACCTCAAGATTGAGGAAAGCAAGTCACGCATGGATGCCATCCTAGACACCGCAGTCGACGGCATTATCACTATCGATAGCCGAGGCCTGATCCAAAGTTTCAACCATTCGGCGGAACGACTGTTTGGCTGGAAAGCCGACGAAGCCATTGGCCGCAACATCAATATGCTGATGCCCGAACCCGATCAGTCGCAACACGATGGTTACCTGCATAACTACAAGACCACGGGCGCTCCGAAGATCATCGGCATCGGCCGGGAGGTCATGGGCTTGCGTAAGGACGGCAGCCTGATGCCAATGCGGCTTGCCGTCGGCCGGGTAGACCTGCCCAATGAGCTACTGTTTGTCGGTTTCGTCACCGACATCACCGAGCGTCACACGCTGGAAGCCTCATTACGCGAGACCGCTGAACGCGCCGAACGCGCGGCCATCGCCAAGAGCACCTTTTTGGCCAATATGAGCCACGAAATTCGTACACCGATGAACTCGATCATCGGTTTCACCGAGTTACTTCTCCAGGGTGATCTGACATCGATCCAGCGCAACCACCTGCACACAGTGGGGCAATCATCCAGATTGCTACTCGGGTTGATCAACGACATTCTTGATACCACCAAGATGGAAAATGGGAGCATGACGCTGGAGTCCATTGATTTTTCGCTCAAAGGGCTTGCTCTACAGATCGAATCCTCAATGCGCTTGGGCGCGCAGAGTAAGCACCTGACCCTCACCCCGCACTACCCGACCGACATGCCTGAATACTTTCAAGGTGATCCCCTTCGAATCTTGCAAGTCCTGACCAACCTTGTCGGCAATGCCATCAAGTTCACCGAGCGTGGTGGTGTTGATGTTTCATTTAGCTATACGGACGCCATGGTGCACGTCAAAGTCGCGGACACCGGCATTGGCATGACGCCCCAGCAAATCGAACTGATTTTTGCACCGTTTACTCAGGCCGACGCGTCCATCAGCCGGCGTTTCGGCGGTACCGGTTTGGGCACCACCATTGCGCGTCAGTTGGTCGAGCAGATGGGGGGAAGTATTGAGGTGGTGAGCGAGTTCGGACATGGCAGTATCTTCCATGTGCAACTGCCCCTGCCGACCGGACAAAAACCCGAGGCGACACCGGTTGCGGCTCCCCAGCAGGTGTTGCCACCGCTGAAGATTCTGATCGCCGATGACGTGCCTCAAAACCTCGAGTTGTTGACCCTGACACTGAGTGGCCGCGGACATCAGGTAGTGGCTGCGCGCGATGGTGGGGAAGCTGTCGCGAAATTCATAAGCGATCACTTCGATCTCATCTTGATGGATGTGCACATGCCAGGCACTGACGGCCTGCAGGCAACGCGGCTCATCCGTCAGTACGAGCGCACACACGCTCGCGCTCACACCCCAATCATCGCGCTCACCGCCAGCGTGTTGGCCGAAGACCGACAAACCGCACAGCTGGCCGGAATGGACGGTTTCGCGGTCAAGCCGCTAGACGTACCTCGACTGTTCGATGAGATCGCCGGGGTCTTGAAGATCGAACGCGCCCCCGCTCTCCCCGGCGACACCGATAAAACCCTTGCACCGCACCCACTGATCGATTGGAACTCAGGCATCTCACTATGGGGCAGTGAAAAGCGACTGGCCAAGGCACTCAAGCAATTCCTGGAGTCAGCGGCTACAAACCATCCGTTACCGGGTGACGCGGACGCCGATATCGACTGGGAGACGACACTTCTCAGCCTACATGGCATCCATGGGGCGTCCGGCAACTTATCGCTCCCCTCCGTGGCCGAGCTGGCCAGCACGCTGGAGGATAGGGTGAGGACAGGAAGGCATGAAGAGGCACGCCCTCAAATCACAGAGCTGCGTACTCTGCTAGCGTCCGTAACCCGAGAATTACAGGCCAGCAACGCGCTACTCGTTGAGAAGCAACGTCCCTTAGCCCAGCCCTCAGCTTCCGAACTGCTAGCCCATATGCACCAACTGCTGGCCTGCCTTGAGCACAACGAATTGAACGACACCGCGCTAGAGAAGGTCTGCGCCGGGCTCGAGAGCCTGGGCGAACATACACACGTTCAGGTTTTGCGAACGGCGGTCGATGCTTTTGAGTTTGGGCGAGCTCAAACCCTGCTGCAGCAACTCGTTGCCGACCACACCCTGGAAACTCAAGCATGAGCAGGTCCATTGCATGAAGTACATGAAGGACACTCGCCAGACCTTGCTGGTGGTCGATGATGAAGCGACCAATCTCCAGGTGCTGCGCCACACGCTGCAAGATGAGTACCGCTTACTCTTCGCCAAGGACGGTTACAAGGCGCTAGAGCTGGCGCACGCTGATCGGCCGGACCTGATTCTTCTCGACATCATGATGCCCGGGCTCTCGGGCTATGACGTCTGCACGGCGCTCAAGCAGGACTCGAGCACGACCTCTATCCCCATTATCTTCGTCAGTGCTCTGGCCGAGGCTGACAACGAAATGCTCGGCCTTAAGCTAGGGGCCGTGGACTACATCAGCAAACCTTACAATCCCGGCATCGTCAAAGCGCGTGTGCGCACCCATCTGTCCCTGGTGCAGGCACAAGAACTACGCGATACACGTTTGCAGATCGTTCAGCGGCTGGGTACCGCAGCCGAGTTCAAGGACAACGAAACCGGACTGCACGTTATCCGCATGAGCCACTATGCCAAGACGCTGGCCCTGGGCGCGGGTTACAGCCGGTTGGCAGCAGAAGACTTGCTGCATGCTGCGCCGATGCACGACGTTGGCAAGATAGGCATTCCCGACGCGATCCTGCAAAAACCGGGAAAGCTCACTGAACACGAGTGGACCATCATGCGCCAGCACACGTCTATCGGTGCCAAGATCATCGGTGAGCACCCTTCTGGACTGCTGCATATGGCGCAGATCATCGCGCAGAACCATCACGAAAAATGGGACGGCACCGGCTACCCAAGCAGGATTGCGGGCGAAGACATTCCCCATGCCGCGCGAATAGTTGCCGTGGCTGATGTGTTTGATGCTCTTACCAGCGTGCGCCCCTATAAGCCTGCCTGGTCAGTTGAAGACGCCACAGGGTTAATCCAGCAGGAAAGCGGCCAACACTTCGATCCGGAATTGGTCGAGGTTTTTATGGACTGCCTACCCGACATTCTCGAGATACGCGAACACTGGGCCGACATTGAACCCGTCGGCGTCGCTTGATACTGGCGCGGGCTTGCCACACGCCAGCTTCTGACTACTGCTGCAACATCTCCAACCGCGCCGGCAAGTCCTCCTGGGGAAAGCGCGCGTGCAACGCCAGCAACTTCTCATCCGCCGCTTTGCTTTCCCCGGCCGCGCGCAGGTTCACGATCTCCTGCAACGCCTCCTCCAATGAAGGCAGTGCGACCGGCGCACGCTTGCTGAGTTTGGCCATCGATTGATCCGCCAACGCACCGGCAATTTCGGCTTGGACCGGCGCGCTTTCGGCCTTGGGCGCGGCGGCCATTCGGGCCATCGGCGCGGGAGCGGAGAGCGTTGGCGGGGCGGGGCGGCGCGCTTCTTCGTGGAACGCGGAGAAGGTCGCGGGGGATATTTCGGGTGCTGGCACGGGCGAGCGCATGACCACGCCGATCATCAGCGCCAAGCCTGCGACGGTGGCGAATGCCATTTGCCAGCGCGGACGTTGGCAGGCTTGCAGCCAGCGTTGCCACACACTCGGTTGCGGCGCCGGGGTTTCGCGGCGGGCGGTGGCGAGGATGAAGGCGTCGAGGGACGCCGGCGGTTCGCCGCTGCTGTATTGACGAACATGCTCGATGAGCCGGTCGTCGGGGGTGTGTCGGGACTCGGTCATGCGGGTATCTCCTCGGCCAGCAGGCGGCGCAGTTTCTGCTGGGCGTAACGCAGGCGGCTTTTGACGGTTTCCAGCGGGGCGCCGGTGAGCGCGGCGATTTGCGGCACTTCAAGATCGCCGTGCAGGCGCAGCAGGAAGACTTCGCGCTGGTCTTCGGGCAAGTCTTGCAACGCGGCGTCGAGACGCGCCTGGTCGCGACTCAGGCTCAGTTGCTGCTCGGGGCCGGCGCTGGTGTCGGGCTGGGCGTGCAGTTGCTCATCGTAGCTGTCGTGCAACGGGTTGTGGATGCCGTGCTTGCGCCAGTAGTCGATCAGGCGGTTGCGGGCGATCTGGAACAGCCAGGTGCGAAAACTCGCCCGGCCTTGTGGCTGGGTGGCGCTGCGGATCAGGCTGAGCCAGGTCTCCTGATAAATTTCCTCGGCCAGTTCGGCCTTGTTGCTCAGGGACACGAGGAAGCGGTACAGGCCCTGGCGATGCCGCGCGTATAAGACTTCGAACGCGGCACCGTCACCGGTTCGGTAGCGGGCCAGCAGCGATTCGTCGCTGGGTGAATCATCTGGAGCGGGCATGTCGGTGGCGAACTCCTTTACGGTCGTCGTGTTCACGATCAAGGTTTGAGGCTTTGGGCCACTTCGACCAGTTGCACGAATTCGTTGCGCAGCCCGAACGGGTCGTCGCCCCGGGCCGAGCGGGCGAGTGCGGCGGTGTCCTGCAACGTCATGCTGCCAGTGTAGCGGCCATCGCCCTTGAGTTGCTGGGCGAAGGCGGCCACGGCGGCGCAGAAACGCAGGTCGTCGCTGGCCTTGGCCGACTGGCTGCCCACCGGCCGCTCGATCAAACGGCTCGCACCACCGGCCGCCGGCTTATAGCGCACGCGCAACATGGCCAGCTCAGCGGATTGGCCCTGCGCCGCAGGTGCGGAGGCGTAGCGCAGCGGCTCCAACCAGCCCTGCTCGCCCTTCGGTACAATTTCGTACAGCGCGGTCAGCGTGTGCCCGGCGCCGATCTCTCCCGCGTCGACCTTGTCGTTGCTGAAATCCTCACGCTTCAACGCGCGGTTTTCATAACCCAGCAAGCGGTATTCGCTGACCTGGGCCGGGTTGAATTCCACCTGCACTTTCACGTCCCGCGCCACCACCGCCAGGGTCGAGCTGAGTTGGTCCACCAGCACCTTGCGCGCTTCGCGCAGGGTGTCGATGTAGGCGTAGTTGCCGTCGCCCGCGTCGGCCAGTTGTTCCATCAGGTGTTCGTTGTAGTTATCCACACCGAAGCCGAGGGTGGTCAGCGACACACCACTTTTGCGCTGTTCGACGGCCATCTGCTTGAGGCTGTCAAAATCGCTGACGCCGACATTGAAGTCGCCATCGGTGGCCAGCAGGATGCGGTTGATGCCCTGCTCGATAAAGCCTTCGCGGGCCATCTGGTAGGCCAATTCGATGCCTGATGCACCGGCGGTAGCGCCGCCTGCGCTGAGCTGATCGATGGCGTTGCGCAGCTTCACTTTGTCGCGCCCGGAGGTCGGTGGGAGCACCACGCGCGACTCACCGGCGTAGACCACCAGGGACACGCGGTCTTGGTCGCGCAACTGATCCACCAGCAATTTCAGGGTGCTTTTCACCAGCGGCAAGCCTTCGCGACGGTCCATAGAGCCGGACACATCGACCAGAAATACCAGGTTGGCCGGCGCCAACTCTGCCACGGCGCGGTCAGACGCCTTGATGCCGATGCGCAGCAGTTGAGTGCGCGGGTTCCATGGGGTGGCCGCCAGTTCAGTGGTCACGCCAAAGGGCGAGCCGTCGGTGGGCAACGCGTAGTGATAGGGGAAATAGTTGAGCATTTCCTCCAGCCGCACAGCGCCCTCGGGCGGCAGACGGCCTTGGTTGAGGAAACGTCTCACGTTGGCGTAGCTGCCGGTATCGACGTCGATGCTGAAGGTCGAGACCGGCGTTTCGGCGACCCGATGCACCGGATTGTCCGGCAGGTTGGCGTATTGCTCGCGGGGCTCGCTGCGGTAATCCAGGCTCGCCGACGCCTGCATCCGCATCGGTGCAGGCATCGCCATGCGCTTGACCAAAGCACCCTGGACCGGCGCGCTTTGCAGCTCGGCGACGGGCTCAGCCGGTTTGGCTAAATCAGGCGACGAAGACAGCCCACAACCGGCCAGCGCCACCAGCAAGGTAACCGCAAAGCCCTGGGCAGCAGGACGCAGGAAAAGCAGAGGACGGGACATGGACTGAACCTCGTGAATAAATGATCCGTTCACAAGGTCAGACGCAGGGTGCGGGGTGTTCGGGTTAAACCCTGGTTTAGATAACA
>Ga0209913_1001341_pt1 | contig 14059 bp, 5 predicted proteins | sample PersoiDNA2013203_FD_185805 | JGI IMG/M metagenome (GOLD analysis project Ga0209913, IMG submission 185805) | Permafrost soil microbial communities from the Arctic, to analyse light accelerated degradation of dissolved organic matter (DOM) -... | ecosystem: Environmental > Terrestrial > Soil >... | reverse complement strand
GGTCTTGAAGTCCGGCGTCAAATGACCGGTCAGCCACATCAGTTCAACATTACGCTGCGCTTCACGTTCCAGGCGACGGCTGGATTGGAGTCGATTGAGATAGCCGTAGATATAAATCTTCAGAAGAACCGATGGGTGATAGGCCGGGCGTCCTGTTTGTGCAGGCATCGTCCCTTCGAAACCCATTTGTACCAGGTCCAGTTCATCGACGAAGACATCGACTACCCGAACCGGGTTACTGTCGGCAACGTAGTCATCCAGTTGCTCGGGAAGCAAGATGCGTTGACTGCGATCCCTGCCTTCAATGAAGCGTTTCATCGGTGCACCTCGAACAAGGTCATCTGTTCGTGTGACATCGATCGCTGCAAATCGTTTACTTCAGATTAGAATTAATAGTCGACGGCGTTTTTACACAGCCTCGGCCGATTGCGAACGTAATGTTAGTCGGTTGTGGCCACGAAATTAAGGGCCAGTTGATTAGCTTCGTCTAGCGATCCTGATAAAACACGATGTGTTTCGCTCCACCATTCTCCGATGAATTGCGGGCCGCCAGGCGCCTTCTCATAGCCTAACATCCGAAAATCACCGTAAGAGGCCTGATAGACACGCGCTAGACGATCATTGGCCTGGGCTATCTTGAACGAGATCAAATTCCAGCCGGCTGGCTCGCTCAAATAGAAATAAGCACCCGCAATAATTTCAGGTTTCATTATTCTTGAACATTTAAATAGCGGATAAAAAGCATAACGGTCACGTTGCGTTTAAACGGAAAGGTGGATGTCTGATTCTGGCCGAGAGCCAACAGGCGCTTCCAGCTAGCGCGATTTGCTCAGCCAAATAATATGTCCTGCAAACGCGAATAGCCCACCGAACATATATAGCCACTTTGACAAACTACTACCTTCAAGAATGAAGCCTAAAGCTCCCAAAATTATCGCGAAGGCGGCGCACATCCACCATATTAATTTTTTATTCATCTTGTTTGTTGTTGTCCGTCAAAGCCTTATCGAGAATTTCTTTCAATGACGGCTTCTGGCCGATAGCAGCCGTACCAACTTATTAGTTGGTGTATTTTTTGACAATTTAAGTTGTATTGCCGATAAGTATTTGTTGCTTTTCAGCTACTATCTTTGCATAAACTAACATCCTCCTCCGTAGGAAGAGTTCCCGCCCGTACAATTCGGCCCGGAAATTAAATTAAAAATAATCGGGGTTTTACGGGATGGTGTTTTGCATTGCAATAACAAAATATTTCAGCGCGTCAGCTATTTGGCGGGGCTTTTCTTTGGTGTCTTTCCGAATTCGATCCAGGCTTCAGCTGCTCACGTAGCCGGGCTTCACCATGCACTTCGTGCGCAGGACGACGAAGTACATATTCAAACACACTGGATAGTCAAGAGTCTCACGGCCCTGATGTTCTTGGCCAGCGCAGGCTATGTTGCTCCCGCATCGGGTCAAACCGATGCCGCCGCTCAAGAGTTTCAGCGTCAGCAGGAGCGGGAGCGCCAACTGCGACGCCAGCAAGAGCAGCAGCCTGACGTCAGGTTGCCTGAAGCGCAGCCGGCGAGCGGAGCAGCAGGTAAGATTCCATCAGGCGAGTCCCCGTGCTTCCAGGTGACACGCATTACTCTCACGGGTGAGTCAGCTAAGCAATTTCAGTTTGCATTGGCAGGACTCAATGCCGGTGACGATCCTCCGATGGGCCGCTGCCTTGGTGTGCAAGGCATCAACATCGTCATGGCGCGAATTCAGAACGAAATCGTTACGCGTGGGTATATCACCACGCGCGTGCTTGCCGAGCCTCAGGACATTGCCAGTGGCGAACTACGCTTGACGGTAGTGCCGGGGCGAATTCGCGCTATCCGTTTCGCTGCAGATGCGGATCCGCGTGCCAGTCAATGGAACGCCGTTCCCGCGTCACCGGGCGACCTGCTCAACTTGCGCGACATTGAGCAAGGCTTGGAGAACTTCAAGCGTGTGCCCACCGCCGAGGCGGACATCAAGGTCGCACCTAGCGAAGGACAAGGTGCCCAAGCCGGTGACAGCGATCTGGTCATCAGCTATCGCCAGGCCATTCCCTTGCGCCTGACTGCGTCGGTCGACGACAGCGGCACCAAATCAACCGGAAAGTACCAGGGAAGTACGACCGTCTCTCTGGACAACTGGTTGACGCTCAACGACCTGTTTTACATCAGCTACAACCACGATCTGGGTGGCGGGGACGTAGGCATACGTGGCAGCCAAAGCCACGTGGTGCACTATTCGCTGCCCTTCGGTTATTGGGCTTTGGCGTTCACCAATAGCGCCAGCAGCTATCACCAGGCTGTGGCAGGCATCAATCAGACCTACATGTATAGCGGCGAAAGCGAAAACAACGAGCTCAAACTCTCTCGCTTGATCTATCGCGATGCCGTACGCAAGACCACGCTCTCGTTCAAGGGCTTTTTGAAAGCATCCAGCAACTACGTGGACGACACGGAAGTGGAAGTCCAGCGTCGTCGCACCGCCGGTTGGGAGTTGGGTGTGACGCACCGTGAGTTCATCGGGGACGCCACGCTGGATCTGTCCTTGGCACACAAGCGGGGTACAGGCGCGTTTGATTCCTTGCCTGCTCCAGAAGAGGCATTCGGCGAAGGTACTTCTCGTTTTCAGATTACGACGGCCGATCTTTCTCTCAACCTCCCTTTTTCCTGGCAAGCACCTTGGGGTAAGCAGGCGCTGCGCTACTCGTTCGCCGCCCGCGCCCAATGGAATGGCACGCCGTTGACGCCTCAAGACAGGTTCTCAATCGGTGGGCGCTACACCGTGCGGGGCTTCGACGGTGAAGTGACCTTGTTGGCCGAGAACGGCTGGTTTGTCCGAAATGAGCTCTCCGCAGCACTGGGGCAAAGCGGCCAGGAAGTCTATGTGGGTGCGGACTACGGACAAGTCGGAGGTCCTTCAGCAGCGCTGTTGACCGGCTGTCGCTTGGCCGGCGTGGTGACGGGACTGCGCGGCGCACTCGGGCGCGTCTCCTATGAAGTCTTTGCCGGCACGCCGATTTCCAAACCTGATCGTTTCCAGACTGCCCGCGTGACAGCGGGTTTCAACCTGATGTGGTCGTACTGACAGCGGCGTTGCCGCTTCCTGACGAGAAGAAAGAAGAACATGAACCAGTTGTGTTATCGCATTATCTTCAACAAAGCCCGCGGCATGCTCATGGCGGTTGCCGAAACTGTCCGTAATTGCACTGGAAGCTCGTCACGAGATACTGAAGGTGGTCATTCTCTTGCGCTACCCATGGCACGTCTGAGCTGCATTGGATTGGCCGTACTGACGCTGGTGGGAGCGACAATGACCTTGCTGCCGCGGGCACAGGCGCAGATCGTGGCTGATCCTAATGCACCCCGAAATCAGCAGCCGGTTGTCGTGAATACCGCGAACGGCGTGCCGCAGGTCAATATCCAGACGCCCAGCGCGGCGGGCGTGTCGCGCAATACCTATAGCCAGTTCGATGTCCAGCGCAACGGTGCCGTCCTGAACAACTCCCGATCCGACGTGCAGACCCAACTAGGCGGCTGGATTCAGCGCAATCCGAATCTGGCCAACGGCACTGCTCGCGTGATTCTCAATGAAGTTAATTCCAGCAATCCAAGCTACTTACGCGGATTCGTGGAGGTCGCAGGGAACCGCGCCCAGGTCATTATCGCCAATCCGTCAGGAGTGACCTGCGACGGATGCGGGTTCATCAATTCGGCGCGTACTACCCTTACCACCGGCGAAGTCATCATGAACGGCGGCAATCTTGACGGTTATGTCGTGCGTGGCGGACGAGTCAGAATCGAAGGAGCTGGACTGAACGATGCTCAGTCCGACTATACCGAGATCATTGCGCGCGCCACCGAAGTGAACGCAGGTATCTGGGCGAAGGAATTGCATGTGACCGCGGGGACCAATCGGGTCAACGCGGATCATACACAAGTGACGCCCATCGCCGCGCAGGATGCCGCGCCAGCGTTCGGCGTCGATGTGGCGCAGCTAGGTGGAATGTATGCCAACAAAATTTTCCTTGTGGGCACCGAATCTGGCGTGGGCATGCGCAATGCCGGCAATATCGGTGCCACCATTGGTGAGGTCTCGCTGACGGCTGACGGTCGGATTGAAAACAGCGGCACCCTGAACGCTCAGGACAAGATACGCATCCAATCGACGGGCGTGGCTGCCAGTTCCGCCCACGGTGTGGTCAATACAGGCAGCATCACCGCGGCAACGTCCGAGGTTACCCTGAGTACCGACGGTCGAATCGACAATGGAGGTTCGGTGACGGCCCAGACTGCCATCCGCGCTACCGGGCAGGAGGTGCAAAACAGTGGAACGTTGAGCGCAGCAGGAAACGCAGTCGACGTCGTCGCCAATGGAAAGGTCGACAACAGCGGCGCCATTCTTGCCCAGACCGATGTCCGTCTTACTGGCACTGATGTCAAGAATGTCGGCAGCATTGCTGCCACCAACGGCGACGTTAGCGTTGCCGCAAGTGGCGCTGTCGACAATAGCGGCTCGATAACTGCGCAGAGCAATGTCAATATCACGGCGCAATTGCAGAATCCGAATGGAAGTCCTGCGTTGCGCAATGACGGTACATTGAGTGCAGTCAACGGAAGCATTGCAGTCAATACCAACGGAGGTATTGATAACGCAGGCAGCATGGTCGCGCGAAATGATGTACGTCTGGATTTGTCCGGTGCTAACGGTACGCCAGCCAATGTGAACAACCGTGGCAGTATGAGCGCCATCCAGGGGCAGGTAAAGATCAATGCGGACGGCAGCATCGACAATGCCGGTTCCATAATTGGCCAGGCAGCGGTTGACATCGCAGCACGCCACATAGGGGCGGCTGCGGGGCAGGCAGGCCTGCGCAATGGCGGCACGATCAGCGTGGCCGGTGGCGCGATCTCCCTCGCGATTACCGCTGCTGTCGACAACGGCGGAAAAATTCTTGCCAGAGATGGCGTAGCCATGCGTGTTGCAAGCGCATCGGGAAGCAATGGTATTAATGGTCGCTATGGTTTGCGCAATACGGGGGACATTGGCGCGAGCGCCGGCACCATCCAACTGAATGTCGATGGCGGCGTGAGCAATACGGGCGCTGTTATGGGCAAGAATGGCGTGATCATTGCGGCGCGCAATGCATCCGGCCAGCAGTTCGCCGGCGGCCAGTTTGATATCGACAACAGCGGCAGTATTCAGGCAACCGATGGCCAGGCGCAATTGGGCGTTGACGGACGCGTCACCAACAGCGGTACGATCACGGCAACGCAGGCGGTAGACGTTGACGCCGCCAATCTTGCTCGGGGCACGTTTGCAGGAAGCGACGTGGCCGTAACCAACAACGGCACCATCACTGCCACGGCCGGCGCATCGACGCTGAATGCTAACGGCAGCATACGCAACAGCGGCACCATTGCCGCACAAAGCGACGTGAACCTGACTGCGCGCAACGCAGGTGCATCGCTGTACAACGATGGAAAGATCCAGGCTTCCAGCGGCACAGCATCGCTGATCGCCGATGGACAACTGAGCAACACGGGGACAGGCGCCATCACAGCGAAGACTCTGAGCATTTCTGCACAAGATGTAGTGAATGACGGTAGCATCGGTGCCCAGGCGGCTGCTTCGTTGGCTTCTCGCAGCGGCTTCCGCCAGTCCTCAGCGGCCGCCTTCGCCGCCAACGGAAATATGGTCTTGAACCTGGCTGGCAACTATTCCAACGCCGGACAATTGCGAGCGGGAACGCTGGCGTTATCTGCGGCCCAGATCAGCAATCTCAATACGGCCGCGATCCAGGCAGATGCGATCACCATCAACGGTAGCGGTACCCTTACCAACGCTGGCGAAATCAGTTCGAGAAATCTGCTGGATATCACCGCACCAACCGTCGATAACACGGGCGTTATTCTGGGTGGCGATCTGGTCGTGCGCGCACAGACGTTGAACAATACCGGCAACAATGCTTTGCTGGGTGGCGGCAACAGCATGTCGCTGTGGGTGACGAGCCTTCTTTCTAATCGCAACAATGCGGTCATTTACAGCGCCGGCAGCATGGCGATCGGCGCTAACGACCAGCGTGATGCAAACGGTCTGGTAAACGGCACTGCGCAGATCACGAACGAAGATTCGATCATCGAAGCTGGTGGAAACATGGAGTTGGCGGCCGTTAATGTGCGTAATACCCGCAGCGGTGTGGGGGTGACTACGGTGCAGACACTCGATGAGACATACGCAATGCGAATTCCTTCGTGGTGGCACAACGGCGGTAATCAGATGTACTACAAGCCCGACTCATCGAATTTCAACGCCTATGAGATCTTGTATGTGAATCCGGCCGATGTGCTGGAGACCAAGAACATCATTACGCCGGATGGCTATGTAATTGGTCGTGCAGTCATCAGAACGCACGCCGACGACACTGTCTTCTATAAAGGGATTTCCTCCAACTGGGCCAGCTTCGGACAGATCAGCCGTGGGAGCGCCACGGACGGTACGCGCGTAGTGTATTTCACAGCACAAAGCAGCAATGTCAGTAACCCTGACAAGGTTGCCGGAGGCGATGATCCGCGCGACGGTCGTAGCGACGTCAACTGGGAACCCATGCCCGGGTACTCAAACCAGTACGGAAATTGCACGACGAATTGCATTCGTTTCGTGGCAGAACAAGACTATACCGATCCCAACACCATCTTCCGGCGCGACACGCAACGCTATCTCGCGCAGGAACATGATGCGCTGGAGCTCACCCGCAATGCGCATCATACGGCCACCGAAGACAGGCTGGCGAGCGGCGCCGGCGCCGTCGCGGAGATTCGCGCCGGCGGTAACGCACGCATCAACATCGGCCAGTCATTGAGCAACGAATTCAGCAATATTGTGGTGAACGGCAGCTTGTGGTTGGGCGGAGCTAACGCAAACATCTCCAATCTTGGGCAAACCTTGTATCGCAGGCACAGCTTTGACGGCACCTTCACGACGACAGGGGGCGTTGTCACTGCCTACAGCATGCCGGATATCTCCGAAGTGATAGGTACCACTCAGGGCGCGATTGTAGGCAACGGTGGCGTTACCATCGTAGCGAACAATTTCAGCAATGCCGATCTTTCCGCAGGCAGCGCTGCCAATATTCGTAACGATATTGCTCCGGCTACCGGCAGTGGTCAGTCGATCGGCGGCATGCTGGGTAGCGTCGCTACACGACCCGGTAGCAATGCGCCAGCCGGTGGCACTCTACCTTCGGGCGCAGGCCTTCCAACGATGAGTGGATTCCCCGCTGGCGCGCTCTTCCCGCAAAACGGAAATGTGCCGGTACCGATTCGACCGGGCGTACTGTTCCGACCATCCACCAGCGCCAGTTATCTGCTCGAGACGCGCTCACAGTTCACCGACCATCGCACATGGTTGAGTAGCGATTACTTGCTGACAGCCCTCAACGTCGATCCCAGTACGGTACAGAAGCGCCTGGGTGACGGCTACTATGAACAACGGCTGGTGCGTGAACAGATCGCGCAACTTACCGGCAAGGTCACCGGTGCCGCCAGCGACGACAGTCAGTATCAAAAGTTACTTAGTAATGGTGTCAGCACAGCACAAGCCTGGGGCTTGCGCCCCGGCGTAGAGCTGACGCCTGACCAGGTTAGTCATCTGACCAGCGATATCGTCTGGCTGGTCAGCCAAACCGTGACGTTGCCGGATGGTAGTACCCAGGATGTCCTGGTGCCGCGCGTCTATCTGGCGCATCTGGACGACAGTGCGCTTCAGAACACCGGCGCCCTGGTCAGTGGTTCTAACGTCACCATCCAGGCCGCCAACATCACCAACAAAGGCGGCATGATCGATGGCCGCGCCGACGGTACGGGACGTACAGTGCTGGTCGCTTCGAACGATCTGGTCAATCTGGGCGGCAGCATTCGCGGCGACGACATCGTCATCAGCGCGGGCGGCAGTGTCCGCAACGAAACGCTTACCATCCAGCAGACTTATGCGAATGGCCAGACTAGCGGCAGCTTTACTTCTCTTTCAAATGCAGCCGATATTACGGCCGGAAAAAATCTGACGATCAATGCCGGATCTGACATCAATAACATTGGGGCTGCGCTGACAAGTGGGCAATCTGGAACTTCTGCTGCAGGCGCTCTCACCTTGAACGCCGGACGTGACATCAATCTGAACACGGTTAAGACCGGCAGTACCTATGACATCAATTTCAATGGCTATGTCGGGCACGACAAGAGCACCAATAACGTTGGTGCAACGGTAAGCGCTGGCGGAGATCTCCAGATCGTCGCACAACGAGATGTCAGCATGACTGCGGCCCAAGTCGCTATTGGTACAAATGGTAGTGGTAGCGGCTCAGTCCTGGCGGGTCGTTCCGTTACGATCGGTGCCGCACTTAATGAGTCTGAATCAGTAAGGACTCGCTCACAATCCCGTTCTTTTGCGCAATTTGAAAGCCAAGCCATAGATGTGGTCGCTAGCCAGATAGGCGCTGCTGATGGACTCAGCATCAAAGCAGGCGTGCTGGAAAACGCAGATGTAAAAATCGCCGCTAGCAACATTAGCGCGGGCAAGGAGCTCAGCGTTGCTGCTAGTGGAAATATCAACGTCGTATCTGAGGATGCTTTCCGTAGTTATAGCGAGTATGCCACGAGCTCGTCCAAGGGTTTTTTCTTTAGCAGGAGTAGTACTGGCTACGGGAAACAAGCTTATTCGGATGCCGTTGGTAGCAACTTGAGTGGCGATAGTGTCGTAATTCAGGCTGGGAAAGACTTGAATATCACCGGCAGCAATATCGTATCAAACGCGGATGCCACGCTCTCCGCAGTCAATAACGTGACGATTTCTGCTGCTGCCGAAAGATTCGAAGAAGTCCACCAATATAGCGAGAAAAAATCCGGTTTTGGCGCGAGTTTTGGCGCTGGTGTCGCCAGCATTGGTTACAGTAAAACTAGTGCCAACGGTGAGAGTAGTTCGGAGACGGTGACTCAGCAAGGGTCAACCATTGTCTCCCTCAATGGAAATACGAAAATTCAGGCGGGTCAGCAATTGCGCGTCACTGCCTCCGATATCGGTGCCGGTAACGACCTCACGCTGATTGGAAAAAGCATCGATCTTAGTGCTGCACAAAACACCAGTGTCGAGCACAACACGCAAGAGAGTAGCTCTAGTGGTTTCTCGGTTGGAATAACGTATAACCCTCTCGCAGCCTTCAAAAATGCCTATCAGCAAAGCGCTCGCGGCAACCCCAGCACCAGCTTCCTCGGACAGGCCACGAAACGTGCCGATGCCACGGTCGATGGTGTTTCGGCCGCTACCACGGCTGTTGTAGTGCAAGCCGGATCACGCAGCGCTAACAGCAACCAGGACTATGCCACCAGCAGCGCCAAGGTCAGCACTCTCACGGCCGGTAATAACCTGACGCTGCTTGCTACCGACGGCAGCATCACCAGCCAGGGCACTGCGATGAGTGCGGCAGGTGACGCTTTGTTGATCGCTAAAAACAACATCACGCTCGATGTCGCACGCAGCTATGAAACTCAGGGGCAGACCAACATCGCCAACGGCTGGAGTCTGGACAATCGCGGCACCTTGCCGGTCGGGATGTTCAACAACAATGGCAAGGGCGACGGCACCACCACTACCGTCATGGGCACCAGTCTTTCGGCTGGCCGCACTGCCTCGCTGTCGACGACCCAAGGCGACATCACCCTCACTGCCGCCAATTTGGTCGCCAATGGTGATCTCAGTATCAGCGCGGCCAAGAACCTCATCATCCAAAGCGGCCAGGACATTCTGGCTAATGCTAATAAGAGCAACAATCAGGCAATTGGCAAGGTCGTTGTCTCCGACACTGAGCGCTTCTCGGGCTACCACACCGAGAAGAGTCAGGACGACAACAGCGGCGTCACCCAGGTCGCCAGCAATGTTGGCAGCTTGCAAGGCAACGTCAACCTGCGTGCCGGTGATAGCTATACCCAGACCGCCAGCAACGTTCTGGCAGCCAACAACATAGATATTAATGCCAAGGCCATCACCATCAATACGGCTGATAACACCGGCAGCAATGATCAAGACAGCGAGAGCCTCAAGATCGGCGCATTCGCGCGCATCAGCTCACCGCTGATTGACCTGGCCAACAACATCGAGAACGCCAAGAAGTCCGATGGGCGTCTACAAGCCATGCAAAGCCTGGCAGCGGCAGCGAATGGTTACCAGGTAGTGAGTGCCGCGACCGGTGGCAGCGGCTACCTGATCAAGGGTGAAGTTGGGGTCGGCTTCGCCACCGCCAACAGCGAAGACCACACTCGCTATACGAAGGCCCAGGGAAGCACGATTCAAGGGGGGGGCAACGTCACCCTCACGAGCACTGAGGGCGATATCCACGCCACTGGAGCCAGCATCGCTGCCGGTAGCACCTTGAGCTTGGATTCTGCACGCGAAATTCTGCTCGATGCCGCTCGTAGCACTGTCGTCAGCAATGGCGACAACCACAGCGCTGGTGCCGAAATCGGCGTTGGCTTCTCAGTTGGTCCCAAAACCGGTGTCTACGCTTACATCAGTGCCAACATCGGTAACGGCCGTTACGACTACAACGCGCTCACCAACAGCAACACGCAATTGAGCGGTGATACCGTCACTCTCAAATCGCAGGGCGACACGACGCTCAAAGGTGCCACCGTCCACGCAGATACCATCAATGCTCTCACCGGCGGCAAGCTGACGATTGAATCGGTGCAAGACCAGATCACGCAGCATAGTGAGCAGAGTAGTGTCGGTGGTCGCGTGCAGATCTCCTTCGGGACTGCCTGGGAAGCTTCCGGCAGCCTGTCGCAATCAACTGCCAACGGCAGCAGCAGCTTTGTGAATCAACAGTCGGGCCTGTTCGCCGGTAACGGTGGCTACCACGTCGTCGCCGACACCATCGCCCTGAAAGGCGGCGCCATTGCCAGTAGCAATGCAGGTAACTCGGATCTGAGCACCAAATCGATTAGCTTCGAGGACATCAGCAACAAGATGGAATACTCGGCGGACACGATGAGTGTTTCGGGAAGTTTTGGTGGCAGCCTTAAAAAGGCCGATGGCACGGGCAGTACTTCAACACAAAATACCAGCGAGGCTGGCGCAACGCCACAGGATAGTAAGGGAGCCCCGAGTCCTAATTTGACTCCCGGCATCATGTTGCAAGACAGCGTTAGCGCCAGCTCTACCACTTACGGGACTTTAACCGACGGTAAGATCACCATCGGTGGCCAAGCCACGAGCAGCGCCTCCGGTCTTGGGGCACACACCGATCTGGCGACAGCGCATAGCGCAATTGAGGCCTTGCCGGACTTAAGAAACGTGATGAAGGAACAGCAGGCCATGGCCGCGGCTGCCAACACGGTAATCGGTACGAGCGCGCAAATTGCTGGCGATATTGCCAATAGTCAGGTTAAGGATGCAGTTGCTAGAGGAGATGCTGAAGCGGTAATCAACTGGGGGCCGACAGGTGACTACACTCGTGCCCTAAAAACCGTGACGGCAGTGTTAATCGGGGGACTTGCGGGTCAGAGCGCAGCGCAACTGGCGGCCAGCGCGAGTGCTCCTTATCTCGCCAATGCCATCGGCGATTATTTCTCACAACCTGGAAATGAGAATAAGACAGCACAAGTAATATCTCATGCTGTGCTGGGAGGTATCCTCGCTGCTGCCAATGGCGGTAGTGCCGGGGCGGGGGCGGTTGCTGGCGCAGCAGGAGAATTGGCCGCACAAGCGATCGTCCGGGAGCTGTATCCAGATGCCTATGACGAAGATGGTGCCTTCCACCCGGAAAAACTAACGGGCAAACAACTCAATACCGTAATTGCGCTATCTACAGCAGTGGGCGCGGCATTGGGTGGAATCACTGGAGGAACGACGTTTGATGCGCTCGTAGCGGGGAATATTGCGGGAAATGCTGCGGAAAATAATTTTCTTAAACATGCCGACGCGGCAGCAATGAAGAAGGAAGTGAATGATTGCCAAGCCAAGTCAGGAGGTTGCAAGGACGATGAAGTTATGTCCATCGTTAAGAAATATAAAGCGATCTCTGACGCCAATATGGCAACCGTGCAGTCCTGCATTAAGGCCGGTGACGTGCAATGCGTCCAAGACAACCTGAAACAGGCTGCCAGTGCCAGTGAAGTAAAGGTTTTGCCCGTTGGCTATACTGTGCAGGAAAACATATTTGTTGGCAGGCAGGACAATGTAAATTCTTATGGTTCGGTGAACGGAAATGCCAGTTTATTTGGGACAGATATAGATCAGGCTGCAGATGTCGCAAAATTCCGCCAAGATAATTGCACCGGCATATCAGGTGGGGCTTGCGATAGTTTGGTGCAGGAGGCCATTAACTATCGACTGATGCGGATGGCGTCATTGACCGCAGTCGGGGCAGCAACTTCTGCGGCTGTCAATGCAGCCAAGGGATTGAAGTTGCCGCCCAAGATAACGGGGGGCAGTGGACCGAGGGTAGTCACCGCTCTTGACATTCCGGAAATTGTTAATCAGGCGGCAAAGCCGTATGGAACTCTTGGCCAAACAGCAAGCGTGAATAGCAACGCCGAGCTAAATACTCTTTTTGGAAAATTAACCGAAGGAGGAAATGCCCCCGTATTGAAATCATATGGCACAGAAGTAACTCTTGTAGATGGAACAACGGTTACATTGAGAAGTTTCTCTGACGCAGGTGGTGCAACAATTGATATTAATTACAAGGGGTCATTAGGGGGCAAAAATTTTAAAGTGCATGTTAATCAATAAGGTGTGTATGTTAGAAAACTATCCACAAATGGTCATAAATGATTTGTTCGAAGAGGGGGATAGGGACTATCATTTTTTTTACGAGTTTTTTGGATTCGTGGGATATATATATCCAGATCCCTATATGAAAAATCCAATTGATTTGAACAAGAACGCACAACAACAATTAGCAGACGTATTTTTGTTAACGAGCTTTTTAATAGCGTCCAATGCATACGTTGGCTTTCACATGGAAGAGTACGGGAAGCTGGGCAGGACGTTTTCAACCCCCAAAGCGTTTGAAGATTTTATTCAGAAGTCCGCTGCTGACGATGCCAATTATTTTGAGCGAATTACGACTCAAGATAGATACACAGTGGGATTAGCTAAGATTCAAAAAGGTGCAAAAGCGCCACTGATAACACCTGAAATACAGAAAATCTTTGGAGATGTCTCTAGCGGGACCACAAATGAAAGTTCGTTGAAAAAGCCTCTTGGCTCTTGGAAGAAATTTTGGCGGAGATAAAAGGCAGCGGTTGATGTCGCAGGAACGCTAGTTGAACTACTCGGAATTATTCGACGCTGGTACCTTCGTAACCAGGTCTCATTGCGAGACACTTATCAAGTGTTTATGGCTAGAAACGCATTGGGCCTTTAGTGTTGAAGGTCTGCTGTTCCTTTGCTCGCAGCATTGACCCTATCTAACTGATCCACTTTCCATTGCCGAGCGAACGCGGCAACGCGATCATAAGAGCCTTCAAATCCCAACGCGCACAGATCTGCATGCATCTGCTTGAGACTGCGCTTTTGCTTTCGAGATTTTGTGGATTCGGTTTTAAGCCATGCGGATAGTTTGAATGTGTACACATCCAGAGCACTGGCCGAACGCCGGTCAGCGTAGGCTGGCTCTACAGTTTCAGAGCGCAGGTAGCGTCTAACGGTGTTCCTGGAGATGCCAAGTCGCTTGGCGATCTCCCTTAGCGATATCTGGTCACGTAAGTGCCAGCGCCGAATAATTCCTAGTAATGCCACGTCGATCACTCCAATCTCCTACCTGATTGCTTAGGTAGGATTGTGTCTCAAACGTGGGTCAATTTTCGATGCAAAATTCCCAGCAAAGTGGGTCAGTTTTCGATGCAAATCTACAGCTTATCTATATTAAAAGTAATTGATGCACGTCCGATTTCGTTGAATTCTTTGATCCAAAATGCTCCAGATGATAGGCAGATCGATATCGAACGACTATTTAGAATGCTTCATCGAAATGGACTTG
>Ga0209913_1001340_pt1 | contig 14061 bp, 11 predicted proteins | sample PersoiDNA2013203_FD_185805 | JGI IMG/M metagenome (GOLD analysis project Ga0209913, IMG submission 185805) | Permafrost soil microbial communities from the Arctic, to analyse light accelerated degradation of dissolved organic matter (DOM) -... | ecosystem: Environmental > Terrestrial > Soil >... | reverse complement strand
TATCAGTTATTGTTTTTTTTGCTAAAAAGACGACGTACAGAGGCACGGCTATCGAGTGCCGTTGTCTAGCCTGTTCTCGTTTATTCTCGGATGAATGTTTGATTGTTGGTAGCTCTCAGCGGCAACTACGGTCATCTTGTGCGGCATTACGCCTATGCCAATTGCTAAATCAGATCACGCCAAGAAAATAACGAAAACCTTTGCTCAGTATCATGTACATGATCGCCCAAGAGCGCAGCGTTTCATTCGCCGGATACGCATGGCAGATGCGTTTTTTTAAACCGCAAACGAACTTCAGGATAGATAGAACGACACATGAACACTACGCCTTTCCCTGTATCGTCTGATCACGACAGCGCGCAGCCATCTTGGCAGCAATTGGTGGTATTGGTTGTTGATGATTCGGCGACCAATCGCGTCGTCATCGAACGGCAATTGAAGAAACTGGGTTGCACCGTATTGAGCGCAGTCGACGGCAGAGCAGGGCTACGTGTTATTGAAGAAGGTGGCGTTGATCTTGTGTTGCTCGATTGTCAGATGCCTGACATCAGCGGTTATGAAGTTGCCAGGCAAGTACGCGAGCAGGCATCGCAGACGTCCGCTACGCGGGCGCGCCGTTTGCCCATCATTGCGATTTCTGGCGACACCGACGCCGCACATCGGCAGCATTGTTTTGATAGCGGCATGGATGACATCCTCTGCAAGCCGATTCCACCACAGGCGTTGCGTGAGGCTTTGGTATTTTGGTGCGGCATGGTCAGTATGGGTATCACCGGACCCGAGTCTGTCGTGGTCGACGAAGCACTGCGCGTCGAGTTGAGCAGCTTGTACCGGTCAACTTCGCTGAGCGACCTGGCAACCTTGGAGGCGTGCGTCGCACGCTTTGATCTACCAATGTTGCAACGTTGGGTCCATAGGATGAAGGGCGCGGCCTTGGCTATCGGCGCCGCGCAGGTGGTCGTTTCGCTGGACCGACTCGAAGCGATGAGCTTTCCTGATGCAGGGGCCAGCGCCGATGATCTGGAAGCAGTGCTGGAGATACTGCGCCAGCAACTGCATGCGTTCTGATATCGCGCCACGGCTTGCCAATGTTGCTAGGCGCCGATCCAAGGCAAGGCGGCTTTGCACCATCCTTCGACGGTTTTTCGATGGCCCTGACCATCCTTGTTGCCTTCAAATCCTTCCAGAATGTCGTAGCAAGCAGTGTAACCATGTTCGCTAGCCAGTTTGGCTGCATGGCGTGAGCGTACGCCAGAGCGACATAAGAACAGCAGTAGGGTCTGCTGGTTCGCTATGGCGGCCAGTTGTTCTAGAAACTGTGGATTGGGTGTGCCTTCCGGATACAGATTCCACTGCACTGCAAAATGCTGCTCTTTGGCAATCTCCACTTGGCCGACCCAGTCGCGTTCTGCCTTGGTGCGGACGTCGACCAATCTGATAGCAGAATTTCCTTGCAGTAATTCATAAGCTTCCTGTGGTGTCACGGCACCGGCATAGGGAAGTTGAGCGCTTTTGGCACGTTGGTGCGCACTAGCGAGAATGTCGTTGAGCTTGGTCATGGCAAATCCTGATGATGAATGAAAAAAAGCAAAACTGTGTGGCCAACACAAAAAAGTAGATCGCACCAACCCAAATTGGTGCAATTTGAGAATTAAGTTCAAATATAGTGCATTTATTGCGAAATGCACTATTTTGGTTCAATGCGTGATTAGCTTTGCACTGTCCGAAAACGCTTACAGAGCAATAACTCCCTAAAATATGCCATACCTGCCCCCCGCAGATAGTTGATGGCATGGAATCTGCTATCATTGTCCGCTGAGTTCTGGCGCACTATCTGTTGTATTTGTTGTAAACATTAAGTCGCACGTAGTCGGCTCATCCCCCAATTTTTGTACAAATTTATACTACTTCCTCGTTTTAGGAGATTCGCATGGCAAGGACGGCCGCAGAGGTTTTGAAGTTGGTGAAAGACAATGAAGTCAAATTTGTTGATTTCCGTTTTGCCGACACCCGGGGTAAAGAACAGCACGTTACTGTTCCAGTGTCCCATTTCGACATCGACAAGTTTGAATCCGGTCATGCATTTGACGGTTCGTCGATCGCTGGCTGGAAGGGTATCGAAGCCTCCGACATGTTGCTGATCCCTGATCCAAATACTGCCAACATTGATCCGTTCATGGAAGAAACCACATTGTTCATGCAATGTGACGTGATCGAGCCATCCGATGGCAAGGGTTACGACCGTGATCCACGCTCCATTGCCAAGCGCGCTGAAGCTTACCTGAAGTCTTCCGGTCTGGGTGACACTGCTTACTTTGGTCCAGAACCAGAATTCTTCATTTTCGACGGCGTACGTTGGGGTGCGGACATGTCCGGTTCTTTCGTCAAGATCGATTCCGAAGAAGCACCTTGGAGCAGTGGCTCCAAAATCGAAGGCGGCAATAGCGGCCATCGTCCAACCGTCAAAGGCGGCTACTTCCCAGTGCCACCAGTGGACAGCTTCCAGGACATGCGTTCGGAAATGTCGCTGATTCTGGAAGCCTTGGGCATTCCAGTCGAAGTGCATCACCACGAAGTGGCTGGCGCAGGTCAAAATGAACTGGGCACCCGCTTCTCGACTCTGGTCGAGCGCGCTGACTGGACTCAGACACTGAAGTATGTGGTCTGGAACGTCGCACATACCTACGGCAAGACGGCAACCTTCATGCCGAAGCCATTGGTCGGCGACAATGGTTCGGGCATGCACGTGCACCAATCGGTCTGGAAAGATGGCAAGAACCTGTTCGCCGGCGACGGCTATGCTGGTCTGTCCGAGTTCGCACTGTTCTACATCGGCGGTATTATCAAGCACGCGAAGGCGTTGAACGCGATCACCAACCCAGGTACCAACTCGTACAAGCGTCTGGTGCCAGGTTTTGAGGCACCGGTCAAGCTGGCTTACTCGGCGCGTAACCGTTCGGCTTCGATCCGTATCCCGCACGTTGCAAATCCTAAGGGTCGTCGTATCGAAACCCGTTTCCCTGATCCACTGGCGAACCCATACCTGTGCTTCTCGGCACTGCTGATGGCAGGTCTGGACGGCGTCCAAAACAAGATCCATCCAGGCGAAGCTGCTTCGAAGGATCTGTACCATCTGCCGCCAGAAGAAGACAAGTTGATCCCGACTGTCTGTGCTTCGCTGGAAGAAGCATTGGATGCACTGAACAAGGATCGCGAGTTCCTGACCCGTGGTGGCGTCTTCACTGACAGCATGATCGATGCGTATCTGGACCTGAAGGGCCAGGAAGTACAGCGCTATCGCATGACCACACATCCTATCGAATTCGACATGTACTACTCGCTGTAATCGTCGATTTTGTATGGAAAAAAAGGGAAGCTTGCTTCCCTTTTTTTATTGCCGTTTGATTTCGAACGGCGATGACGAGCTGTGATTTGAAATGTTAAATAGTAGTCAGATGCGGATGATTTTGCGTCAGTTTGTGTCAGGTTAGGCGGGGATGCCAGCACCGGAGCAGGCTCGCCCAAATCTTGCTTAGCTGAAGAGAAGCTGACAAGCAAATGGCTGTCGCCGATGCGGCGGCTCGCATCGATCACCAGTTTCTAATGGAATGCATGAAAACAACGTTACCTTCACTTGATGGCCTGGATCTGCTGGCATCGGCCGTCATCATTCTCGATGCCAATGGCGGTATCGTGTATGCCAATGCAGCGGCAGAAAACCTGTTGGAAAGTTCGTTCAAGGTCCTCTCGCAACAAAAGCTGAGCGAACTTTTTCTCAATGGCAAAGAGTTGGCCAATCTGTTTTATCAGGCGGTGGCGCATCAATTCGCCGACAAGCGCTTGGACCTGGCGCTAGAACGTGCCGGACGTGATCCCTTGCAGGTGCATACGATTGTCACCGCGCTCGACAGCCCCGATACACCGGTATTGCTGGAGTTGCGCGAGAACGTGCAGCAACTCAAGCTCGATCGCGAAGAGCGCTTGCTCGACCAGAGTCAGGCCAACAAGGAATTGATCCGCAACCTGGCGCATGAAATCAAGAATCCGCTGGGCGGCATTCGTGGCGCCGCACAGTTGCTGGAACTGGAACTGCCTGAGCGCCATCTCAAGGAATTGCGCGAGTACACGCAAGTGATCATCAAGGAAGCAGACCGTTTGCAAACGCTGGTCGATCGTTTGCTGGCACCGCACCGGCGACCGCATATCGTCGGCGATGTGAATATCCACGAAGTGTGCGAGCGGGTACGCAGTTTGATTCTCGCTGAGTTTCCCAATGGCCTGACTATTCGCCGCGATTATGACTTGTCGATTCCCGAGTTTCGCGGCGACAAGGAGCAATTGATTCAAGCCTTGCTCAACATCGTTCACAACGCTGCACAAGCATTGGCCGAGCGCATCCGTGCCGGCGATGCAGAGCTGGTTTTGCAGACCCGCGTAATGCGTCAAGTGACGCTGGCCAAGGTCCGTTACCGGCTGGCACTAGACTTGCATATTATCGACAATGGCCCTGGTATTTCACCCGACATCCAGGACCGCATTTTTTACCCGCTGGTTTCTGGGCGAGAGGGAGGGAGCGGTTTGGGATTGACCTTGGCACAGACATTCGTGCAGCAGCATATGGGCGTCATCGAATGTGAAAGTCGGCCAGGTTATACGGATTTCAGAATCTTGATCCCGTTACCCTGACAAGATGTCGTTGGGATCGCAGGGAAATGAAAGCAACACGGGCGCATGCCACTAACGCCGTTTACCACACGCAGGAAAAGATAAGACTATGAAACCGATCTGGATTGTTGACGACGACGAATCAATACGCTGGGTATTGGAGAAAGCCCTGGCGCGTGAAAATCTCGCCACACAAAGTTTTTCCAGCGCACGCGATGCCATGCTGGCATTGCAGACCGGCACGCCGCAAGTATTGGTGTCCGATATTCGTATGCCGGGGGCCTCGGGCCTGGAGTTGCTGCAAACGATCAAGGCCAAGCATCCCGGTATTCCGGTGATCATCATCACCGCCTTTTCCGATCTTGATTCGGCTGTGTCGGCATTCCAGGGCGGCGCGTTTGAATATCTGGCCAAGCCCTTCGATGTCGACAAAGCGGTGGAGCTGATCCGCCGTGCGCTGGAAGAAAGTCTGCGCGAAGCCGATGTCGAGCAAGCCTCGGCCAATGCGCCAGAAATTCTCGGCCAGGCGCCGGCGATGCAGGATGTGTTCCGTGCCATCGGCCGTTTATCGCAATCGAATGTGACCGTGTTGATTACTGGCGAATCTGGTTCCGGCAAGGAATTGGTGGCGCGTGCATTGCATAAGCACAGCCCGCGCGCTTCGCAACCATTTGTCGCACTCAATACGGCGGCGATTCCCAAAGATTTGCTGGAATCTGAACTGTTCGGTCACGAACGTGGCGCTTTTACCGGCGCACAAGCGATGCGGCGCGGCCGCTTCGAACAGGCCGAAGGCGGCACGCTGTTTCTGGATGAAATTGGCGACATGCCACTTGATCTGCAAACGCGTTTGTTGCGTGTGCTGTCGGATGGTCATTTCTATCGCGTCGGCGGCCATCAATCGCTCAAGGCCAATGTGCGCGTGATCGCGGCGACCCATCAGAACCTTGAATACCGCGTGCGTGAAGGTCTGTTCCGCGAAGACTTGTATCACCGCCTCAATGTGATTCGTCTGCGTCTGCCAAGCCTGCGTGAACGGCGCGAAGACGTACCGATTCTGGCGCGCCACTTTCTCACGCAAAGTGCGCGGCAACTTGGAGTGGAAGCCAAGCGGCTGTCGCCGCAGGCAATGGTATTCCTGTCGCAACTGGAATTGCCAGGCAATGTGCGACAACTGGAAAATCTCTGCAACTGGATCACCGTGATGGCGCCAGGGCAGACCGTGGAAGTCAAGGATTTGCCGCAAGATCTGGTGGAAGAACGTAGCAATACCTTCCAGGCAGTGCCGACCCAAATGGCCGCAGCGCCAGTAATGCATGCACCTGAGGTGGCGGGTAGCGTGGCCGGATTCGACGGCGATGCCGGCGCTGAGCGTAACTGGATCAGCCTGCTTGAAGTTGAAGCCGCGCAAATGCTGAGCGAAGAGCGTCCGGAAGTGATGGACATTCTTGGTCGTCAGTTTGAAGCGGCATTGATCAAGATTGCACTCAAGCATACCCATGGCCGCAAGAACGATGCTGCAGTACGCCTGGGCATCGGCCGCAATACGATCACACGCAAGATTCAGGAACTCGGCATCGGCGGCGCCGAAGACGATTGAAAATGAGTAATTGAAGGGGAGTGGAAGCGCAGGCTGGAGCGGGGTAGGGCAATAACACAGTCAAACAATAAATTCGGGTCGGGTGCCAGCAGGTACCCGACCCAATTTTTTATTTCACTTTCAAGCGATAGCGAGCGGCGCTCGATGCCAGGAAGCTCAAGGCAGCGCCAAAGATGACGAAGAAGCTGACCGCTAGCTTGTTGCCGGTTACCTGGATCAGCCAGGTAATGATCAGTGCAGCAAAGCCGCCAAAGATCATCACGGCAATGTTATAGCTCAAGGACATGCCGGTGCCACGTGTCTGTACCGGAAACACATCGGCCAGCAAAGCAGGCATCACCGCAAAGTACATGGTCATGAGCACACCGATGACGACTTGCAGCAGCAACAGATTGGTGAACGTTGGTGCATTTGTCAGGAACACGAACATCGGATAGGTCAGCACGATATACAGCAGGCTGCTGGCGATCATGAATGGCGTGCGGCCGTATTTGTCGGACAACTGGCCCACCAGCGGCGAGAAGATCATCATGATCAAGCCCGATACCAGCATGGCAACATACGACGACCAGGCCGGCATGCCTAATTGCTTGGTGGCGTAGGTCGGCATGTACAAGGCCAGATAGACCGACACGGTTGCCATGATGACGGCGCCGGTGCCAATCAAGAGACGTTCCTTTTGATGCATGAAGGTATCGCGCAACGGTGTAGCGGTGCGTTCGGTCGAGGCGAATTCTGGCGATTCATCCAGGTTGCGGCGAATGTACAGACCGGCCGGGCCGATCAGCAAGCCGAACAGGAATGGCAGACGCCAGCCCCAGGACAACAGTTGCTCAGTGGTCAGCAGGCCGTTGAGCGCAGCACCAAAGGCGCCCGCCAGCAACAGACTCAGACCCTGGCTGGCGACCTGCCAGCTAGAGAAAAAACCACGGCGATGCGGCGCATGTTCGACCAGAAAGGCGGTCGAGCTGCCGAATTCACCGCCAGCTGAAAAGCCCTGGATCAAACGCGCCAGCACAATACCAGCCGGAGCCCACAGGCCAATGGTGGCATAGCTGGGCATGAAGGCGATCAATGCCGTGCCGACCATCATCAATGCAATTGACAGAGTCAGCGCTGCTTTGCGACCGACCCGATCGGAGTAGGCACCAAGCACGATGGCACCCAGGGGACGCATGAAGAAAGACACGCCAAAGGTGGCGAAGGTCACCAACAGCGATACCGAGTCATTCCCGGTCGGGAAAAACAGTTTGGCAATGACCACGGCAAAGGCGCCGTAGATCAACACATCGAACCATTCCAGCGCGTTGCCGATCGAGGATGAAATGACGGCGCGCCAAGTCTGTGGATGGAGTTTTTGGGATGCGATATTGCTGGTTGCGGACCCATTATTATTCATGCGAGCTCCCTGATTTGAGATAAAGGTGGTTCAACTGCATGTGGTTTGCGCATCCAGAAAATACGTAAACAATATGCGGCTGAAGCGGACAACCGACCGAGAATACGGGTAGGCTGGCGCGGCTGTCAATTGCCAGATCAGCATGTAAGCAGAAAATTGACGGCGGCGTTTGGATGGATTCTTATATTGTGGGAATGTGGATTGCGTTGAGCTTGCGCCAGAGCGTGGTGCGACTGATGCCGAGATAGTCTGCGGTAGCGCTGCGATTGCCGCCAAAGCGCGTCAACACGTCCTGCAGACTTTCTTCTGCCTGGCCTGCTGCCGCGGTCGGCATTGCAGCGTCACGCACCAGTTCCGGTGCGACGCGCGCCAATAGACTGGGGGTCAGCGCCTGCAACGGTTCGGCTGCCAGGAACAGCGCTAGACGCTCCATCAGATTACGTAATTCGCGTACATTGCCGGGCCAGTCATAGTGCGCTAGAAGTGGAATGCAGCGCGCAATCTCGGCATGCAGATTGGCATGCGGGCGCACATCCATTGCCGCCAGTGCATGCTTGAGGCACCATTCGGCCAGTGGCGCCAGATCGTCGGGGCGCGCGCGCAAGGGGGGGAGCGTCATGCGTAATACGCTGAGTCGGTAAAACAGATCGGCACGGAAGCGGCCATCCTTGATGCGGCTATCGAGGTCGCAATGGGTGGCGCTGATGATGCGCACCTGGATTGGTATCGGCCGCGTGCCACCGACGCGCACCACTTCTCGTTCTTCCAGCACACGCAGCAAACGGGTTTGTAATGCCAGCGGCATTTCACCGATTTCGTCGAGCAACAGGGTCCCGCGATGCGCGCTTTCGAACAAGCCGGCACGGCCGCCGCGGCGCGATCCGGTGAAGGCACCTTCTTCATGACCGAACAACTCCGACTCCAGCAAGGATTCGGCCAGCGCACCGCAATTGACCGCAACGAAGGGGTGGTGCGCTTGCAGCTTGCCTTGCATTTGTGGATGGGCGCGATGGATCGCCTGGGCGACCAATTCCTTGCCAGTGCCGGTTTCGCCTTGAATCAGCACGGTCGCCGGTGACTTGGCAAACAGTGTGATTGACTGGCGCAGACTTTCCATTTCGGCAGAGTCACCGCGTAAATCGTTGAGATGGTGTTTGGCGCGTAAGGTGTCGGCGACAGGTACGCTACGGCCGCGGTGCGATTCCAGTTGCGTCAGTCGTGCCAGTTCCAGCGCATCATCAAATGCTTGCCGGATGGTCGCCGACGAGTAGACAAAAATGCCCGCCAGACCAGCTTCTTCGGCCAGGTCGGTGATCAGGCCGGCGCCGACGATGGCCTTGATACCGGCTGCTTTCAATTCATTGATTTGGGCGCGCGCATCTTCTTCGGTGGCATAAGTGCGCTGCACAATGTTCAAGCCAAAGGTGCTCTGGAACTCGCTCAATGCCGGCATGGTTTCCTGGTAGGTGATCAGGCCGATATCCGGCGTGATCTTGCGTGCACGCGCCAGTGCCTGCATGACGTCGAAGCCGCTGGCCTTGGCGATGATGACTGGTACCGATAAGCGACTCTTTAGATACGCACCATTGGACCCGGCTGCAATCACGGCATCACAACGTTCGTTGGCCAGGCGCTCGCGAATATGCCGCACCGCATCTTCAAAACCGAGCGGGATTGGCTCGATCTCGGCTTGTTCATCGTATTCCAGCGTGATGTCGCGGAACAGATCAAACAGGCGTGACACCGATACCGTCCAGATGACCGGCTTGTCATTGCCATCGTGTTGATCTCTGGGATGGTGGATAGGGTGTTTCATGTTTCATGGTAGATGTTTCAGATGTTTCAAATGTAACACGGATGCACTCCGAGGTGTCATCGGACCGTGGCAGGGTGGCGCCATGCCAAATTTAGCTAAGTGATTGATTATTTGTGTTTTTATAGCGCAACCCAGCTTGGCCCATCGTGCTACTTGCGACCTAACAACGGGCTTGGCATGTCCATTGCAATCAAGCTAGCCATTCAAATCGCTGAAACAACGGCAAAGGACATTTTCATGAGTAGCGCTTCAAGCAAGACCAAACAACTCCTGCGCGACAAGGTCAATGCGCGCAGCGGCCTGCTGGTGCCGGGCGCATTCAATGCCTTGTCGGCGCGCGTGATTGCCGATCTCGGATTCGAAGCCTTATATGTTACCGGTGCCGGCGTGACCAATATGTACTTCGGCATGCCCGATCAAGGTTTTATCGGTCTCAACGAGTTGGCGGACCACACTGCACGCATCCGCGATGCGGTCGAGATTCCATTGATCGTCGATGCCGATACCGGCTTTGGCAATGCGCTCAACGTGCGCCACGCGATTCGTACGCTCGAACGTGCCGGCGCCGATGCCGTGCAATTGGAAGATCAGGTTTCCCCCAAGCGTTGTGGTCATTTCAACGGCAAGGACGTGATTTCCTGTGCCGAGATGGTCGGCAAGATCCATGCGGCTGTCGATGCACGCAGCGATGAAGGCATGTTGATCATGGCGCGCACTGATGCGCGCAGCGTGCACGGCTTTGAAGATGCGCTGGAGCGCGCCGCCCGTTACAGCGAAGCCGGTGCCGATATTCTGTTTGTCGAAGCCACCGAAACAGCGGAGGAAATCCGTCGCCTGCCGCAGGTGCTGGACAAGCCGCAACTGGTCAATCTGGTCATCGGTGGCAAGACCCCGATCTTCAGCGCCGACGAATTGGGCGCGCTCGGCTATGGCATCGTGTTGTATGCCAATGCCGCCTTGCAAGGCGCAGTCGCGGGTATGCAAAAAGCCCTGACCGTGTTGCGCGACAGCCATAGGCTGGATGAAGATCCACGCATTGTGACGCCGTTCGCGGAGCGTCAACGGCTGGTCAACAAGCCCATGTATGACCAGCTCGAACAGAAATACGCGGACAAATAAGTATGGCGTCAACGCAAGCCTTGCGTTGCTGTAGTAGCCATAGGTCACCACCCATAGGTAATCATCCATAATCAGCGAGGAGATGTTGATGAGCGAGCAACAGCCAACCGGTTTCAAACCGAAAAAATCTGTCGCCTTGTCGGGCGTAACCGCCGGCAATACGGCGCTATGTACCGTCGGCAAAACCGGTAACGACTTGCACTATCGCGGCTACGACATTCTTGATGTCGCCGACAGTTGCGAATTTGAAGAAATTGCCCACTTGCTGGTACACGGCAAACTGCCGACCAGCGCCGAACTGAAAGCCTACAAAGCCAAGCTGAAAGCCTTGCGCGGCGTGCCGGCCAATGTCAAGGCGGCACTCGAATGGCTGCCGGCGGCTTCGCATCCGATGGATGTGATGCGCACCGGCGTGTCGGCACTGGGCTGTGTGCTGCCAGAGAAAGACGACCACAATACGCCCGGCGCACGTGATATTGCCGACCGTCTGATGGCCTCGTTGGGATCGATGTTGTTGTACTGGTATCACTACAGCCACAACGGCAAGCGGATTGAGGTGGAAACCGATGACGAGTCGATCGGCGGTCATTTTCTGCATCTGCTGCATGGTGAAAAACCATCGGCACTGTGGGAAAAAGCCATGCATACCTCGCTGATCCTGTATGCCGAGCACGAATTCAATGCATCGACCTTTACCGGACGTGTCATCGCTGGCACTGGTTCCGACATGTATTCAGCGATTACCGGCGCCATCGGTGCACTGCGCGGTCCCAAGCATGGCGGCGCCAACGAAGTGGCGTTCGAGATTCAAAAGCGCTATGACAATCCCGACGAAGCCGAAGCCGATATCAAACGCCGGGTCGACAACAAGGAAGTGGTGATTGGCTTCGGCCATCCGGTCTATACCATTTCCGACCCGCGCAACAAGGTAATCAAGGAAGTGGCGCGCAATCTATCCAAGGATGCCGGTTCCCTGAAGATGTTCGACATCGCCGAACGGCTGGAAACCGTGATGTGGGATATCAAAAAAATGTTCCCTAATCTGGACTGGTTCTCCGCCGTGTCTTACCACATGATGGGCGTGCCGACGGCGATGTTTACGCCACTGTTCGTGATTGCGCGCACCTCCGGCTGGGCTGCGCATATTATTGAACAGCGTATCGACAACAAGATCATTCGGCCCTCGGCCAATTATGTAGGTCCTGAAGACCTGAAGTTTGTGCCGATCGGCAAGCGCAAGTAACGGTTGATGCAGGATGGTAAAGCGCGACTGACTAGAAAACATGTTGCATTGCAATGGCGAGTAAGACGAGAAAATGGAACGAAAGTTAGTAATATGCCGTCCATAATCTTTTGAGCCTGAAATTGGAATCAACATGTTTAACTTCTACAAAAGCGCCAAAGCGACGCCTGCTTTTACGCTGACCTTCGCGCTTACTCTGCTGTTGGCGGCCTGCGCCGAGCGGGTGCCACTGACCGAAACCAAACCAGTGCCGTCGCTGCTGCAACCGGCAGTGGCCGCGATCCGGCCAGCCTGGGCAGGCAAGATGGCTTCCGGTTCGTTCTCTTGCGAACAGGGTGCGCGGGTCGAGATCAAGGTCGATGGCGACAACATGGCTCTGGTGTGGAAGGGCAGTACTTACAAGATGACACCGGTATCGACCAGTACCGGTGCATTGCGTTATGAAAACCATGGCGATGGACTGGTCTGGATCCAGATTCCCTCGAAGTCGATGCTGTTGAATTCGAAGATCGGCCAGCAACTCGCCAACAATTGCAGGAATTGACGATTCTGTCGGAGCGCATTGCCAGGTTTCGGACAGGATTCGATTTTTAATGATGTTTCGCTAATAGGAAAAATAATGTCCGCGCATATTTCAAATGTCCGTCCCAAGCATGACAAAGTGTTGGTCGATATCGTCGACTACGTCACCAAGTACAAGATCGTCTCCACAGTGGCCTATGACACTGCGCGTAATTGTCTGATTGATACACTGGGTTGCGGACTGGAAGCGCTGGAGTATCCTGCCTGCAAAAAATTGATGGGGCCGGTGGTGCCAGGCACAGTTGTGCCCAATGGCGCCAAGGTGCCGGGCACGCAATTTCAACTGGACCCGATCCAGGCCGCGTTCAATATCGGCACCATGATCCGCTGGCTCGACTTCAACGATACCTGGCTGGCCGCCGAATGGGGCCATCCATCGGATAACCTTGGCGGCATTCTGGCCACGGCCGACTGGCTCTCGCGCAATGCTGTGGCGGCGGGCAAGAAGCCGCTGACGATGAAGGATGTGCTCACCGGCATGATCAAGGCGCACGAAATTCAAGGTTGTATCGCGCTGGAAAACTCATTCAACAAAGTCGGGCTCGATCACGTGGTGCTGGTCAAGGTCGCCTCGACTGCGGTGGTCGCTGAAATGCTTGGCCTGACGCGTGATGAAATCCTCAATGCGGTGTCGCTGGCCTGGGTTGACGGGCAATCGCTGCGGACGTATCGCCATGCGCCCAATACCGGTTCGCGCAAGTCTTGGGCGGCAGGTGACGCAACCTCGCGTGCCGTGCGTCTGGCCTTGATCGCCAAGACCGGTGAAATGGGGTATCCATCGGTGTTGACTGCCAAGACCTGGGGTTTCTACGATGTGTTGTTCAAGGGGCAGCCATTCAAATTTCAGCGCAAGTATGGATCGTATGTGATGGAAAATGTCTTGTTCAAAATATCTTTCCCGGCCGAGTTCCACTCGCAGACGGCAGTGGAAGCGGCGATGACCTTGCACGCCGAACTGGTCAAGACCGGCAAGAAAGTCGAAGACATCAAAAAGATCACGATACGCACACACGAGGCCTGCATCCGTATCATCGACAAGAAAGGCCCGCTCAACAATCCGGCCGACCGCGACCATTGCATCCAATACATGGTGGCCGTACCGCTGATCTTTGGCCGATTGACCGCCTCCGATTATGAAGATGATGTCGCGACCGACAAGCGTATCGATGTCTTGCGCGACAAGATCGTCTGCGTCGAAGATACCGCCTATACCAAGGATTATCACGATCCGAAGAAGCGTTCGATCGCCAATGCGCTGACTGTCGAATTCAAGGACGGCAAGAAGCTCAAGGAAGTCGTGGTCGAATATCCTATCGGTCATGCGCGTCGCCGCAAAGATGGCATCCCACTGCTGGAAGCCAAGTTCAAGACCAATCTGGCGCGTCAGTTCCCGCTCAAGCAACAGCAAAATATTCTGAAAATTTCACTCGACCAGAAAAAACTGGAAGCGATGCCGGTCAATGAGTATGTCGATTTGTACGTCATCTGATTTTGATTTTTGTGAGAAAAAAGGATGCGTTGATGCATCCTTTTTTTTCGTGAGTCCATTGTTCAGTGCGACAAAAAAATGGGCGGGAATTTAAGCTGGGCGTAAGAAAATTCTGCCAAAGTAGAGCGCAATATGCGCGGCAACATAA
>Ga0209913_1001338_pt1 | contig 14077 bp, 11 predicted proteins | sample PersoiDNA2013203_FD_185805 | JGI IMG/M metagenome (GOLD analysis project Ga0209913, IMG submission 185805) | Permafrost soil microbial communities from the Arctic, to analyse light accelerated degradation of dissolved organic matter (DOM) -... | ecosystem: Environmental > Terrestrial > Soil >... | reverse complement strand
TTTTCATAACAACAAGACTGATCCATTTTTAATACGTATGGAGTGAGACATGTCGTATACCCCAGCACAAGGCATTGCCGCGTCGCCCGGCAACAATGTATCGTTTGAAGAAGCGACCTTTTCCAAGGTCACGTGGCGTTTGCTTCCCCTGCTGTTTCTCTGCTATGTCGCGTCCTATCTGGACCGCGTCAATGTCGGTTTCGCCAAGCTGCAAATGCTGCAAGACCTGAAGTTCAGCGAAACCATCTATGGTCTCGGCGCCGGTATTTTCTTTATCGGCTATTTCATTTTCGAAGTCCCCAGCAACATCATCCTGCACAAGGTCGGAGCACGCCTCTGGATCGCCCGCATCATGATCACGTGGGGCATCATTTCCGGCGCGATGATTTTCGTGACGACGCCTGAAATGTTCTACGTCATGCGCTTCTTGCTGGGTGTGGCTGAAGCCGGCTTCTTCCCTGGCGTGATTCTGTACCTGACCTACTGGTATCCGTCGCATCGCCGCGGCAAGATCACAGCCTTGTTCATGACAGGTATCGCGATTTCTGGCGTGATCGGTGGCCCGCTGTCGGGTTGGATCATGCATGCCTTCCCAGGCGTGCACGGCCTGGCCGGCTGGCAATGGATGTTCATCCTGGAAGCGATTCCTTCGCTGGTGCTGGGCGTGGTCGTGATCTTTTATCTGAAAGATCGCGTTCGCGATGCAGACTGGCTGAGCGAAGATGAAAAGCGCTTGCTGGAATCCCAAATCGCACAAGAACAAGCCGACAAGACTGAAGTGTCGCTGGGCCAGATGTTCGCCGACGGCAAGGTCTGGCTGAGCGCGATCATCTATTTCTGCTTCGTGATGGGCCTGTATGGCGTGAGCTTCTGGCTGCCGACCATCATCAAGACGACCGGCGTGAGCGATCCGCTCAATATCGGTTTGCTGACGGCGATTCCTTATGCCATCGCAGCCATTGCGATGATCATGATCGGCCGTAGCGCCGACCAGCAACGCGAGCGTCGCTGGCACGTTGCGATCCCGGCTTTCCTGGGTTGCGTGGGTCTGCTGTTCAGCACCGTGTATGACCACAACACACTGCTGGCGATGGCCTCGCTGACCTTGGCTGCGGTCGGTATTCTGACCACGTTGCCGCTGTTCTGGAGCCTGCCTACCGCTTTTCTGAGCGGTACGGCTGCTGCTGCCGGTATTGCGCTGATCAACTCGCTGGGTAATCTGGCCGGTTTCGTCAGCCCGTATCTGGTTGGCTGGTTGAAGGATGCCACCCAAAGCACCAATATGGGCATGTATGTACTGGCGGGCTCGCTGCTGCTAGGCGGGTTGCTGACGCTGGCGGTGCCGGCCAAGCTGGTCAATAAGTAATCGTCATCTTTCGCGCCCGGCGCTTCAGCCGGGCGCAATTTCCCTGCGCTCTACCACTTCTTCCCAAGGTATCACCGACGCCGCTTCCCGCCAGCACCACCTGCGAGACAAATAAAGATGGATGGGATGGATCAATCAGCGCGCCAGACGCTGCCAGATCTGTGCCAGCGCCGCCTTCAGGTTGGCGCCGTCTCCTTGCACTTGCCCAACGCCGAATTCCTTTCGGGCGACTGCGCCATCGAACAAATCCACACCCCAGACGACATCGGTTGACTGCTCTGCAGGCAGTTTCTGCGGAAAGCGCCACACCGCGTTCGCCAGTTCAATCACCGCAGCGACATCGCTATCGCTCAAGAGCACGGTGCGGCTTTGCACCACATCCAGTTTGTGTGTCGATGCATTGAGCTGAGTGATGAAGCGGGTCATCTTGCGCTGATCGATGTCGACCATTTCCCAATAGCCGACCGGCGTGGCAAAACTGCCATTGGAGAGAACCACGCCACGCTGGGGAATCATCCCGGCGGGGACGTTGATCTTGCAGTCGGTGCAAACTTGCGCCTTGACCGGTGCGTAGGCCGGCAGAGCAGACGCTGCAGCCGACGCTACGGCATCTGCGGTATCTGCAGCGAGGGCATTGGTCACCATGCAGATCGCCGCCAAAGCGACTGCCATGCTTACGATGGTTACCCGGCGAAGTTGCTTGTCTGCTTTCATGTATTCCTTATTGTGATTTGTTGTGATTTGTTGCGATGCATTCTGCCTGATCAGAAAAGCATGATGCCGCAAAAAACAGCGCGATCCTATGGGATCGTCGCTTCTCTGTCAAAATGGCGCTTTCAGCTGTCATGTGCACCCTCACCTTCTTTTCATGAATTCTCCAGCCTCCACGCCAGACACCAGCACCGACGATGCGGCGGCATTGCTTCCCTTCGGCAATGCATTTGCAGAACTGCCGCCGGCGTTCTACACGCACTTGCAACCGACACCTCTGTGTGCGCCCTATCTGGTTGGCGTCAGCACTGATGCGGCAGCGTTGATCGGACTTGATCCTGCGATGGCGAACAGCAGCAGCTTCGTCGAGGTCTTTACCGGCAACACCATTGCGCGCGACTCCAAGCCGCTGGCGGCAGTGTATTCGGGCCACCAGTTTGGTGTCTGGGCAGGTCAGCTTGGCGACGGCCGCGCGATTCTGCTCGGCGATCTGCCGGCGCGTGACGGTGGCCGGATGGAATTGCAACTCAAAGGCGCCGGTCAGACGCCTTATTCGCGCATGGGCGACGGCCGCGCCGTGCTGCGTTCGTCGATCCGCGAATTTCTGTGTTCCGAAGCAATGGCTGGTTTGGGTATTCCAACCACACGCGCACTAGCCGTGACCGGTTCGGATCAGCAAGTCCGCCGCGAAACCATGGAAACCACAGCGGTCGTGACGCGCATGTCGCCCAGCTTCATCCGCTTCGGTTCCTTTGAGCATTGGTATTACAACAAGCGCCACGACGAACTGAAACTATTGGCGGACAATGTCATCGCCAATTTTTACCCTGAATTTCTCGGCACCGAAAATCCTTATCGCGAACTGCTGGCGGAAGTGACGCGCCGCACCGCTCACCTCATGGCGCACTGGCAAGCGGTTGGTTTCATGCACGGCGTGATGAATACCGACAACATGTCCATCCTCGGGCTGACGCTGGATTATGGTCCGTTCGGCTTCATGGAAGCCTTTGACGCGCGCCACATCTGCAACCATACCGACCAGCAAGGCCGCTATTCGTACCAGATGCAGCCGCGCATCGGTCAGTGGAATTGCTTTGCGCTGGGACAGGCATTGTTGCCGCTGATCGGCAGCGTGGAAGATACCGAAGCCGCGTTGTCGCAATACGAAGCGCAATTCGCCGCCAGAAACGATGCCTTGCTGCACGCCAAACTGGGACTGACGACACATCAGCCGGACGACGATAAACTGTTCGAATCCATGTTTGCCATCCTGCAAGCCGGCCATGTCGATTTCACGTTGTTCTTCCGCCGTCTCAGCGACCTGCAAGCCGGCAGTAACGCCGGTGATGAGCCATTGCGCGATCTGTTTATCGAACGGCCTGCTTTCGACGCCTGGGCGGAACAATACCGCGCCCGCCTGCAGCAGGAAAACAGCCAGGATGCACCGAGGAAACTTGCAATGGACGCAAGCAACCCCAAATACGTGCTACGGAATTATCTGGCGCAAGTCGCTATCGACAAGGCGCAGATCAAGGACTTCTCTGAAGTCGCCAAACTGCAAGAAATCTTGCGCAGGCCTTTTGACGAGCAGCCGGAGCACGATAAATACGCCGACCTGCCGCCAGACTGGGCCAGCCATCTTGAGGTGAGCTGCTCCTCATAAGCGCAAAACGTAAGATCGGGCGCCTCTGAACGACTAATCTGTGCGGCCGGTCTGTATCACACGATTTTTTACATTCTATTTTCCACTCTTACCACGGAGCATCAGCATGACTGCCAAAGTCCAAAAAACCGACGCCGAATGGCGTGCCCAACTGGACGCGATGGAATATCAGGTGACCCGCCACGCGGCGACCGAGCGTGCCTTTACGGGTAAATTCTGGGATCATCACGAAGCGGGCATCTACACCTGCGTGTGCTGCAACACCCCACTGTTTGCATCGGACACGAAATTTGACTCCGGCTGCGGCTGGCCCAGCTATTTCAAAGCGCTTGATCCGGCGAATGTCCGCGAGATCGTGGACAAAAGTTATGGCATGATTCGTACCGAAATCGTCTGCAACGTCTGCGATGCACATCTGGGGCACGTGTTCCCCGATGGTCCTCCACCGACGGGCTTGCGATACTGCATCAATTCCGCCTCGTTGCGGTTTGATCCGGCGACCTGATAACCTGATTGTCTGCGCGATATTGTCCGAACAATAGTTGTCCTGACAATGTCCGCAATCTTTTGAAAAGACTTAAGCGATGAAGTTTTTGTTCGACCTCTTTCCCGTCCTCCTCTTTTTTGGCGTTTTCAAATGGGGCGAAGGTCATACCGATGCCGCCCAGGGTCTGGTATCGCAGTATCTGTCGGGCTTCATGTCCGGCGGTGCCGTGACACCGACGCTGGCGCCTATCCTGCTCGCAACGGCCGTCGCCATCGTCGCCTCACTCGCGCAGATCGGCTATCTGCTGGCGCGCCGCAAAAAAGTTGACGGCATGCTGTGGGTGTCATTGGCCATCATCGTCGTGTTCGGTGGCGCGACGATCTATTTCCGCGACGATACCTTCATCAAGTGGAAGCCGACCATTCTGTACTGGTGCTTCGCCGCCGCCTTGATCATCAGTCAGGTTTTTGTAAAGAAAAACCTGGTGCGCGTGATGATGGAAAAACAAGTTTCGCTACCTGAACCGATCTGGGGCAAGCTGAATCTGGCGTGGTCGATTTTCTTCGTGGTGATGGGCTTGCTCAATCTCTATGTGGCGTTCAATTACGCCATCGATACCTGGGTCAATTTCAAGATGTTCGGCACCATGGGCCTGATGTTTGCCTTTATCATCGCGCAGAGCCTGTTCCTGTCTAAATACATGAAAGACGCGGAATGAGCGAACGTCAGGACTTGATCCGCGAACGCCTGCTTGCAACTTTCTCCCCGAGCGAGTGTCTGGTTGAGGACGAGTCTGCCTTGCATGCAGGCCATGCAGGCGCGGCATCAGGCGGCGGACACTACCGGGTGCGCCTGATTTCGAGCGTTTTTGAGGGCAAAAATCGATTAATTCGCCATCGGCTGGTGTATGATTGCCTAGCTGATATGATGCACAAGGATATACACGCATTGGCGATCATCGCCATCGCACCATCTGAAATAGCGAACTAACAAGACTATCCCCCCTCTATATCTCTCATTTCTGTTTATTTTCCCGATTTATTACCTCCATTTTTAGGATTCAATAATGACATTCAAACCTGCTCGTTTGCTGGTACTGCTGTTTGCAACTGCTGCTTTGCCAGTCATGGCGCAAAATCTGGCCGTGGTTAACGGCAAGTCGATTCCATCCTCGCGCGCCGATGCAATGGTCAAGCAAATGACAGCACAAGGTCAGCCTGACAGCCCGCAACTGCGCGGCGCCGTGAAGGAAGAGCTGATCAATCGTGAAATCCTGATGCAAGAGGCCGACAAGCAAGGTCTGAGCAACAACCCTGATGTCAAGAACCAACTGGAACTGGCTCGTCAAGGCATCGTCATCCGCGCACTGATCGGCGACTACCTGAAGAAGCATCCGGTTGCGGATGCCGACATCAAAGCTGAATACGACAAATTCAAGGCACAAGCCGGCGACAAGGAATACCACGCTCGCCACATCCTGGTCGACAAGGAAGAAGACGCAAAGGCGATCATCGCCAAGCTGAAGGCCGGCACCAAGTTTGAAGACCTGGCAAAGCAATCGAAGGACACTGGTTCCGCAGCCAACGGCGGCGATCTGGACTGGGCAACACCAGCTTCGTTCGTGAAGCCATTCTCCGACGCCATGGTTGCGTTGAAGAAGGGTGAAATCACTGAAACACCAGTGAAGACCCAATTCGGCTACCACGTGATCAAGCTGGAAGACACACGTCCAGCCAAGGTCCCGACTCTGGAAGAAGTGAAGCCGCAAATCGCTGAAGCGCTGCAACAGAAGAAGCTGCAAGCGTATCAGGAAGAACTGCGCAAAAAAGCCAAGGTTCAGTAATTCAGTAAGCTGGAAGTACGAGCCAAGCTACTCGGCGGGATGCGATTTCAGCGTCCCGTCCGCAAAAAAAACGCCCATCACCGACATCGGTTTTGGGCGTTTTTTCAATTTAAACGATTGTTTTTTTGTTTTGTACAAAAATAGACAATCAATGCGTAAAAATATAAAAAAATTGCGCTGACATGCGCGAAACATGCATTCAGGTCAATATTAATGACGAAATAATTTACGCATTTACCGAAAAACTACAAATAGCACGTTCGTCATTTAATTCCTTTTTCACCCGAAAAATCTCCTGATATTCTCTCGCCTTACCCGATACGGGTAACGCCGCATCCAAGCGAAAAATACAAAAGCATATGCGGCGATGAAGGTGCAAAAACAGGCGCTACACAATAGCGATCATGTCTTCGCACGGACCATAAAAAACAGCAAGTTTTAGGAGAAATGCATGAAAAAAACTTCTTTGGCACTCGTCATCGCCGGCCTCGCCAGCAGCAGCGCCTTTGCTCAGTCCACCGTCACCGTCTACGGTATCGTCGACACCAGCATCCGCTATGTCAGCAGCGATAACGCCGCAGGCAACAGCAACTTCAAGATGGACAACGGCGCGATCTCGAACAGCCGTATCGGCTTCAAGGGCACAGAAGATCTGGGCGGCGGCCTCAAGGCCAACTTCCGTCTGGAAAACGGTTTCAACTCGGACACCGGTGGCATGTCCCAGCCTGGCGTGCTGTTCAGCCGTCAATCGTGGGTTGGCCTGAGCAATAGCTACGGCCAGATCAGCCTGGGTCGCCAGCAAACACCTTTGTTCGATCTGATGGCCGATCATTTCGATCCGCTGACAGTCGGTAACTACGCTGCCAACTCGTGGCTGCCAGCCGGTGCGACATTGGTTCGCAACTCGAACATGATCAAATATTACGGCACCTTCGGCGGCTTCTCGGCAGGTCTGAGCTGGGCCATGGGTGAGCAAGCCGGTTCCGTGCGCAAGGGCAGCCAGGTCAGCTCTTCGCTGCAATACACCACTGGCAACCTGTCTTTCGGCGGTGGCTATCAGCAAACCGTTGACTCGACAACCAACGCCAACAAGGACAAGGCCTACAACCTGAGCGTTTCCTACGTAATCGGCGCAGCAAAACTGTACGGCGGTTACTACAAGATCAAGGACAGCACTGGCACGACTTCCGCCTACTTTGCCCTCGAAAACAGCGTTGCCAGCAAGAACGGTGGCGTGGTTGGCCTGGAACGCAAGGACGACGGTTACTTCTTCGGTACGACCTATCAGTTGACTCCTGCATGGGCACTGACCGGCGCCGCATACTATGACAAGAGCAAGAACGTCAGCGTTGCCGGCGATAGCGGCAAGCGCTACGCACTGGTTGGCGTTGCTGAGTACGCATTGTCCAAGCGCACACAGGTCTATACAACTGTCGACTACAACAAAGCCAAAGACGCAGCGCAAGTTGAGTTGGCCGGCAAGAACAATGTGACCGGTCTGTCGGTTGGTATCCGTCACATTTTCTAAACCCGCCATTGAGCTGAATGCAGCTGAAACCGCTTACCGCAATCGATCGCGATGAGTGACTAAAAACGCAGATTCCTCAAAGGATCTGCGTTTTTCTTTTGGCAAGCGACATCTGAGGAAAGAAACGAAAAATCCCTGACTTCCCACAAATACCTCGAAACTTTTTCCGCTTTGCTTCCTTTTGTAACAGTGGAGAAACCACATGAATTTTCCTGAGTCACAGCTCTTCCCTATGACTTCTGGTATGCCTCATGACTCTTAGCAAGTTGCCTCCAACCGAACTGTTCAGCATTGGCGCCTGCTTGTGCCTGCTACTCTTTGCGAGTGTTTTCGCCACCTGGCAGACCTTTCGCAGCAAAACCAAGATATGGCTGTGGGCCATCTACTCTGCGTTGATCTGGACAGGACTGGCAATCGCGCTTTACAGCGACAAAATAACCACTACAACCTCGGCTGAGATGCCCCCTGAATTTTCCCTCGGCGTCTGGCTCATGATTGCCGGCATTATCTTCACAGTGGCTCATGGACTGGTGATTCTGACGCGTCGAGTTCGCGGCAACCGGACGCTGCAGGTCAGTTAAGACCCGAATCAGCAAACTGAACGCAATAAAAAAAGGCACTCAGAAGAGTGCCTTTTTCGTTACCAGACGACAGACAAACAAGCCAGGCTTATCCCACCCACTTGCGTGCATTGCGGAACATACGCATCCAAGGCGAATCCTCACCCCAAGCGTCCGGATGCCACGATTGCGTCACCGTGCGGAACACGCGCTCGGCATGCGGCATCAAGACGTTGAAGCGACCGTCCGGTGTCGTCACCGACGTGATACCTTGCGGCGAGCCGTTCGGATTGTACGGATAGGATTCCGTGACCGCGCCCTTGTTGTCGATGAAACGCATGGCCACCAAAGCCTTGTTGACGTCACCGGTCAACGAGAAGTCGGCGAAGCCTTCACCGTGCGCGACAGCGATCGGTGTTTGCGTGCCGGCCATGCCTTGCAGGAAAATCGACGGCGAATCCTGCACCTCGACCATGGCGAAACGCGCTTCGAATTGCTCCGACTTGTTGCGTGTGAACTTCGGCCAGGCTTCTGCCCCCGGAATAATGGACTTCAGGTTGCTCATCATCTGGCAGCCGTTACAGATACCCAGCGAGAACGTGTCCTGACGCTGGAAAAACTGCGAGAACTGTTCGGCCAACTGCGCATTGAACAGAATCGTCTTAGCCCAGCCTTCGCCCGCACCCAGTACATCGCCGTAGGAGAAACCGCCGACGGCGATCAGGCCGGTGAAGTCGCCCAGCTTGGCGCGACCGGCAATCAGATCACTCATGTGTACGTCGACCGACTCGAAACCGGACTTGTGCATGACATAAGCTGTTTCGATATGCGAATTGACGCCCTGCTCACGCAGGATCGCCACACGCGGACGCGCACCGGTGTTGATGAACGGCGCAGCGATGTCTTCTTGCGGATCGAAGGTCAGCTTCGGTGTCATGCCGGGATCGGTAACATCCAGCAGACGCTCGTATTCGGCATCGGCGCAGGCCGGGTTGTCGCGCAGACGCGCGATGCGCCAGCTGGTCTCGCTCCACAGACGATGCAACTCGCTGCGAGGCTGGCTGTAGATGTTCTTGGCGTCGCGCATGAATTCGATCACGTCGCGATTGTTCGGCTTGCCGATGATGTGGCTGCAGGCACCCAGATTGTAGGTACGCAGCACGTTCATGACTTCCGACTTTTGATCGGCGCGCACCTGGATCACCGCGCCGAGTTCTTCGTTGAACAGTGCGCGCAACGTCATCTCGTTGCGGCGCTCGCCGACTTGCGATGCCCAGTTCTTGGAGTCGCCCCAGTCGGAAGCATGCTCGCCTTCCATCGTCAGGATGTCGAGATTGATCGACAAGCCGCTGCGGCCGGCAAAGGCCATTTCCGCCAACGTAGCGAACAAGCCACCGTCCGAACGGTCATGGTAAGCCAGCAGTTGGCCTTCCTTGTTCAGTTGCTGGATCGCCGCGAAGAAGCCCTTGAGGTCTTCGGCGCTATCAACGTCCGGCGTTTCATTGCCGATTTGCTGCATGACTTGCGTCAGTGCGGACGCGCCCATACGATTCTTGCCGCGACCGAGGTCGATGACAATCAGCACGGTATCGCCCAGGTCCTTGCGGATCTGTGGAGTCAATGTGCGGCGTACGTCCTGTACCGGCGCGAACGAGGACACGATCAGCGACACCGGCGATGTGACCGCTTTGGCTGCGCCCTCGTCTTTCCACGTTGTGCGCATCGACAGCGAATCCTTGCCGACCGGGATGGACACACCCAATGCCGGGCACAGTTCCATGCCGATGGCCTTGACAGTGTCGAACAGCGCTGCGTCCTGGCCGGGTTGACCACAGGCGGCCATCCAGTTGGCCGACAGCTTGATGTCGGAGATTTTTTCAATCGCTGCAGCGGCGATGTTGGTAATCGCTTCGCCGACAGCCATGCGGCCCGAGGCAGCGGCATTGATCACGGCCAGCGGCGTACGCTCGCCCATGGCCATCGCTTCACCCAGATAGCCTTCCAGGCTCATGGCGGTCACGGCGCAGTCGGCGACAGGCACCTGCCATGGACCGACCATCTGGTCTCGCACGGTCATCGCGCCGACGCTACGGTCACCGATGGTGATCAGGAAAGACTTGTCGGCGACAGTAGGCAGACGCAGCACGCGGTGCGACACCTCGACCAGATCCATGCCGGTCAGGTCCACTGGCGGCAATTCGACGGCAACGTGCTTGACGTCGCGATGCATCTTTGGCGGCTTGCCCAGCAAGACGTCCATCGGCATATCGACCGGATTGTTGTTTTGCTCCGGATCGACCAGCTTCAGTTGACGCTCTTCCGTTGCCGTGCCGACCACGGCGAACAGGCAGCGTTCGCGTTCGCACAGGTAGCGGAACAGCGGCAGTTGCTCCGGCGCGATCGCCAGGACGTAGCGCTCTTGTGATTCGTTGCTCCAGATTTCCTTCGGCGCCAGACCGCTCTCTTCCAGCGGGATCTTGCGCAGGTCGAAAATCGCGCCACGCTTGGCGTCGTTGGTGATTTCCGGGAAGGCGTTCGACAGACCGCCGGCACCGACGTCATGGATCGACAGAATCGGATTGTCGTCACCCATGGTCCAGCAGGCGTTGATGACTTCTTGCGCGCGACGTTCCATTTCCGGATTGCCACGTTGCACCGAGTCGAAGTCCAGATCGGCGGTATTGGCGCCGGTCGCCATCGACGAAGCAGCGCTGCCGCCCATGCCGATGCGCATGCCCGGGCCACCCAGTTGAATCAACAGGCTGCCGACCGGCAGATCGTTTTTCTTGGTGTGCTTGGCGTTGATGTTGCCGATACCGCCGGCGATCATGATGGGCTTGTGATAGCCCTGCACGTTGCCGCCCACGTTTTGTTCGTAGGTGCGGAAATAACCGCCCAGGTTAGGACGGCCGAATTCGTTGTTGAACGCGGCGCCGCCGAGCGGGCCGTCGATCATGATTTGCAACGGCGAAGCGATGCGATCAGGTTTGCCATAGATGCCGGCTTGCGCCAATGCATCGCGCTGCGCCGGCGTTTGTGCAACGTCGCGGGCGTTTTCCCATGGTTGCACAGCGTGCGTGACCATCAGGTTCGAGACGGTAAAGCCGGTCAGGCCAGCCTTGGGCTTGGCGCCACGGCCGGTTGCGCCTTCATCGCGAATCTCACCACCGGCGCCAGTCGAAGCGCCTGGGAACGGCGAGATTGCGGTCGGGTGATTGTGCGTCTCGACCTTCATCAGGATGTGGGTCAATTCGTCCGATGCTTCGTAGACGTTGCCCTTGGCTGCACCGCGCTGATAGAAGCGCGAAATATTGGCGCCTTCGATGACGGAAGAATTGTCGCTGTACGCGACCACGGTGCCCTCAGGATGCAGCTCGTGCGTATTGCGGATCATGCCGAACAGCGACTTGGTTTGCTTCTCGCCGTCGATGGTCCAGTCGGCGTTGAAAATCTTGTGGCGGCAGTGTTCGCTGTTGGCCTGCGCGAACATCATCAGTTCGACGTCGGTAGGATTGCGCTGCGCGCGGGTGAAGGCGTCGACCAGATAGTCGATTTCGTCGTCCGACAGAGCCAGACCAAGTTCGGTGTTGGCGTTTTCCAGTGCTGCTTTGCCGCCAGTCAGCAGGTCAATGAATTCCAGCGGTTTGGCTTGCAACTCGCTGAACAGCCCTGCCGCTTCCTGCGGGGTACGCAGAACCATATCCGTCATGCGATCATGCAACAGCGCGGCAACCGCCATCAGGCTGGCTTCGTTCAGCTTCTTTGCGCCGCCCAGCAAACCGGTTTTGACTTGCACGTGATAGACGATGCCACGTTCAATGCGATGAATATGCGTCATGCCGCAGTTATGGGCGATATCGGTGGCCTTGCTGGCCCATGGCGAGATCGTGCCAAAACGAGGAATAACGACGAATTCATCTCCCTCAGCCGCGCCGGAGAACGGTTCGCCGTATGTCAGCAAGCCGTCGAGGCGCGCCTTGTCATCCTGCGACACCTCACCGACGGCGTCGATGAAATGGATGTAGCGCCCGGTCACGCCGGTAATCGCGGCATCGACAGATTGCAGTTGAGACAAGAGACGTTGAGTGCGGAAGGCGGAAAGGGCATTGGAGCCCGGCAGAATCAGCATGGCAGAAAGTCAGGATTTGGCGGTGGAATCGGGTTCGTATTTGAATGTATGAGCATCCCGCCACGCAGCGTTTGCGACGGGAAATACGAAAAGCAGCATTATACCTTGCCCACCCTGATCCAGCCCATGAAAACCGCCATTCCGGCTGGAAAGCACACCGGAATGGCAGCATCATGCCATCAAAAACTTAGAAATCCTTCAACACGATCTTGCCAATGACGCGTCCGCCTTCCAGATCGGCGTGTGCCTGGCGCAGGTTGGCTGCGTTGATCGGCGACAACACCTTGCTGACCGTGGTCTTGATCACGCCCTGGTCGATCAGATGGGCAATTTCGTTGAGCAGCTTGCCCTGCTCCGCCATGTCGGGAGTCTGGAACATCGAACGGGTGAACATGAATTCCCACACAAAACCGGCGCTCTTGGCTTTCAGTAGGGAAACATCGAGCGGACCGCTGTTTTCCACAATGGTGGCAATCGTGCCTTGCGGCGCGACGATCTGTGCTGCCGCCGGGAAATGCTTGTCGGTGTCATTGAGGATCAGCACGTGCTCCACATTCTCGATGCCCAACGCCTTCAACTGCGCCGGCATGTCGCCAAAGTGGTTGATGACCTGCTGCGCCCCCAGCTCGCGCACCCATTTTTCCGACTCCGGACGCGAGGCAGTGGCAATCACATTCAAGCCGACCACCTTGGCTGCCAATTGGATTGCGATCGAACCCACACCACCGGCGCCGCCGATGATCAGAATGTTTGACGCCTTGCCGGCAGCGGCTTTGCGCGGCACCCGCAGGCGTTCGAACAAGGCCTCCCACGCGGTGATCGCGGTCAGCGGCAAGGCCGCCGCCTCTTCCATCGCCAGCGATACCGGCGCATGGCCGACGATGCGCTCGTCGATCAACTGAAACTCGCTATTGCTGCCCGGACGTGTGATATCCCCCGCGTAGAACACTTTGTCGCCGACCTTAAAGCCGGTGACGCCTGAACCAACCGCCTCCACAATGCCGGCGGCATCCCAGCCGAGCACGCGCGGCGTGTCTTCGACCTTATCTTTGGGCGCGCGCACCTTGGTGTCGACGGGGTTCACGGCGATAGCCTTGACGGCCACCAGCAAGTCGCGGCCTTGCGGGGTTGGACGCGGCAATTCCACGTCCAACAGGGATTCTGGGTTATCGATGGGCAGGTAACGCTTTACGGCAACAGCTTTCATGGTCTTTCTCCTTATGAGCTTTGATTCAGTTCCGGCACCCGGAATATCCGGGAGATGAGCCATTATCACAGCCATGCAAAAACAGATAAATAGACTTAAAATTGAATTACTTACAAATTTAATTTGAAAATAAGCTTTCCAGATCCGCCATGTATGCCATCACTGATTTGCAATTGCTGATCCACACCGCCGATACCGGCAGCCTGTCTCAGGCGGCGCGCATCCTGGGGATCCTTCCGGCCACGGCCAGCGCCAGCCTGAAACGCGTCGAGCAGCGACTCAATACCAGGCTGTTCGCACGTTCCACACGCAGCATGCGGCTCACGCCTGAGGGGGAGATTTTTCTGGAATATTGCCGTGATGCGCTCGCACTGTTGCAGGAAGGCGAATCCCTCCTCAGCAGCAGCAAAGACGCCATACAGGGGCATATCCGCTTGTCGATGCCATCAGACATCGGGCGTAATGTATTGCTTCCCTGGCTCAATGACTTTCAGACGCTGCATCCCGACGTCAAGTTCACGATGCAGTTTTCGGATCGCATGGCGGATTTGTTCCGCGACGCAGTGGATGTCGCGATCCGTTC
>Ga0209913_1001337_pt1 | contig 14083 bp, 13 predicted proteins | sample PersoiDNA2013203_FD_185805 | JGI IMG/M metagenome (GOLD analysis project Ga0209913, IMG submission 185805) | Permafrost soil microbial communities from the Arctic, to analyse light accelerated degradation of dissolved organic matter (DOM) -... | ecosystem: Environmental > Terrestrial > Soil >... | reverse complement strand
GGGAATCTCATGACCGCTCCCAATGAAACGCCTGTTCGTACTTTGAGCGGCATGTGCCTGTGCGGCGCGGTGCGCTATGCGGTGGAAGACAGCTTTCAGTACGCGCTGAACTGCCATTGCTCCAACTGCCGCCGCGCCACCGGCTCGGCTTTCAAACCGTTCGCCGGTATCGAAACGCACAAGCTGCGAATCACTGCGGGTGAAGAAATTCTGCAGCGTTTCGGCGGCGACGGTCTTGCGCAACAGCATGAAGCACACGACGCCCAATGCCGCAAATGCGGTTCCTTGCTGTACTCGCTGGTTCTGGAGGGCGCTTGCGTGCATGTCACGCTCGGCACGCTGGTCGACACACCGGCGATTCGTCCCACCGCGCATATCTTCGTCGGTTCCAAGGCGCCGTGGTTCACCATTACGGATCAGCTGCCGCAGTACGAAGAATTCAACTGAAGCGGCTACTCAGAGCAGTACGCGATCTTTGTCGTGGAACTGCTGCATCCAGTATGGGTATGCCTTCTCCGGCTGCGACACGCTATCCAGGCTGGCGCGCAATTCAGCGGGCAAGATCAGCTTTGCGGCGGCAAGATTGGCGGCAATCTGCTCTTGCGAACGCGCGCCGATGGCGACCGAACTCACTTCATCGCGACCGAGGAGCCAGGCCAATGCGACCTGCGCCGGCTCGACCCCGAGTTCCGTCGCGACACATCGCAGCGTCAGCACGATAGGATCGATTCTGACCGGATCGATCGGCGGGAAATTAAGATTGGCACGGCGTCCAAGGTCGGCGGTATTACCGCCCGCAGTGTATTTTCCGCTGAGATAACCACCCGATAACGGGCTCCATACGATGAGGCCGACATCGTTGGCTTTGGCGACGGCGGCGATTTCATGCTCGATATCGCGCGCTGCCAGCGAGTAATAGACCTGATTACTGGCAATGCGGGCACGATGTGTGTGCGAAGTGATCGCGTGCACGCGTTCCAGATCGGCGCCGCTGAAATTGCATACGCCGATGTGGCGGACCTTGCCTTGCGTGACAAGATCGTCGAGCGCGCGCAGTGTTTCTTCCAGCGGCACCAGCGCGTCCCGGTCATGTAACTGAAACAGGTCGATGTGATCGCGGCCGAGCCGTCGCAAGCTGGTTTCCACCGAACGCATGATGTGCGAACGGCCCAGACCGACATCGTTGGGGCCGGGCCCGGTTCGCAGGCGCACTTTGGTCGCGATCAGAATGCGTGTCTCATCGAGACCAAGATCGCTCAGCACTTGTCCGACCATGGTCTCCGACTGGCCTTGGGAGTAAACATCCGCTGTATCGATCAGATTGACGCCCTGATCGAGCGCCGCTGCGACGATATTGCCGGCTTGCGTCCGGTCCAGACCTGCAATGTGTCCCCAGATACCGTTGCCGGCACCGAAGGTCATTGCGCCGAGCGATAGACGCGAGATGTGCAGGCCTGAGCGGCCGAGTGTACGGTAATCCATTGGTATTCCCTGATCAGCTGCGGCGCAGGCCGCCGTAAATGCCTTCTTCAACTTGTCCCCACAGGTTCACCACGCGCGCGTCATAAAACGGCAGAACCTGCGTGAACATGGCTCCAGTCACGCGTTTGACGGGATCGATCCAGAAATAGGAGTTGAGCAATCCGGCCCAGCTGCCGCTGCCGGCGCTTCGTCCGTGTGGTCCCGCTTGCATATTGATGTCGAACGACAGGCCCCATTTATGGGCCATGCCGGGGAACTGATCAAAGCTGTTGGAATAGGCAGGCAGCGCCGATTTCATCTCCACCACATTCAGGTCACCGATATGGTTCCTGAACATCGACGCCACGGTTTCGGGTTTGAGCAGACGCGCTCCGTTGAAGCTCCCGCCGCGCACCAGCATCTGCAAGAAGGCCATGTAATCACGCGGCGTGCTAAACATCCCGCCGCCGCCGCTGAAAAATTCCGGACGCTGATTCATCTCGAACGGAGCTGCCTTGAGCGAACCGTCCGACTGGCGGTTGTACATCGTCGCCACTTGTTTCTTCTGAGCGCTGCCGATGAGAAAACCGGAGTTATGCATGCCAAGCGGATTGAAGATATTTTCGCGGAAGTAAATCTCCAGCGATTGATCGGTGACCGCCTCAACCAGCTTGCCGATCCAGTCCAGGCTGATACCGTACTGCCAGCGTTCTCCAGGTTCGAATTCCAGGGGGGCGGTAAAGGCGCCGTTCATCGAATAGGCGATGTCCGGCATACCGGTGGCCTTTTCGTACTGCAGGATGTCGTTGCTCCATACCGGATAGGTATAACCCGAAGTGTGTGTCATCAGATGGCGCACGGTGATGGCGCGCCTGGCGGGACGCAATCTGGGTTTGCCGGCGGTGTCGAAGCCTTCCAGCACCATTGGCGATTTGAGCTCGGGAAGAATCTCGCCGGCAGGCTGATCGAGCTTCAGCCTGCCTTGTTCTATCAGCTGCATGCATGCCGTCGCGGTGATGGCCTTGGTCATGGACAGCATCCAGAATACGCTGTCCATCGAGATCGGCGTGCCGGCTTCAACGTCCGCGTTGCCGAAGGCGCCTTCGTAAATCATCCCCTTGTCGGTTGCACTCATGGCAACCACGCCAGCCACCGTCTTGTTGCTGACCGCTTGTTCCAGCACTCGGTTGATAGATGCAAATGCGTTATCCGGAACGTACTTGTCGCTTGCAGCCTGAGGCGCGGGTTCTGCAGCGGCGCGGCCGCTTAGCAATCCACTCAGTGTCGTGGCGGCGAGCAGGCCGGAAGCGCTCTTGAGCATGCTGCGGCGGCTGAGATTTTGTGTCATGTCGATTCCATCAGGTGTGAGTGAAGGTACGCCTGTCTGAACAGGCATGTCCGGCGCAATGCCGGCAGCGAAAATCTAGTGCGATGCGGCGGATGATAGGCGCTGGAAAGGCGTGATGAAATGACCCTGTCGTCATTTCATTCATGCCGCCGCGTCATGAATGCGACGAATGCGGCTGCGCTCGGCAATGACCAGACTGTTTGCGGGGGAATAGACGACGCGGTCGATTGTCACGAATCACAAGACAAATCGTTGCATTGGACAGTATGTATTTCCAGCAGTGATCCCGCTAGAGTGGACCCACACACATCACAGGATCATCATGAACGTCACTTCCACCACTTCCACCGAACACAGCTTGCCTCTGCATCATCTGGCGCGCCTCCCGGCTGCCGATGGAGAAGGTGGCGGCGCTTGCCTGTTGCTGCTGCATGGCGTCGGCTCGAACGAAACCAATCTCGTCGCCTTTGCACAAGCCCAGGATCCGCGCCTGACCTTGATCCTCCCGCGCGGGCCGTTGGCTTTCGGCCCGAATCAGCATGGCTGGTTCAACGTCAATTTCACGGCGACCGGCCCGGTGATCGATCCGGCGCAGGCGGAAGCCTCGCGCAATGTGCTGGTGTCGTTCATCGAGGGTTTGCCTACCGCGTATGGCATCGCACCGGGCAAAGTCTGGATCGCCGGCTTCAGCCAGGGCGGCATCATGAGTGCCGGCGTCGGTCTGACGCGGCCGGACAAGGCGGCGGGCTTCGGTATCCTGAGCGGACGCATTTTGCCCGAGATCGCGCCGCTGATCGCCGGCGACGATGCATTGAGAAAGAGCAGCGCCTATGTCTCGCACGGCGTGCAGGACAACAAGCTGACAATTGAATACGCACGCAATGCGCGACGGCTGCTCAACGGACATCAGATCCCGACGGCCTATCGCGAATACACCGCCGGGCATGAACTCAATGCCGAGATGCAGGGCGACTTCATCGCCTGGATGACGCAGCAGCTGGATGCTGCTGCGGGTTACTGAAAAACGTTTTCTTGTATTTTCCGGAAATGGCGCGGTGTCATGCCATAGGCACGCCGGAAAGCACGGCAGAAGTCGGAGGCGCTGTTGAAGCCTGCGCCAAAGGCGATATCCACGATCGCGCAGTCGGGTGAGTGGAGCATCTCGGCGGCGGCCGCCTGCAAACGGCAATTGCGGATGTATTCCACCAGGCCGCCTTCGGTTTCGAACAAGCGATACAAGGTGGGGCGCGATAGCCGGAACGCCGCCTGTATGGAAGCCGGTGTCAGCCGGTCCTGATCAAGCCGTTCTTTGATGTACTTGCGAATGTCGGCCAGCAGCGCATTGCGCCTGATCGCGCGCGCGGAGGAAGACGGCCCCGTGACGATAGCTTGCATTTTTATTATTCCCGTACGGCATCATGAATGAGTGAGACTGTATTGCTGCCGTCAGCGCTTGTCTGTAGCACAAACGTGTTACATGAACCGCAGGGCGCCCGGCGTACAATGGCCATCCCATGCCATCCATTTCCGACATTCCCGCGCTGCCCGCCATCCACGTCGCCATCGTCGAGGACGATCCCGGCTTTCGCGATGCGCTGAGCAAGGCCGTGCAGGCTTCGCCGGACATGCAACTGGCAAGCATGGCCGGCACCCGCGCGGAGGGACTTGCGATGCTGCAGGGGCCGCCGGCGGATGTGCTGTTGGTGGACCTGGGTCTGCCGGACGGTTCCGGCATTGATGTCATCGTGGCTGCGGTGGCGCAATGGCCGAGCTGCAACATCATGGTCAGCACCACCTTCGGCGATGAGACCCACGTCATGCGCTCGATTGAAGCGGGCGCCGCCGGCTATCTGCTCAAAGACAGCTCGCCGGCAAAAATGATCGACGAAATCCGTAGCCTTGCCAGCGGCGGCAGCCCGATCAGTCCCATCATTGCGCGTCAGGTGCTGGCACGGTTTCGCGGTGCGGCGGCAACGACTGCGCCGGCAGCTCCTGCGGCGCCCGGCACGGCAGGCGCGGACCAAGGCGCCATCCTGTCGGTGCGCGAAAAGGAAGTGCTGGATTACATTACTCGCGGTTTCACGGCGCAGGAGATCGCCAGGCTGATGCAGTTGTCGCCGTTCACCGTGCGCACCTTCGTGCGCCGCATCTATAGCAAGCTCAAGGTCACCTCCAAGACGGAAGCCATCTATGAAGCCAGGACGCTCGGACTGCTGCCCGACTGAGTCGCGTCCGGACAGGATGCCGGTTCTTCTCAGCGATAGGGATGACAGTCCATAATGCTTCGCATGAAAATATTCTCTTCCCGCCTGTTCGCCAATGCACTCTTTACCGTTTCCGTGATGCTGCTGGTCGCCGTCGGCGCCTGGTATGTGCAGGGCGACGGCGAGGCGGCTTCTGCCAGTCTCCATCTGACCCAGGCGGACTGGCAGGACGCGGACGGCCACAGTTTTTCCGCACCAGTGCCGGTGATGAACAGTCGCGATCTGCCGTCGCGGTGGCAACATGCCGCACTGCCTTCGGCTTTGCCGCTCGCGCCATCACCGCCATCGCTGCCATCGCCCGAAAGCGCCACTGCCGGTGAGAAGGCTGTTCGCACGACCTGGATAAAAGTGCCGGTCACCGGCGCGCTGCCGGCCGGCCCGTTGGTGTTGTACGGCATTCGCATCAAGACCGATGGCACCGTTGCCGTGTATGCCAACGGGCGACTGGCTTATCGCACGCAGCAGCGCGGTCAGTTGTGGAACAGCCTGTTCACGCCGCTGTGGTTCACGCTCGATCAGCATGACGGCGCCGAGCCGCTGAAGGAAATCCTGATCCGCGTGGAGCATGCACCCGAGACGCCGGTGGGGCTGTCGTCGCTGTGGGTGGGAACGGCGGAAGCATTGCGGGGACGCTATTACCTGCGCCAGTGGCTGCAACGCGAATTGCCGGCCACGCTCAGCGCGGCCTTCATGGTGGTGGGGATTTTTGCCCTGTTTGTCTGGTTCCGCCGCCGCCACGAGATGCGCTATCTGCTGTTCTTCAACCTCGCGGCGGTCTCCTTCGTTGGTCATCTTCACTATTACGTGAGCCTGCCCATCGTGACGGATTGGTTTGCGTGGCTGACAGCGAATGCCTTGCTATGGCTGCTGACGGTGGTCCATCTGTTCCTGCGCCAATTGCATGGACGCCCCCTGACCTGGCTGACGTGCACCCTGGTCGGCGTCACGCTGGCGGCAAGTGTGCTGTCGATACCGGTGCTGGGGATCTTGCCGGTGTATCCAAGCACTTCATTGCTGGTGCCCTTCATGTATGCGGTCACCGTTCTCATGGGGGTGCTGGTGTGCACCATGGGCGCAAAGGCGTCGTGGCGTCGCTCGCGCGAAGGCATGCTGCTGACCATCGGCGTCGGTGTCGCGGTATTGCTCGGCATGTCCGACTGGCTGCTGCACAATAACGTCGTCAATCCGGAGGGCTGGTTCCTCGGCGCATACACCAATGCGGTCACCTTCGCGATGTTCGGCGGACTGATGTACCGGCGTTATATCGATGCCATCACCGAGGTGGAACAGATCAACGCCAGCCTGGCCCAGCGTCTGCAGGCGCGCGAAGCAGAACTGGAAATCAGCCACCGGCTGTTGCGCGAAGCGGCGCTGCGGCAAACCATCAGTGAAGAACGTCAGCGTCTGATGCAGGACATGCACGACGGTCTCGGTTCGTCGCTCATCAGCGCCATCCGTTCGGTGGAGCACGGCGGCGTCAGCGACGCCAAGGTGTCGCAAATCCTCAAGGATTGCCTCGACGATCTCAAGCTCACCATCGATTCGATGGAACCGGTGGAGGCAGATTTGCTGCTGTTGCTGGCGACCTTGCGCTTCCGTCTCGAACCGCGATTCGAGGGCAGCAACATCACCCTGATCTGGGATGTGCAAGAGCTGCCGACGCTGGTCTGGCTGGAACCATCCAGCGCCTTGCACATCCTGCGCATCGTGCAGGAAAGTATTGCCAACATCTTGCGTCACACCCGCGCAGACCGGATTCGCGTCAGCACTGCGCGCGACGAAGATGGCGGCGGCGTATCGGTCACCATCGAAGACAACGGCCAGGGTTTCGATATCGGCAAAGCGCTGGACAGCGCGGCAGGACGCGGCTTGCACAACCAGCAGCGACGCGCCAAAGCGGTTGACGGCAGGGTGAGCTGGTCATCGGATGCAGGTGGTACGCGCTTCACGTTGTGGCTGCCGCTTGTGCGCAAGATCGCGGCAGTTTAGTCCGGCGTACGAAGCAGACTACAACTGCACAGACTTCAGGTCTTCCAGAAACGCCGCGACGATAGGCTCGTTGGCGTTGGCGCGGTTGGTCACCACGCTGATGCCGACTTCGTACGACAGTTCGGTCCGATTGAGTGCTTTCATGGCGCCGCGGGCGACGTGTTCGCGGCCCATTTCTTCCGGCAGGTAACCGAGGTGCTGGCCTGACAGGATCAGGATCGACATCGCTTCCATGTTGCCGGTCATGGCCATGATGTTGCGCCGGTGGATCGGCACATGGCCGGGCGGCACCGGATAGTCGCGCCAGGCCCAGGCATAGCCGGCGGCTTCTTCCGGTTCGATTTCTTCTTCCTTGTAAAACAGCGGATGCGGCGGGGCGCAGTAAGCGACCTGGCGTTCCAGCATCAGTTGCGTGTATTGCAGCGCTGTCACGCGCCGCCAGAAATAGCCGATCGCCACCTGGATGCTGCCGTTGATCAGCATCTCTTCCAGTTCGCTCGGCGTGCGCACTACGATGTCGAGGCGCACCGCCTCATCGCGCTGGCGAAAGCGGCGGATGACTTCGGACAGGCGCGTGTTCTGATGCGTGGGCGTGTGGCCGATCAGGCCGATGCTGAGCCGCCCGACCAGTTTCTTGTCGAGGTTGCGCGCTTCCATGCCGAATTCGGTCAGCGCTTCGATCATGCGGCGCGCCGAGTCGGCAAATTTTTCGCCTTTTGCGGTCAGGCGAAAACCTGCGCGACCGCGTTCGCACAGGCGATAGCCGAGTCGCGTCTCCAGCGCGCTCAGTTGCGCGCTGATGGTGGACTGTCCGACGTTGAGCTTGGATTGCGCAGCCGACACGCCGTGGGCATCGACTACCGTCAGGAAGACCCGGATCAGGCGAATATCCAGATCGAATACGTTGTTGAGCATGGTGCACGTTCCGGCAAGGGAAAGGCCTCAGTCTATACATCGATCCGGATCGATGCAAACGTCGCGAGATACGCATATTTGTTTCCAAACTCCGTCGCTACAATGGGAAAAACCACTTCCCTTTACAAGGACGCGTATCGATGGAACATGCACTGTATCAGCCCATGGGCGGCAATGTGATGCCCCGTTTTGGGGGGATTGCCACCATGATGCGGCTGCCGTATATCGAAAATCCGGCCGGTCTCGACGTCGGATTCGTCGGCGTGCCGCTGGATATCGGCACTTCCAACCGTTCCGGCACGCGCTTCGGCCCGCGCCAGATCCGCACTGAATCGGTGCTGCTGCGTCCCTACAACATGGCTACGCGCGCCGCACCCTTCGATTCGCTCAAGGTCGCCGACATCGGTGACGTTGCGCTCAACCCTTACAGCCTGCTCGACTCGGTGCGCATGATCGAGGAAGCCTACGACCGCATCTACGCCACCGGTTGCAAAACCATCAGCATGGGCGGCGACCACACCATGACGCTGCCGATCCTGCGCTCCATCCATAAGCAGTACGGCAAGGTCGGCCTGATCCACGTCGATGCGCATGCCGACGTCAACGACACCATGAACGGCGAAAAGATTGCCCATGGCACACCATTTCGCCGCGCGTTTGAAGAAGGCCTGCTGGATCCGCAGCGCGTGGTGCAGATCGGCCTGCGCGGCACCGGCTATCACGCCGACGATTTCGACTGGTGCCGCGCCCAGGGTTTTCGGGTAGTGCAGGCCGAGGAATGCTGGAACAAGTCGCTCGCCCCATTGATGGCAGAAGTGCGCGCGCAGATGGGCGACGGACCTGTCTACCTGACGTTTGACATCGACGGCCTCGACCCGGCATTTGCGCCCGGCACCGGTACACCGGAGATCGGCGGCCTGACCGTGCAGCAAGGCATGGAGATCATCCGTGGCGCCAAAGGCCTGAATATTGCTTCCGCCGATATCGTCGAAGTGTCGCCGCCGTACGACCAGGCCGGCACCACGGCGCTGGTGGCGGCCAATCTGGCGTATGAAATGTTGTGTGTGTTTCCCGGTGTGAAGTACCGCGCTTAGTACGCTTAGTGCGCTGTGCCGGTTCAGTCTTGTTAAAACGAAATCGAAGGATGGCATTCCATGAGTGAAACCCGGTTGTGGGGCGCGCGTTTCCGCTCCGCCCCTGACGAAGCCCTGATGAACCTGTCGCGTGGCGGCATGGCGCATTTCCGGCTGACGCATTTCGACATCGTGTCGTCGCAGGCGCACGCGCGCGAGTTGCTGCGCGCCAAGCTGCTGACCGAGGACGAATGCAATGCCATCGTCGGCAAGCTCGGCGAACTCGGCGCTGCCTTCGCGCGTGGCGAGATCACGCCGTCGCCCGCCGACGAAGACGTGCACACCTTCATGGAACGCATCCTTGTCGCCGCCCTTGGCGACACCGGCGCCAAGTTGCGCGCTGGACGCTCGCGCAATGACCAGGCGGCCAACAACCTCAAGCTGTACCTGCGCGCCGAGAGCCGCGCCATCGGTGACCTGCTGCTCGACTTGCAGGATGCGCTGATGGGACAAGCCGGCCAGCATCTGCAAACGCTGGCGCCGGGCTTCACGCATTTGCAGGCGGCGCAGCCTATCGTGTTTGCGCATCAGTTGCTGGCGCATGCCCAGACCTTCAGCCGTGACATGTCGCGCTTCATGGACTGGGATCGCCGCAGCGCGCGCTCTCCATTGGGCGCGGCCGCCATGGCCGGTTCGGCGATCGCCTTGCAGGCGGAGTTGTCGGCTGCCGATCTTGGTTACGACGCGCCGTGCGAAAACTCCATCGACGCCGTCGGCAGCCGCGACCACGTCGCCGAATTCCTGTTCGTTGCTTCCATGCTGGGCGTGCATCTGTCGCGTCTGTCGGAAGAAATCACGCTGTGGGCATCGCGCCAGTTTCAGTGGATAGCTCTGGACGACAGCTTTTCCACCGGCAGTTCGATCATGCCGCAGAAGAAAAATCCCGACATCGCCGAACTCACACGCGGTCGCGCCGCACGCCTGATCGGCATGCTGACCACCATGCTGGTGGCGCTGAAGGGTTTGCCGTTTTCCTATAACCGCGATCTGGCGGAAGACAAGTTCGCCGCCTTTGAAGCGGTCGACGTACTGCACAAGGTCTTGCCGGCGATGGCCGGCATGATCCGTACCATGCGCGTCAATACCGCGAAGCTGCGTCGCGACGCTACACAGGGATTTACCCTGGCGACTGAAGTGGCCGACTGGCTGGCGCGCCGTGGCGTACCGTTTTCCGCCGCCCATGAAATCACCGGCGCCATGGTCAAACTGTGCGAAGACAAACAGGTCGAACTGCATGAGTTGAGCGACGCCGAGATGACGGCAATCAGTCCCTATCTGTTGCCCGAAGTGCGTAGCGTGCTCACGCCCGAAGCAGCCGTCAACGCCCGCAGCGGTTACGGCGGTACCGCACCGGCGCAAGTTGCCGCGCAATTGCAGCGGCTGCAAAAAACCGTCGCCGGCCAGCGCGTGTGGTGTGGCAATGAAGCCGGGCCGACGGCTTCTTCCGGTTCGTTCAATGCGGGTGCGGCATGACTACGCAATCTTCTTCTCCGTCGTCTTCTCCATTCGCCATCGATCACCTGAAGATCGTGCCGCGCCGTTTCTACGGGCGCTGGTTGTCGGCGGCATTGATCCTGCTGGTGTTCGCCTTCATCATCAACGCCTTCGCGCATGGCCAGATCGAGTGGAAAATCGTCGCGCAGTTCATGACCGCCAAGGTCATCATGCACGGCTTGCTCAACACCATCCTCATGACGATCTATGCGATGACCATCGGCATCGTGCTGGGTGTGATCTTCGCCGTGATGGTGATGTCGCCCAACCCCATGCTCAAGGCCATCGCCGGTTTCTATATCTGGTTCTTCCGCGGCACGCCGCTGCTGCTGCAGATGCTGCTGTGGTTCAACCTGGCGCTGGTGTTTCCGATGATGGGCATCCCCGGCGTGTTTGAAGCGCGCACGGTGGATCTGATCACGCCCTTCATCGCCAGTCTGCTGGGCCTGGGAATCGGGCAGGGCGCCTACACCGCCGAAGTGGTGCGCGGCGGCATCCTGTCGGTCGACAACGGCCAGACCGAGGCCGCCAAAGCCATCGGCATGACGCGCCTGACCGCGCTGCGCCGGATCATTCTGCCGCAATCGATGCGCGTGATCATTCCGCCTATCGGCAACGAAGTCATCAGCATGGTCAAGCTGACTTCGGTCGCCAGCGTGATCCAGTTTTCAGAAATCCTGCACAACGCCCAGACCATCTATTTCGCCAATGCGCGCGTGATCGAGCTGCTGATTGTCGCGACAATCTGGTATCTGGCAGTGGTGACGGTGTTTTCCATCGGCCAGCATTTTCTGGAAAAGGCCTTCGCACGCAATCAGCGCAAAGCGGTCAAGACAGTAAAACTGAAAGCGACGCCCGTCGCCATCATCGAAGGAGCGCAACCATGAGCGCCGTCCTGCAAACGCAAGCGGCCATGCCGATGGTGGTCGCGCATGATGTCCAGAAATATTACGGCAGCTATCACGCCCTCAAGGGTATTTCGATGGAAGTCGCGAGTGGCGAAGTGATGTGCATCGTCGGGCCGTCCGGTTCCGGCAAAAGCACCTTCCTGCGCTGTATCAATCAACTGGAGCGCACCGACGGCGGCGCGATCTGGCTCGGCGGCGAACTGTGCGGCTATCGCCGCAAGGGCAACGAACTGCGCGAACTCAGCGACAGCGAGATCGCGCGTCAGCGGCTGGCCAGCGGCATGGTGTTTCAGCGCTTTAATCTGTTCGGCCACATGACCGCCTTGCAAAACATCATGGAAGGCCCGGTCGTCGTGCAGCAGCGCAAGCGCGCCGAGGTGCGCGACGAGGCCGAAGCCTTGCTCGAACGTGTCGGCCTGGCCGGCAAGTCGGGCGCGTATCCGGGTGAACTGTCGGGCGGCCAGCAACAGCGCGTGGCGATTGCGCGTGCGCTCGCAATGCGGCCCAAGCTGATGCTGTTCGACGAACCGACGTCGGCGCTCGATCCGGAACTGGTCGGCGAAGTGCTGGGCGTGATGAAAGATCTGGCGCTGTCCGGCATGACCATGATCGTGGTCACGCACGAGCTCGGGTTTGCACGCGAGGTATCGGACCGTGTGGTCTTCATGGATCAGGGGCAGGTGCTGGAATGCGGCACGCCGGCTGAAGTCCTGACCCATCCGCAGCATGCGCGCACCAAGGAATTTATCGCGGCGATTTTAAGCTGATCTTGAATGACTATTTTTAAGGGGAATCAAGTGCAACTGTTCAACCGTTTTCTGACCAATATGAGCCTAAACCTCAAACAGCATAGCATTGCGCTGGCAGTCACCGCCATCACTGCAATGGGCGCATTGTCGGCACATGCCGCCGATCTGCCTCTGCCGGAGCGCATCAAGAAGGCCGGCAAGCTGGTCATCGCCACGCAAGCCAACTATCCGCCGATCGCCTACAAGAATCCGGAGACCGGCCAGCTGATGGGCCTGGACATCGAACTCGGCGAAGCCATCGCCAAGGAACTCGGCCTGAAGGTCGAGTATCAGGAAACCGCCTTCGCCCAGGTCTTCAGCTCGCTGGCCACCGGCCGTGTCGATATCGCCATGGTCGCCATCAGCGACACGGCGGAACGTCAGAAGGTCGCCGACTTCATCGACTACATGAAGACCGGCCCGCAGTTCTTCACGCTGCAAGCCAACGCCGCCAAGATCAAGGGTATCGCCGATGTCTGCGGCACCAAGGTCGGCGCCAGCCGCAACACCAACTGGCCGGTTCAGATCGCTGCCTGGAGCACCGATAATTGCGTCGCCAAGGGCAAGCCGGCCATCACCGTGATCGGCACCGAAGGTTCGGTGGATGCGCGCACGCAATTGAAGACCGGCCGTATCGACGTCGCCGTGCAAGGCAGCGAGACCCTGCCGTACTTCCAGACCATGGAAGCCAACACCTACGTCCTGCTCGGCCAGCCGCTGTTCCAGCAGGAAACCGGCATCCCGGTCTCCAAGACCGAACCGGTGCTGCGTGCCGCCGTGCTGGGCGCACTGCAAAACCTGCAACGCAACGGCACCTATGACAAGCTGCTGGCGAAGTACAAGCTGCAATCGTCGAGCATGCCGGTTGCCGTGAATCAGGGGAAATAAGCCATGACCGATGTTGCCGACGTTACCGACAGCGCGGAATGGAATACGCGCTGCGAGCTGGCGGCGCTGTACCGATTGGCGGCGTATTTCCGCATGACCGACATGATCGATACGCACATTTCGGCGCGGTTGCCTGGGCATGAAGATCAGTTCCTGATCAACCGTTACGGCGTGCTGTTTCATGAGATGCGCGCTTCCGATCTGGTCAAGGTCGACCATGCCGGACGCGAACTCAAAACCGGCAACGGTGCGCCTGCCGGGCAGCGCGTCAACGCCGCCGGTTTCACGATCCATTCGGCGGTCCATCATGCGCGGCCCGATCTGCATTTCGTGATCCACACGCACACCTCGGCCGGGATCGCCGTGGCGGCGCAGGAGCAGGGCTTGCTGCCGATCAGCCAGCATGCGATGAAGTTCTACGGCAAGCTCGGCTATCACGACTACGAAGGCATCGCACTCGACCTGGCCGAGCGCGAGCGCCTGGTCGCCAACCTCGGTAACAACAAGGCGATGATCCTGCGCAATCACGGTTTGCTGGCGGCGGGTGCCACGGCGGCCGAAGCCTTCCACGAAATCTATTTCCTCGAACGCGCCTGCCAGGCGCAGGTTGCCGCGCTGTCCGGCGGGCAGGCTTTGCGCTTGCCGCCGGAAGCGGTGCGCTTGCGCACGGCGCAGCAGTTCGCCGGCGACAACGCGAGCGGCATCATGGATCTCGCGTGGCAGGCGGCATTGCGCCTGATCGAAAGCGATCAGCCTGATTATCGACAATGAGTTTCTGCTGAATTTCCTTCCATGACCAAGCTTGTCTTTCTCGGCGTCAGCTCCGACGTTCCCAAAATTGCGGTGCTGGCACGCGAGCGTACCGGCAACATCGAGGTTCTACTGCCCGGCGATG